>ENA-ORTU01002514-ORTU01002514.1-human-gut-metagenome-genome-assembly--contig:-NODE-2514-length-16472-cov-2.884144_pt1 | contig 16472 bp, 9 predicted proteins | sample MGYA00241910_ERZ509184 | MGnify/ENA primary metagenome ERZ509184 (study PRJEB26280, sample SAMEA2338847) | human gut metagenome | biome: human gut; feature: human-associated habitat; material: faeces... | reverse complement strand
TGCCCTCCGCCGCGGGGCGCGGCGAATCCCCGCGCTCCGCAGAGCGCAACTCCTCGCTTGATTTCAAGCGGAAAACCTCCCGCCCGTTAGGGGCGAACACGCTAACGCAGTTCGAGTACCCCGCTCAGCCGGTGCAGAGAAAGGAGCCGCCCCGTCAGGGCGAACACGCCTGCGCAGTTCGCGCACCCCGCTCAGCCGGTGCAGAGAAAAAGGCTGCCGCCCGTTAGGGGCGAACCGCTTATGCGGTTCGTGTACCCCGGTCAGCCGGTGCCGCATAGAGAAAAAACGATTTTTAACCGAAAAAATCTGCGGAAACCCGCTCGGACTGATTGCGCATCCCATCTACATTTGTTATAATAAACAGTAAAGCAAAAACCAAAACGGCACGGCAGGACAAACCGGAGCCTGCTCCCGGTGCCGGACCTTCGATGCGCCGCCGCATGACGCGGCAGGAATTCCGAGGGTATACCACTTAAACTTTTTATATAGATTTTTGGAGGATTAAACGCCTTATGGAGCATATTAAGGATTGCATCGCGGCACTGCGAGAGGCCGCACCTGAAATAGATATTGCAGAAAACGAACTCATGCGCCGCCATACCACGTTCGCCATCGGCGGACCGGCCGACCTGTTCGTGCAGCCGAAGACCCGCAGGGAACTGACCGCGGCACTTGCCGTACTGCGCGAGCGCAATATTCCGTTCCTGCTGCTCGGCAACGGCTCCAACATGCTGGTGGCCGATGCGGGCATCCGCGGTGCGGTTGTCTGCACATCCGAGCTGGATGAAGTCCGCGTAAACGAGGATAATACCGTTTCTGCCGAGGCGGGCGCGCTGCTCAGCCGCATTGCCCGCCGCGCACAGCGTTCCGGTCTGACCGGAGCCGAGTTCGCCGGCGGCATTCCGGGCAGTCTGGGCGGCGCTGTTTACATGAATGCGGGTGCGTATGACGGCACGATGGCCGGCATTGTGCAGGAGACCGAGTTCGTGGACGGCGAAGGCAACATTTGTACACTCAAGGGCGATGAGCACGGCTTCGACTACCGCACGAGTGTGTTCCGCAAGCATCCGGACTGGACGGTGCTCCGTTCGACCATGCAGCTGCAGAACGGCGATTCGGCGGCGATTCTGGATAAGATGAACGATTTCGCGCAGCGTAGACGCGACAAACAGCCGCTCAACTTCCCGTCGGCAGGCTCGACCTTTAAGCGTCCCGTGGGACACTTTGCGGGCCAGCTTATCGAGCAGGCCGGTCTCAAGGGCACGAGCGTCGGCGCGGCACAGGTTTCGGAAAAGCACGCGGGATTTCTCATCAACCGCGGCGGTGCAACATGCGATGACATGCTGCGTCTGATCGAACTGGTGCAGAACAGGGTGCGCGAGCAGTTCGGCGTGGAGCTGGAGTGCGAGGTGCGCATCGTAAAATAATCAGCAGCGCCGCTCGGCGGCGTTATCACAGCAGAACCACAGGGCAGGGGGAAAGGTAACATGTATTTTTTGATCGTTTCCGGTATGTCGGGCGCAGGCAAGAGCCGCGCGGTCGCCACGCTTGAGGACTTAGGCTATTACTGCGTCGATAATCTGCCGATCTCCCTCATACCGCGCTTTGCGGAGATCTGTCTGGCGGCAACCGAACGCTATGAACGTGTGGCGCTCGTCACCGATGTGCGTGCAGGCGGTGATTTTCAGCAGCTGTTTGATTCGCTGGATTCGATCAAGAGCATGGGCTGCGATTACCGCATCCTGTTCCTCAACACGGACACGCCGACGCTCATCCGCCGCTACAAGGAAACGCGCCGCAAGCATCCGCTGATGGAAAAAGGCATGTCCATGACAGCCGCCATCGAAAAGGAACGTGAAATGCTGTCCGGTCTGCGCGACCGTGCCGACTTTGTGGTGGACACCACCGGACTGTCTGCCGCCGGTCTGCGCGAGCGTCTGCTGACGCTGTTTTCCGGCACCGAGAGCGGAGAGGTGTTCGAGGTCATCGTGCAGTCGTTCGGCTTCAAGTACGGCATTCCGCCCGAGAGCGACCTTGTGTTCGATGTGCGTTTCCTGCCCAATCCCTATTACGAAATGAGCCTGCGTGAGCGCAACGGCACCGATCCGGAGGTGCGCGATTATGTGTTCCGCGGCGGTACGGCGGATGTGCTGATGCGCTACCTGACGGGCATGATCGACTTTCTGCTGCCGCGCTATATCGCGGAAGGCAAGGCGAATCTGATCATCAGCATCGGCTGCACCGGCGGCAAGCACCGCTCGGTCGCTATCACCGAGGCGCTGAGCGAACACCTGCGCAGGAAGGAATACGGTGTAGTAACCATGCACCGCGATTACCAGAGATAAACCCGCTTCGTTCCGGACAGGCGAAGCGTGCTGTACAGAACGGAGAGAATATATGTCTTTTTCAACCGAGGTCAAAAACGAGCTGTGCCGGGTATCCATGCAGCGCGCCTGCTGCACGCGTGCCGAGGTTTACGGTGCACTGCTCCATGCCTCGGTTTTTTCGCACAAGGAGATACGGCTGTCGGCGGAGAACATGACCGTTGTCCGTCGCCTGCAGGCGCTGCTGCAGCGCGCGTTTTTTGTCGAGTGCGAGCCGCAGAAGGCAGGCCGCAAGCAGCAGCTTGTGCTCACCGAACCGGCGCAGATCGGACGCGTGTTTGATGCGCTCGGCTACGACTGCAAGAGCCATATCACCTATCATATCAACCGCAATCTGCTCGAGGAGGACTGCTGCATTGCGTCCTTTCTGCGTGGCGCCTTCCTCATGGGCGGCACGGTCGCGGGACCGGACAAGAAAAGCCATCTCGAGCTGAAAACCACCCACCAGAGTCTGTCGGGTGAGGAGACAAGCCTGATGCTTGATTTAGGTTTATCGCCCAAGCAGGCACGGCGCGGCAGCGCGTATCTGCTGTACTTTAAGGACGGCGCAAGCGCGGAGGATTTCCTTACGCGCATCGGTGCGCCGCACGCGGCGATGGAGCTGATGCAGGCGAAGGTAGAGAAGAATCTGCGCAACACGATCAACCGGCAGGTCAACTGCGAGACCGCGAACATGATGAAGGCCGCCGATGCATCGGCGCGGCAGATCGCGGCGATTCAGGCGCTGATCGACAGCCGGGGGGAGGACGCATTTCCGGGCAACCTGTGGGAGACCGTGCGCCTGCGTCTGGAATACCCGACGGACAGCCTGTCCGAGCTGGCGCAGCGCTTCGACCCGCCCATCTCCAAACCGGGACTGAGTCACCGCCTGAAAAAGATCATCGAGCTTGCGGAAAAGGAGGACTAAATTGGTACCATTTGCACATCTGCATGTCCACAGCGAATACAGCCTGCTGGACGGCGCCTGCCGTATCGAAAAGCTGGTGGATCGTGTGGCAGAGCTGGGGCAGACCTCTTGCGCGCTGACCGACCATGGCGTCATGTACGGCGTGATCGACTTTTACCGCGCCTGCAAGGCGAAGGGAATCCATCCGGTCATCGGCTGCGAGGTGTATCTGGCGCCGCATTCGCGCTTTGACCGCAGCTACATCAACGGCGAGTGGCACACGCACCTCATCCTGCTGTGCGAGAACATGACCGGCTACCGCAACCTCATCCACATGGTGTCGTGCGGTTTCTCGGAGGGCTTCTATATGAAGCCGCGTATCGACATGGAGCTGCTGCGCGCGCACAGCGAAGGTCTGATTTGTCTGTCTGCCTGTCTGGCGGGCGCGATTCCGCGTGCGCTGGCGGACGGCGATATGGACGGCGCGTATGACCTCTGTGAGCAGTTCCTCGATATTTTTGACCGGGAGCATTTCTATCTTGAGATTCAGGATCACGGCATTCCGCTGCAGCAGAAAGTCAATGAAGGCCTGTACCAGCTTTCCAGGGAGCTGAACATCGGTCTGGTGGCAACGAACGACGCGCATTATCTCACCAAGGCGGATGCGCGCATTCAGGACGTGCTGATGTCCATTCAGATGGGCAAGACCGTGGATGACCCGACCCGCATGAAGTTCGAGACGCAGGAGTTCTACATCAAGGATGCGGACGAAATGGCGGCGCTGTTCCCGGAGCACCCGGAGGCACTCGCCAACACGGTAAAGATCGCAGAACGCTGTCAGGTCGAGTTCGAGTTTGGAAAGTACCATCTGCCCGAATTCGATGTGCCGGACGGCTACACCTCGCTCGAATATCTGCAGAAGCTGTGCGATGAAGGCTTCGCAAGACGCTATCCGAACGACGACGGCACCGTGCGCAAGCGCCTGCAGTACGAGATCGACATGATCGCCAAGATGGGCTTTGTCGATTACTTCCTCATCGTGTCCGACTTTATCGGCTACGCGAAAAGTCAGGGCATTCCGGTCGGACCCGGACGCGGCTCGGCAGCAGGCTCAATCGTGTCGTACTGCCTCGCTATCACTGACCTTGACCCGATTCACTACTCGCTGTACTTCGAGCGATTTTTGAATCCGGAGCGTGTCTCCATGCCGGATATCGACGTGGACTTCTGCTATGTTCGCCGTCCGGAGGTCATCGAGTACGTTACCCGCAAGTACGGCAAGGACCGCGTGGCGCAGATTGTCACGTTCGGCACGATGGCTGCCCGCGGTGCCATCCGCGATGTCGGCCGTGCGCTCAATATTCCGTACAACGATGTTGACGCGGTTGCCAAGCAGGTGCCGAACGAGCTGCACATTACGATCGACAAGGCGCTGACCATCAACGCAGAGCTGAAAAAGATGTACGACGAGCAGCCGCAGGTCAAAGAGCTTATTGATACGGCGCGTGCGCTCGAGGGCATGCCGCGCAACGCATCGACGCATGCGGCAGGTGTGGTTATCACCAAGGACCCCGTGGACACCTACGTTCCGCTGTCGCGTAACGGCGACCAGATGGTAACGCAGTTTACGATGGTGACCATCGAGGAGCTGGGTCTGCTCAAGATGGACTTCCTCGGCCTGCGCAACCTGACCGTTATCGCGGACGCGGAAAAGCTGATTCGCCGTCACACGCCGGATTTTTCCATCGAGAACGTGGATATGAGCGACCCCGCGACCTATGAAATGCTCGGCAAGGGCTCGACCATGGGCGTGTTCCAGCTGGAAAGCGCGGGCATTACCAACGTCGTTACCGGTCTGCGGCCGCAGTCCATCGAGGATATTACCGCAGTCGTTGCGCTGTACCGGCCCGGTCCGATGCAGTCCATTCCGCGCTACATCGAGTGCCGTCATCATCCGGAAAAGGTAACGTACAAGCATCCGCTGCTCGAGCCGATTTTAAGCGTCACCTACGGCTGTATGATTTATCAGGAACAGGTTATGCAGGTGTTCCAGAGCCTTGCGGGTTACTCGCTCGGCAAGGCAGATATGGTGCGCCGCGCCATGAGTAAAAAGAAGATGAAGGAGCTGGAAAAGGAGCGCGTCAACTTCATCTACGGCAATGAGGAGCTGGGCATTGACGGCGCCATCAAGCGCGGCGTGCCCGAAGCTGTTGCGGCAAGTCTGTTTGATGAGATCATGGATTTCGCAAACTACGCGTTCAACAAGGCACATGCCGTATGCTACGCAGTCGTATCGTTCCGCACGGCGTATCTCAAGTGCCATTACCCGAGAGAATATCTGGCGGCGCTGCTGACGAGCGTTCTGGATGTTTCGGATAAGATCTCCGAGTATATTCAGGCGGCGCGTGATATGGGCATCGCGGTGCTCCCGCCGGACGTAAACGAGTCCTATGACGAGTTTTCGGTTGCGGGCGAGAATATCCGCTTCGGTCTGGCAGCCGTCAAGGGTGTGGGACGCTCGTTTATGAAGCAGCTTGTTGAGGAGCGGGAAGCGAACGGCCTGTTTACCTCGTTCCAGGATTTCTGCGAGCGCATGTATGACCGCGAACTCAACCGCAGAGCGCTCGAAAGTCTCATCAAGGCGGGTTCGTTCGATTCCATGCATTACTACCGCAGTCAGCTTTTGAAAATCGTCAATCCCGTAGTAGATGCCATTGCCCAGAACCGCAAGAAGAACATCGAGGGTCAGATGGACCTGTTCGGCATGGGCAACGACGAGGTGCGCGACACGCAGATTGCGATGCCGAACATTCCGGAAGTGCCCAAGCGGGAGCTGCTGGCGATGGAGAAGGAGACCACCGGTCTGTACCTCTCCGGTCATCCGATGGACGAGTACCGCAGCCTGACGCAGAAGGCGCAGGCGGCCTCCGTCAAGCAGATCATCGACGACCTGACGGGCGAGAGCAGCAGGCCGGTCTACAAGGACGGCATGACCGTCCGGCTTGCGTGTGTTATCACGGCGGTGCGTCTGAAATCGACCAGGAACGGCTCGATGATGGCGTATGTCACCGCGGAGGACGACACGGCGGCGATTGAGCTTGTCGTGTTCCCGCGTTCGCTGCAGCAGTGCGGCGCATATCTCACCGAGGACAGCGCAGTCCTGCTTACCGGTAAGATCGACGCACGAGAGGACGAGGCGCCCAAGGTGCTGCTGAACGAGGCGCAGCCGCTCACCGAGAGTGCAGTAGAGAGCCTGCAGCAGCCGAAAAAGGGCACGCAGAAGTCGGTCTACACCGATGCGCAGGCGGCAAAGCTGGCGCCGCAAAAGCTGTTTCTGCGTATTTCCAGCCTGCAGAGTGATGAATGGACGCAGATTAAAGAGGTTTTGTGCACACAGCCCGGTGATAAGCCGGTCTATCTCTACCCGATGGACACGAAGAAAAAGACGCTCGCTGCCCGCCGGTACTGGTGCAAACCGGATATTGCATTTTTAACAAAATTACGCTTTCTCTTGCGCGAGGAAGATGTTATAATACAATAGGAGACCGTGTTTATCCTTGGGGAGAGACGGTTTCCACAGAGGGAAACAGAACTGCAATACAGCGGTCAGTGCGGCATCGCCCGTGCCGCCAAGAAAGAAAACAGAACCGACAACAGGGAGGCTTTATCATGGATAAACAAATTCGCAGAATCGGCGTACTTACCAGCGGCGGCGACGCACCCGGTATGAACGCACTTATTCGCTCGGTAGTCCGCAGCGCAAGCGCAAACGATATTTCCGTTCTCGGCATTCGCCGCGGTTACAGCGGTCTTATCAACGGTGACATCATCGAGATGGGTGCCCGCAGTGTAGACGGCATTATCCGCAAGGGCGGCACCATGCTGTACACCGCACGCTGCAAGGAGATGCTGACCGAGGAAGGTCTGCAGAAAGCGGCTGACACCTGCCGCTACCTCGGCATTGACGGCCTGATCTGCTGCGGCGGCGATGGTACATTCCGCGGTGCACAGGCACTTTCCCGCAAGGGTGTTCCGTGCATCGGCGTTCCGGGTACCATTGATAATGATATCGGCTGCTCGGATTACACCATCGGTTTTGACACCGCCTGCAATACGGCGATCGAGTGCATCGATAAGCTGCGGGACACCATGCAGTCCCACGAGCGCTGCTCTGTTGTAGAGGTTATGGGCCGCCGTGCAGGTCATCTGGCACTGCAGGTTGGCTGTGCAGTCGGCGCGACCGCGATCTGCCTGCCCGAGCGTCAGCTGGATTTCGACACCGAGATCGTAGAGAGAATGCGCATCGGCCGTATCAAGGGCCGCAACCACCATATCATCATCGTAGCAGAGGGCTACGGCTCTGCACAGGAGGTCGCAGACCAGATCCACGAGGCTACCGGCATTGACACCCGTGTAACGATCCTCGGTCACATCCAGCGCGGCGGCTCTCCGTCTGCTATGGATCGTGTTATGGCGACCCGCATGGGCTACGCTGCAGTTCGTGCTCTGATGGAGGGCAAGACTAACCGCGTTGTTGTTTCGGATAACAACATTGTTACCGATATCGACATTGAGGAGGGTCTGGCACAGAGCAAGGATCTGAACCAGTGTCTGTTCGAGGCACAGCAGACGGTTGCCATCTGACATGGCGCAGACTGTTCTCATCACCGGAGGCTCGCGCGGCATCGGTGCCGCCTGTGTGCGCACGTTTGCCGAAAACGGATGGAATACCGCGTTTACTTACAGCAAAAGCAGGGAAGCGGCGGACAGACTCGCTGAGGAGACCGGCGCACTGGCGCTTTTGGCCGATCAGCAGGATACCGCGGCAGTGGAACTCGCGGTCGCGGAAGGGAAGGCACGGTTCGGCACGATCGATGCCGTGGTCTGCAATGCAGGCATCGCCGAACAAAAGCTGTTCCAGAATATCACCGACGCGGACTGGATGCGCATGCTGGATGTCAATCTCATGGGTACGGTGCGCACGATTCGCGCCGTGCTGCCTGAAATGCTGCACAACCACAAGGGAAGCATCGTTACGGTGTCGTCCATGTGGGGGGAGTGCGGCGCGTCCTGCGAGAGCCATTATTCCGCGAGCAAGGCTGCGATTATCGGCCTGAGCAAGTCGCTCGCGCAGGAGCTTGGCCCGAGCAATATCCGGGTCAACTGCATTGCGCCGGGCGTGATCGACACCGACATGAACGCCATGCACAGTGCGGATACCATGCAGGAGCTTGCCAATCAGACACCGCTCGGAAGAGTCGGCGTGGCAGCCGAGGTCGCGGACAGCATTCTGTATCTGTGCTCGGATAAGTCGTCTTTCATTACCGGACAGGTTTTAGGCGTCACAGGAGGATTTTAAGATGCTGTCGCCGAACCACGGTTTGGCCGACAAGAGGAACGGACCGTGGGCCGTTCCAAAGTCGTCCGAAAGTTCCCATACGGAAACTTTCTCCCTCTCAGGGTGTAAAACCTGCGCTATCCTTGCGCGGATTCTTGGACGCGCTGCGCCGATACATGCTCCCGGTTTGCTCTCATTAAACATTTTTAAGGATAGAGGCCTACGGGCTACGAATTTGCACAGTAAATTCTATTTTATGCGCGCTATCGCGCTTAATTGATATAGCCTGTTCCTTTTCGATAGATTAGAGATAGAAAAATCCGCAGACGTTCCTGTCTGCGGATTTTTCATTTGGAAATGAGGAATGAATGATGGTGGCATATTGAAGTCCTGCGGAGCCGTCCGGTATTTTTCCGGTGCCCCTTCGCTTTTGTTGTACTCAATTTACCATCGTGCGGCCGCAATGTCAATGCATGCAAATGAATCTTAACACGCTCTTAACTGCCGGGCGGTCAAATGCTGTCAGTCCTCGTCAAGCGACACCCATTCAGTATCGCCGGTGTGGAAAAAGTACAGCACGCAGGCGCGGACCGGTCTGCCGTAAATCTCATGCACGGCACGCGCGTAGGCGGCCAGCTGCGGACGGTACTGCTCGGCTCTCTCGACCGCACCGCCCTTCTTGATGCGGTCGGTCTTGAAGTCAAGGATAACAAAGCCGTCCCTGGTTTCGATCAGGCAGTCGATAACACCCTGCAGGAGCACATTTTCCTCGGGTGCGTCCGCCGCAACCGGAAAATACGCTTGCGCCGGAACGAGCACGGAGAACTTGAACTCACGCCGCACCTTGTTTTCCGCCATAAAGGTTTTGTACAGGTCGGAGGCGAAAAACCGTTCAATCTTGCGTTTATCCACAGCATGCGCCTGTTCTGTGGACAAAATCTTCTTTTCCGCCAGACGGTTCAGCTCGTTTTCCACGCCGTTCGGCGCACAAGCGGCGTCAAAGTCGCAGAACTGCATGAACAGGTGGTGTGCTGTGCCGATCTCGGCCGGTGTCAGCTTTTTTTCTCCCTGCTCGAACAGCGGCGCGCGCAGCTGCACCTCCTTTCGCGGAGGCGGTGTCTCCTCTGCGGCCTCGTCTGCGCGGTAGCCGCGGCCGACACCGGTGGCGGTCAGCTTGCTCGGCAGATCCGCGAGGTAAGCATGCGGGTAGTCGAAGTGCGGCTGCACGGTGCAGTCGCCGGTCTCCCTGTCCTCGAAACGCAGGATTTCAGTTTCCTGTGGCTGCAGGTCGCTCGGATAATACACCTTGAGCGTGAATGCGTCATTGTCCGTGCCGTGCTCGGGCACCTCGGGCGCATACTCCTCGCGGAACGCACGCGCGCACGGATGCCGCAGCAACGGTGTCAGAATCCACGCAAGCGGCGTGCGCGCCGCGCCCATGGCGTACTGCGGCAGCTCATCGAGCGATGCCAGCAGCGACCATTTTTTCAGCGAATTCCGCAGGCTGCCGGTGGCTGCCGTCAGAATCAGTTTTTCCCTGGCGCGCGTCATCGCTACATATAATACGCGCAGCTCTTCGGATATCATCTCGCGGCGCATCTGCACCGAGACCGCAATGCGCTCGGCAGTGTCGTACTGCACACCGCGGTCACGGTCGCGGCACTTGCTGCCGAAGCCGAGGTTCTGGTGCACGAGCACCGGCTCCTTGAGGTCGCTGTCGTTGAACTGCTTGGCGCAGTCTGCCACAATAACGACCGGAAATTCCAGTCCTTTGGACTTGTGGATGGACAGAATGCGGACCGCACCGCCGGTGGCCTCGGCGCCGACCGTCTGGAAATCCTCGCCCTGCTCGAGCATGCCGCGCAGCAGGCGCACAAAGTCAAACAGGCCGCGGAAGCCCTGTCCCTCAAACGAGCGCGCCCGCTCGAAGAATGTCAGCAGGTTGCTCTGGCGCTGTGCGCCGTTCGGCAGCGCGCCGTACAGGCCGAGTGCGCCGGTCTGATCGTAAATCTCCCACAGCAGGCGGTACACCGGCTGATCGCACGCAAAGGTGCGCAGAAAGTCCAGCCGCTGCAGAAAGGTTTCCACCTTCGGGAAATCCGTTCTCGACTGCAGAAGCGCGTCATAATAGCTGATCTTACGATCCACAAGGCGAATATCTGCCAGCTCCTGCTCGGTAAAGCCGAACAGCGGCGAACGCATCACGCCGATAAGGTCAACGTCCTGCCTCGGATTATCAATGATGCTGAGCAGCGACACCATTGTGCCGACCTCGGCAGTCTCCAGCAGGCCGCCGCGCTGCTCGGCGCTGGCTGTTACGCCGATACGCTCCAGCTCCGCAATATAGGTCGGCGCCTTGCTTCTGGGCGAACGCAGCAGGATTACGATGTCACCCGGCGTGACCGGACGCAGCTTTCCAGTCTGCTTGTCCGTCACCGGAAAGCCTTCATCGAGCAGCGCACGAATGCGCTTCGCGGCAAGCCGCGCTTCGAGTTCGGTCTTGTCCGGCGCATCATCGTCTTCGCCGAGTCCGTCCGCATCCACGAGCAGGACTTCGGTCTTGTACCGCTCGTTTCCGGCCTCCGGATAGTAGTCCGCACCGAGGTGCAGCGCCTCCTTGTCCGTGTACGCGAGGTCGCCCACAGTCTCGCCCATGACGGCGGCAAACAGGTAGTTGCACGCGTCCAGCACAGCCGCCCGCGAACGGAAATTCTGCCCGAGGACAACACGACGCGGCTGCCCGTCGGCGGCATCCGCCGCCTCACCGAAGCTGCGGTATTTCTCAAGGAAAATGGACGGGTCCGCCAGTCGAAAGCCGTAAATGCTCTGCTTGACGTCACCGACCATGAACAGGTTGGTCTCGTCTCTGGAGAGTGCGCGGAAGATGGCATCCTGCACGGCGTTGGTGTCCTGATACTCGTCTACCGCAATTTCGGTGAACTGCTCGGACATGGTTTTCGCCAGTGCGGACGGCTTGCCGTCTGTGTACAGCAGACGCACGGCAAAGTGCTCCAAATCGTTGAAATCCGCAGCATTTCTTGCACGTTTCGCTGCCGTAAAGGCATCGTCGAAGGCGTTTACCATGTCGATGAGCGCGAACAGCGCGGGTGCTGTCAGGCCGCGGTCGTACTCCGCCTCTTCTGCGGTGACGGTCAGCCATTTCTCCCGAATATTATTGGCAACGCCCTTCCACTCCTCGCGCATGGCCTTGATCTGCTCGAGGAACGCCTTGTCCTCAAATTTTCTCGCGGCCTTGAGTCGGTCAAACGAAATCAACCGAGCAGCCTTCACGCAGTCGTCCCAGCTGCCGTTATACAGCGCATCGAGCAGACGCTCGGCCTGATTTAAGTCGCTCGTCAGCGCGGGCAGATAGTTGTCCGCCAGCTCGTCAATGCCGGTCAATTCATCCACAGCCATGTGCAGAAATGCCGCACCGTGCTGTGCCGCCGACCTTGCCTGCTCGCGCAGAACACAGCCGTGCGGCGTGTCCATGCCGCGCGTGTACAACCCCGCACGCACGTCCTCAAGGAACGCCCACGGATCGGGATGCGCCTGAATCTTCTCGTAGGTTCCGAGAATGACCTCGCCCAGCTTTTTATCGTCGCGCCCCGCCGTCAGCAGGTCACAGAGCGCGAAAAACTTCTCGTCCGCCTGCTCGTAGGCCGTGTCGAGCACTTCTTCGAGCACCTCGGCGCGAAGCAGCTTGCCCTCGTTTTCGTCCATCAGGCGAAAGTCGGGCGCGATGCCGAGCACCGCCGCCTGCTCGCGCGCGAGCGACAGGCACAGCGCATGCACAGTCGTGATTTTCGCACGGTGCACGAGGAACAGCTGCCGCCGCAGACGGGTATCCCGCGGGTTTGCGGCTACGGCCGCACCGAGGGCCGCACCAATTCGCTCACGCATTTCGGCTGCCGCTGCGCTGGTAAAGGTAACCAGCAGCAGGCGGTCGATATCGACCGGATCGTTCTCGTCCGTCAGCCGCCGGAGCACACGCTCGGTCAGCACGGCTGTCTTGCCCGAGCCGGCTGCCGCCGAAACCAGCAGTGCGCCGCCGCGGTCGTCGATCGCGGTCTGCTGATCAGGTGTCCACTTCGGCATTGTCGTCCCCTCCTAACTGCTCCCAGAATTCCTTGTCCTTGATGTTTTTCAGCCAGCGCACCTTGTCTCCGGCGGTCTCATCGAACCGGCAGGCTGCCCGGAAATCACACCATTCGCAGTAGCTGCGGTCGGTCTTGCGCGGGTCGGCTTCAATGCTGCCGTTTCGCAGAGCCTGTCCCATTTCGAGCAGCTTTTTCTGCGTATAGCGTGCCAGTCTGCCGAATTTCGCCAGATCGGCTACCGCAGACTTGGCGGCAAGCGTCGGCTCATCCTCGCCCTTCCCGGTCTTGATAGACACCGGAATAAACCGTCCGTCACCCTCCAGACCGTGCTCCATCGCCTCGAGCAGCGACATATCGTCGCTCAGCAGACCCGAACGCCGCAGCGCCTTATCGCGCAGGATGCGCAGCCCTTCCTCGTCCGTGTCGCGCGCCGTGTCCGGCAGCTCATCGCGCACCGGAACGTACAGCACGCCCGCCGGTACGATTTCGTTCAGCTCGGCAGTCAGGCGGGCACGATAGCGGTCAAGGCCCTCCTGCTGCAGCGCGTACAGATAGATGATAAGCTGCATGTTGAGTCCATACCAGATGTCGGACAGCGAAAATGACTTTTTGCCGCTTTTGTAGTCCATAACGCGCAGATAGAGGCGGCCGTTTTTGATATAGCCGTCCACGCGGTCCACCTTGCCGGAGAGTGAAATCGACACATCGCCGTCCTCACACTGCACGGGCGGCAGGTCTCCGCTGCGCGAGAAGTCCAGCTCATAGTCGATCGGCGCAAAGTCGGATACGCGCAGTTCTTCGATCACGTTGTCGAGGATCTGCTCCACGGCGCGCACCAGTCGGCGGAACAGGTACTGGAAACGCGCGGTTTTGTTCTCCAGGCCGCCCAGTTCTTCCGCGACATACTGCCGTACCGCTTCACGGCAGGCTTTGCGCACGGTCGGCTGATCGGCATGGGCGGCGCCGCCCTCGCACTTTCCAAGAGCATCCAGCGCATGCTCGAGCACATAGTGGATGAACGTGCCGGTCGAGAGCGCATCAAACTTCGCCACGCGGCGCGGCTTGGCCTTCAAACCATACTGCATAAAGAATGCAAACCGGCAGGAATAGAACGTATCCACACGCGAAGCGGTCAGATTGAGGCTTTTTCCGTACAACCCGTCAATCGTGTGCGGACTGCTCAGCGGTCCTCTTCCGCGCCGCTGCGCCTGCGCGTTTTTGACGCGCTCATCATCCTTATAGTAGTCATAGGCAGCCCGCACGGCGGCTGTCCGGTCGCCCGAAAGATACGCGCACGCGAGTTCGACCGCCGGTCGTTCCGCCTGCAGGCGGTCACGCACGGTCTCCGTCCGGTGGGTGGAAAACGGCACATCCGGCAGCAATTCGCGCACTGTGTTTACGAAGTAGGACGGCCGCGTTTCACCGCCGCCTGCGTCGATGGTGTGATACGTCAGCAGCAGCTCGTCCGTCGGGCACGCGAGTGCTCGATAGAGCGTTTCCTGCTCCATCAACAGGCGTTCCTCGCCGTAGGCTTTGAGTTCCACGCCGAGCGCATCCATTTTGTCACGGTCCATGTCGCTCAGCAGCGAGGTAGAGGACGGGGTTTTCGGTATCAGACCGTCGTTGACGCCCAGCAGGATGACATATTTCGCATTTTCCGTACACGCACGCTCGATGTTGCCGCAGGTCACGCGGTCGAGCGAAACCGGAATCGTGCCCACATCATACTCGCCGAGCACCAGCCGGAACAGCTGCGCGAAACGGTCGAGCGTCAGCGGCATATCACCGCACACCCATGCAAACTGCTCCATCGCAGAGACCAGGATTTCCCACAGCTGGCGGTACTCGTCGGCCAGCTGCAGACGGCCCGCCTGCTCGTGTCCGGCGGCGCGGTCAGTCATGCGCTGCGGCGCATCCACCGCGAGAAGAAATGCATAGAGCGCACGCACGCAGTCGCCTGCAGGCTGCTCACCTGCAAGTGCCTCGCGCAGTGCGGAGAACGGCGCGATTGCCCGTTTGCGGAGTATGTTCAGCTCGGCAAGCTGTGCCTTCGCGTTCTCGTCGATGGACAGACCGTAGCCGTCCGGATGCTCGGTCCACTCGCGTTCCCAGGCTCCGCCGCGGATGTTCCAGGTGAGTACATAGTTCTCTAATTTGTCAATTTCGTCCCAATCCAAGCCCGCGAGTCCGGTCTTGAGACAGGAGAACAGATCTTCATATCGGAAGTGATTGCGCACCGCTTCCAGTGCATTCGTGACCAGCGCCATCGGCGGACGGGACAGCAGATCCGGCTTTTCCGCGAGGAACACCGGAATGTCGTACCGCGCCATCGCCATTGCAAGGAACGCGCTGTACGGCTCGATATCGCGTGCCGCAACCACAAAATCGCGGCAGCGCGCACCTTCGTCCCGCACCTTGCGCCGAATGTAGGCCGCTGCGTGCTCACACTCGTCAAACGGTGAAGCCGCCTCGTACAAACGAACGCCGGCCGCGCTCTCCTGCGGGGTTCGCACCGGCAACAGGCTTTCGCGTTCGAGCGCAGCCAGTCCCTCCGGTCGGGCCACCTTGCTTTCGCCCAGTTCGATGCGCTCGACCGTCTGGTTATGATGCTTTGCCATCCGGGTTAATTTCTGCACTGTTTTACAGCCGGTAAGGAAAATCTCCGGGTAATCCGTATCGCAGGTTACCGCCGCAGAGAGCGGCACACCTGCCGCCAGCATGGCATCAACTACTGCACTTTCCTGCACGGTAAAGCCGAGAAATCCATCCAGATAGACCGCTGCGCCGTCCAGCGTGTGACTTTCTGCCAGACGGTCGCGCAGATGTGTCAGGCGGTCTCTCGGATCGGGCAGGGACTCCTCGCACAGACGCTCGTAGGCTGTTAAAATCTGTGCAAGGTCGGACAATTTTTCTGCAAGTACAGCGTCCTCACTCTCCTCGGCAGCCGCAAACAGCGTCTCCGGTGCGACTGCACAGGTTTTGCACTCGTCGATCAGCCGCAGTGCCTCCTGCAGCAGCTCCGGCTTGTCTGCCAGACCCTTCCACGCACTCAGCCCGCCCTGCACACGGCGTGCCGCCTCCTGCAAGGTCAAAAGCTGACCTGCCGGTGTCAGCATCTGCTGTGCCAGTCCGCCGACCTCAGAGAACACACGGTCAGCCAATCGTGAGAACGTCAGCACCTCGGCCGTGCGTGCGCCGTGGTTGTGCGTGGCCGCGGCAAGCCGCCGCTCCATCAGGTGCGAGTTCAGCTCGGGCACGAGCAGAATCTGCCGTCCTTCTCCTTTTTCACTCAGCGCCGCGATCTCCCGCAGGATGGCCGTTGTCTTGCCGCTTCCCGCTCGTCCGGTCCAGATCCGCATGGCACACTCTCCTTTCGTTTCATAGCTATTTGATTATAGCACAACCGAAGCAAATTGAAAATGGATACACCCACCGCAGTGGGCGTCCAGCGAGCAACCGCCCATAGGGCGGCTCTTAGCGAGTCGGAATAGAAAACAGGAAATTACCAATAAAGACCGCGCAGTCGTTTTATGTTTTTCGTGCGTTATCCGCTTATTTTCCAGTCTTTTTTGAACTTTTCCGGTGTTTTGTTTGCATTCTCATATTCTGTAAAATTATTTTTTCAAAAAACTCTTGCATTTTTCTCCGCTTGGGACTATACTTTCCTCAGGCAGAGTAATAAAGGCTTTGCCCCGCAAAACCAAATATTTGATTCTTCAGGGCAGGGTGCAATTCCCTACCGGCGGTAAAGCCCGCGAGCCGAG
>ENA-ORTU01002508-ORTU01002508.1-human-gut-metagenome-genome-assembly--contig:-NODE-2508-length-16489-cov-2.493063_pt1 | contig 16489 bp, 9 predicted proteins | sample MGYA00241910_ERZ509184 | MGnify/ENA primary metagenome ERZ509184 (study PRJEB26280, sample SAMEA2338847) | human gut metagenome | biome: human gut; feature: human-associated habitat; material: faeces... | reverse complement strand
ACAAGCTGGGCGGCGGTTCCATTACCGCACTGCCGATCATTGAGACTCAGGCAGGTGATGTATCAGCATATATTCCGACCAATGTTATTTCCATTACAGATGGTCAGATTTTCCTGGAGAGTGATCTTTTCAACGCAGGTATGCGCCCGGCAGTCAATGTCGGTCTGTCAGTATCCCGTGTAGGTGGTGCAGCACAGACAAAAGCCATGAAGAAGGCAGCAGGTAGTGTAAGAATTGACCTTGCACAGTACAGAGAAATGGAAGTATTCACACAGTTTTCTTCAGACTTGGATGACAACACAAAGAAACAGTTAAATCATGGTAAAGCATTAATGGAACTTTTAAAACAGAAGTTATGCCATCCATATTCATTACATGAACAGGTTATGATTCTTACAATGGCAAATAACGGAATATTCGATGAAGTTCCAACTAAAGAAGTAAGAGATTGTTGTAGAGAAGTTTTAAATTATATAGATTTAAAACATGGTGAAATTGCAGAAAAGATTGAAACTGAAAAAGTTCTTACAGAAGAAATTTCAAAGGCAATAATTGATGCAGCACATGAATTTATGGAAACAAAGAATTAAAATTAAGCAGGAGCGAATAATATGGCAAATGCAAAAGAAATTCAGGAAAGAATGAGTAGTATTAATGATACATTGAAAATTACAAATGCAATGTACATGATATCCTCATCAAAATTAAAAAAGTCCAAAAAGATGTTGCAGGATACAGAGCCTTATTTCTATGAGTTGCAGACACAGATGAGCAGAATTTTAAGACATGTACCTGACATTGAAAGCAAATATTTTGAAAAATCAAGAGATGAGAAAAAAGACCCAAAGGTAGGTTACATAGTAATTACCGCAGACAAAGGTCTTGCAGGTTCTTACAACCACAATATTTTAAAAATTGCGGAAGAAGAAATTAAAGCTCACAAAGATAATAAATTGTTTGTTTTAGGTGAAGTTGGACGACATTATTTTGAAAAAAGAGGAGTACACATAGATAAACAATTTCATTACACAATACAAAATCCAACATTAAACAGAGCTAGAAATATTACAGAAGAATTGTTGGAATTGTATATAAACAATGAGTTAGATGAAATTCATATTATATATACAAAAATGATTAATCCAATTAAGGAAGAAGCAGAAATAAAGCAGTTGTTACCACTTTATAAAACAGATTTTCAGATGAAAATTCCTGCAGACATTCCATTGGAACAGGTAACATTCAGACCATCACCTGAAGAGGTAATGAACAAGATTGTACCTGCCTACATTGAAGGTTTTGTTTTCGGTGCTTTAGTAGAAAGTTATTCCTGTGAACAAAATGCAAGAATGATGGCAATGGAAGCGGCAACAAAAAGTGCAAAAGACATGCTTCAGGAGTTAAGCGTGCTTTACAACCGCGCAAGACAGGCAGCAATTACTCAGGAAATTACCGAGGTAATCGCTGGAGCCAAGTCACAGAAAAATAAAAAGTAATGGAGGCAATTCAAATGAAAACAGGTAAAATAGTACAGGTTTTAGGTCCTGTTGTAGACGTTGCATTTGAAAATGGTGAACTTCCCGCAATTAAAGACGCACTTGAAGTACAAAATGGTGATAAAAAGTGCGTAATGGAAGTTGCACAACATATTGGAAACGACGTTGTTCGTTGCGTTATGCTTGCGTCAAGTGAAGGACTTTCAAGAGACATGGAAGTTGTTGCTACAGGAAGTGGTATAAAAACTCCGGTAGGAAAAGAAACATTAGGACGTTTATTTAACGTTTTAGGTGAAGCAATAGATGGTGGCAAAGCATTAGATGATGCAGACAAATGGGAAATCCACAGAGAAGCACCAAGCTTTGACCAGCAGAACCCGGCCCAGGAAATATTGGAAACAGGTATTAAGGTAATCGACCTTTTAGCACCATACGCTAAAGGTGGTAAAATCGGTTTGTTCGGTGGTGCCGGCGTTGGTAAAACTGTATTAATTCAGGAACTTATCAGCAACGTTGCAACTGAGCATGGTGGATATTCAATATTTACAGGTGTAGGTGAAAGATCAAGAGAAGGTAATGACTTATGGACTGAAATGAAAGAATCAGGTGTTCTTGAAAAAACAGCCCTAGTGTTTGGACAGATGAACGAGCCACCTGGAGCACGTATGCGTGTTGCTGAAACAGGACTTACAATGGCAGAATATTTCAGAGATGTAGAACATCAGAATGTATTGTTATTCATTGATAATATTTTCAGATTTACACAGGCAGGTTCTGAAGTATCAGCCCTTTTAGGACGTATGCCATCAGCCGTAGGTTATCAGCCAACACTTGCAAATGAAATGGGTGAACTTCAGGAAAGAATCGCATCTACAAAGAACGGTTCAATTACATCAGTTCAGGCTGTATATGTACCAGCCGATGACTTAACTGACCCGGCACCTGCAACAACATTTGCTCACTTGGATGCCACAACAGTATTATCAAGAAAGATTGTTGAACAGGGTATTTATCCTGCTGTAGATCCTCTTGAATCATCATCACGTATCCTTGAGGAAGACATTGTTGGTAAAGAGCATTATGAAGTAGCACGTAAGGTTCAGGAAATTCTTCAGAAGTACAAAGAATTACAGGATATTATCGCAATTCTTGGTATGGAAGAATTATCAGAAGAAGATAAGACACTTGTATACAGAGCAAGAAAAATTCAGAAATTCTTATCACAGCCATTCCATGTAGCTGAGAACTTTACAGGTGTAAAGGGTGAATATGTTCCACTTAGCGAAACTATAAAAGGTTTCAAGGCTATTATTTCAGGTGAAATGGATGAATATCCTGAAAATGCATTCTTTAATGTAGGAACAATTGACGATGTTATTAAAAAAGCAAGCAAGATGAATGAATAAAATCATGTATTGCAAGGATTGGAGTAATATATGGCGACTAATACATTTTATCTAAGAATAGTGTCTGCTAAGAAGGTTTTCTTCTCAGGAAGATGCATTTCAATTATAGTACCTGTTGCAGATGGACAGGAAGAAATTCTTGCCCACCATGAAAACATGGTCAATGCAGTAGAAAACGGCGAATTGAAATTCAAACCTGAAGGCGCAGACAAATACACAACAGTAGTTGTAGGTACAGGCTTTGCTCAGATAATTAACAACCGAGTAACTGTTTTAGTAGAAACAGCAGAGTTGCCTGAGGAAATCGACAAAGCCAGAGCTTTAGAGGCAAAAGAAAGAGCCGAAGAACAATTGCGACAAAAGCAAAGTATGCGTGAATATCATCATTCAAGAGCATCTCTTGCAAGAGCAATGGTTCGACTGAAGGCTACAAGTGGAAAATAAATAAGAAAAAGCAGTAGTATTTGTAATGAGGTACTATTGCTTTTTTGTTAGGAGGTAATTTTATGAAACACAAAATATGTAAAATTGTAGGAGCTTTACTAATGGCGACAGTGTTGTTTTCATTTGCAAACAATGTAGGGGCAAGTGAAACAAAAGTAAATTTTAAAGACGCATACTTGCTATTTTCAATTTGGGAAGGACAAGGTGATGCAACCATTGAAATAGGAGAGGATTTCTTAACTAAAGATAGAAATCTTGTTAATTATAATGAATTTGAAGATATCCTATTAGATGGAAAAAGCTTAAACAAAGAGAATTATGATATAACATCAGAAAATGAAAAAAATGAAATAGTTAAGGTTTCATTGAAAGAAAAGTATCTGAAGTTATTAAAAGATGGAGCTTATAATTTTGATATTGTTTTTAAAAAGGTTGTTGTGCCAACAAGATTATATGTGGTAAATAACAAAACGCAAATAAAGGACTTGTATTTTGATTTTAGTAAGCCTGAAAAAAATGGTGAAATTGTAGCCCAAATTGATACAACAGTTTTAGGGACAAACGTTGATATGAATCTGTTCAAAAATATTTTGAACAATGGAAAAATCAGTAATACAAAAGATTATAAAATAGTTCAGAAAGGAAAAATCATAACTGTTACATTTAGCAAAGCTTATGCAAACAAAATACCAGTGGGAACAACATATTACTATGCTGATTTTTATAATGTTCAAATTGGTTTAAAGGTAACTAAAGGACCTAAAAAAGTAACAGGTTTTAAAGCTACTAGAAAAAAATCAGGTATGAAGATTAGTTGGAAGAAAAATGTTACTGGTTATGTAATAAAGATTAGCAAAAATAAAAAGTTTAAGAAGAATGTAAAAACAATAAAAGTAAATGGCAAACAGAAAAGTAAGCTTATTAAAAAGATAAAAAAAGGAAAGTATTTTTTGAAAATAAAATCTTACGTTGAAATAGGTGGAAAAAAATATTACAGTGAATGGTCAAAGAGCTTGAGAAAGTAAAAATAGACTTAGAGTAATTTAAACAAACTTGACATAAATTAAGTATTGAAAAATAATTTAATAATTAAATACATATGTAGCGAAAAACGGCGATTATTATAAAAAAATAATCGCCTTTTTTTGTGCAATCTGACGTAGTTTTTTACCTATGATTATGTTATGGTATTTTATTATGAAAATAGTAAAAAGTGGCAAATAGGAGAGTTGAATGAGAACAGTTTTAAAGATTTTTAAAAGAGATTTTCGCAGGGCGTTTAGCAACAGAGCGGCGGCTCTTATTATGGTGGGAGTAAGTCTTCTTCCTTCATTATATGCCTGGTTCAATATTGCAGCTAACATAGATCCCTATGCAAATACTCAGGGCGTAAAAGTTGCAATAGCAAATTGTGATGTGGGAAAAGAAACAGAGCTTCTGTCAATGAATGCGGGAGAAAATATTGTAGAGAGTCTAAAGAAAAATGACAAGCTGGGTTGGACTTTTGTAAGTGAAAGTCAGGCAAAGGAAGGGGTGAAATCCGGAAAATATTATGCGGCAATAGTAATTCCGAAAGATTTCAGTGAATCCCTACTTAGTATTTTGTCCGGCAAGCTTAAACAGCCGGAGCTGGATTATTATCTAAATGAAAAGAAAAATGCAATTGCACCAAAGATTACAGATTCAGGCGCTACAACAATACAGCAACAGATAAATGACACTTTTTCGTCAACAGCTTCAGAAGCAATATCAAAAATGGTAAGTGAGGCGGCGAAAAAGATAAAGGGTGATGTTGATGATATAAACGAAACAATCATTAATGACATTTCTTTAGTTCATAAAAATATTGAAGAATATAATAAAGTTCTTAAGAATTTTAAGAAAACAGCAAAGAGTTCGGAAAAAATAATTGATGATACAATCGATATTTTAAATGAAGTTAATAAGGTGTCTGATTCTACAGCAGATTCTGTTGCAGGTGTATCTTCACAAATTACAAATTCAAGAGAAAAGCTAAGAACTTTTAACGGCACATTTTCAAATAAACTACAGAATATAGAGAGTGATTTTAATGATATTGCAATAGCAACTTCCACAAAATTAACAAATTTTGAAAACAAAGGTACAAGTGCAAAAGAAGAGTTGGAGGTCGGAATTGACCAGGTTAATTCTTTGGTTAAAAGAAATTCAAAAATATTAGAGGAGCTTGCACAGCTTAACCGTAAGCTTGGAAATGACAGTGCCACAACAAAAATCGAAAAGCAGATTAGTGAAATTAATGACGTAGATACAGCTTTAGGAAAAATACAATCATCCCTAAACAGCGGTAATTCTACGCTTGATAAGACTATAGCTAAGTCAAAATCCACAAGAGAACAAATTGGTTCAGTGGCAAAAAAAGGTAAGAAATCCTTAGATGGTTACCAAAGTGATTTTCAGAAGAAAACATTGCCTAATGTATACGCATCTTTGGATGGCATGGTTACCATTAACGGCAATTTAAGCTCAACTCTGAAAGGGATAAAACCAACAGTCAAAGAAGCAAAGAAAATATTAAAACAGTTTGGTAAAAGTCTCAACAACATTTCAACAACAATGGATAATGCAAAAGAAACATTAGCAAAAGTTGATGAAAAGTTAGAAGGAATTGTAACAGACCTTCAGGCAATTAGTAGTACGGGAACATACGAAGAGTTAATTTCATTAAAGGGAATTGACACTGAAAAAATATCAGATTTTATGGCATCACCTGTTGATATGGAATCAGAAGTGCTATATGAAGTAAAAAATTATGGCTCTGGTATGACACCATTTTACACAAACCTTGCTTTGTGGGTAGGTGGTTTGATTTTAGTTTCTATTTTAAAACAGGAAGTTGACAGAGAAGGAATAAAAGAAAAATTCTCAGCAACACAGGGCTATTTCGGAAGATGGCTTTTGTATGTGTGCACAGCCGTTGTGCAGGGATTCATAGTGTGCGTTGGAGATTTAGTAATACTTAGAACACAGTGCGTACATCCTTTTGTATTTATTTTAACAGGTATGTTTTTATCATTCGTTTATGTAAATATCATTTTTGCACTGGCAATAACATTTAAGCACATAGGAAAAGCGGTTGCGGTATTACTTGTTATTTTGCAGATACCAGGTTCGTCAGGAACATATCCTATTGAAATGATGCCGGACTTTTTTAGGAAGCTACATCCGTTAATGCCATTTACATACGGCATTAATGCTATGCGTGAGTGTGTGGCAGGCTATTATGGTCATATTTATATGGAAAACATGATAGCGTTGGTTGTGTTTATAATTTTAGCTTTGTTTGTAGGCTTGGTAATCAGACCGTTAATTCTTAATTTGAACAATATGTTTGATAAAGAGTTGGCAAAAACAGATTTGATGTTATGTGAAACGGCAACAGCTACAAATAAAAACAAACAACTTCAAATGATAGCGAGAGCAATTTTGCAGGATGAATATGGAAGAAAGCAATTCCTGGAAAAGTCTGCTAAGTTTGAAAAGAATTATCAGAAGAAAATTAAAATCGGATTTATTAATATAATTATAATTCCTTTAGTATTTTTAATATTAATGTTTAGTTTAGAATCCAAATTGGTATTTTTAATATTGTGGATTTTATCAATAATAATTCTTGCGGTTTACTTGATTTGCGTGGAATATATTCACAACAAAATACAAAAGCAAATTAAGGTAAGTGGATTCACTTCAGAAGATTTTGTAAAAGTATTAAAGGAGGAGAAGGACACATGAAGAATATTATAAGAATTTTCAAAAAAGATGTCATTCGCATCCATAAAAACGTAATAGCCCTTATTGTAATCATGGGTATTACGATTGTACCTTGCCTGTACGCATGGTTTAACATTGCAGGAAGTTGGGATCCATACAGCAACACTGGAAATCTTAAGGTGGCTGTGGCAAGTGTAGATGACGGTTATGAGGGAACTTTGATTCCTATTAAACTAAATGTGGGTAATCAGGTTTTGTCAGCATTAAGAGAAAACACTCAAATGGATTGGGTTTTTACGTCAAAGAAAAAAGCGGTTGACGGTGTGAAATCCGGAAAATATTATGCAGCAATTGTAATACCTGAGAATTTTAGTAACAGAATGATGAGCATTTTTTCAAAAAATGTAAAGAAGCCTAATATTATATATTATTCAAATGCTAAAGAAAATGCCATTGCACCTAAGGTTACTGACAAGGGTGCTTCGGCAATTCAAAAGCAGGTAAATCAGGTATTTATTGAGACAGTATCTGATACAGCCTTAACAGCTCTTCAAAGTGTATCAAATCTTGCGCAGGCAGGAGATGCAGACGATATTGTTAATAATTTGTGGAACAATCTGGATAAAATCGCAGATGATCTTGAAGCTACACAAAGCACGCTGGAAACTTTTGGCAACATGGCAGATGCTTCACAAAGCATGTTAAGCACAACTACAGACTTTTTTAAGGATACAAAAAGCAACACAAAAAGTAGCGAAAAAGAATTTAGCGGAATTAAAAAACAGTTTAGTGGCATTAAAGACACACTAACTGCTACAACAGATGCCATTAACAGCGCACTTTCTTCAGGAAAGAAATTTTACGGAGAAATGGGTGATGTTATTGAAGATGCACTAAGCAGTCAAAGTCAGAATACTACAGACGTTAAGACCACACTTAACAAGACATCATCAAAAGTTAATTCAATGATTAGCGACTACTCCAAGTTGAAGTCTTCATTAGAATCAATTGAAAGTCGTCACCCTGAGTTAAGTAAGTACACTCAGTCTTTAATTTCAAAAATAGATGCATCATTAGAAACACAGGAGAAATTAAATGACAAATTAGGTGAAGCTGAAAAAAATCTTACTACAGGGAAAAGTCAGTTAAACAAGGACAAAGCAGATATTTTGAAATTAGTTGATAAAAGTAAAACATCTGTATCATCAGTAAAAACAGATTACTCAAAAGACGTGGAAGAGGCTTTAAAGAAAATTTCAGATTCAGCAGGTAATGTTGAAAATGACATTTCAGGTCTTTTAACAAAAATTGATAACAGCGCAAAAGGAATTTATAAGTTATCAGATTCTGTTGATTCAGATTTATCACAGATAAAGAAAACATTGTCAGACTCAGGTAAACTTTTATCAAAAGCAGCAAAGAAAATCAGAAAAACAACAGGCAAGTTGAAAAATGCAAAAGATGGCGACAATTCAGATTTGAAATCACTAATCATGGGTAACAAAGAAGATTTAACTTCATTTTTGGCAACACCGGTACAGTTAAAAACGACCAAGTTGTATCCAATAGATAACTATGGTTCTTCAATGGCACCATTTTACTCAACCTTATCAATATGGATAGGCGGAATTGTATTGGTAGCAATGTTAAAAGTAAATATTTCTGAAAAAATGAAAAAATCTCTTAGGAACTTACAGAATTATCAGGCATACTGTGGAAGATACATTATTTTCTTAATTGTTGGCTTGATGCAAAGCACGTTAATTGCTTTAGGCGATTTGTATTATTTAGGAATACAGTGCGAACATCCATTTTTATTTGTATTTGCGTGCTGGTTTTCAAGTATTGTTTATGTAAATATTATTTACACATTAACAGTATCTTTTGGGGACATAGGAAAAGCCATAAGCGTTATTTTACTTGTTGTTCAGGTAGCTGGCGCAGGCGGCACCTTTCCAATTGAAGTGGCACCGGGATTTTTCAGGGCAGTATATCCACTACTTCCATTTACATACAGCATGACAGCTTTAAGAGAAGCCGTTGGCGGCATGTACGAAATGACATATTGGATTGAACTTGGAAAGCTTGGAATATTCCTTGTGATTTCATTATTTGTAGGTTTGGTTTTACGAAGACCAATTATAAAGATGAATGACGCATTCACTGAAAAGCTGGAAGAGACAAAGATAATGTAGTGCTGAAAGGCTGGAAGAGACAAAGATAATGTAGTGCTAAAAAGCTGGAAAAATCAAAGATGTGTAAAGGCTAAAAGTTTGAAAAGTCAAATACGATGTAAAGATTAAAATCTGTAATAAGTAAATGGAATGTAAAGATTAAAATCTGTAATAAACAAATAGAATAAATTGTGATATACTTTTAGAGTTGGTGTTTGAGAGCATCGGCAATGAGTATAATACATTTACAAGGCAGAAATAAATATCCATTGAAGAAAGCGTTTGATATCTATAGAATTATAAGCTTCAGGATATAATATTTAACGCGTTGTGTTTATTTTGTGATAGTAATTTTGTATGGTAAATGTGGCATGTACTTATTAGGAGATTAGGTAAATATATAAACGAAGGAGACTGAAAATGAAAACAAGAATTGGTATTTTAGGTTATGGTAACCTTGGAAGAGGTGTTGAGTGTGCTGTAAAAGAAGCCACTGACATGGAATTAGTTGCAGTTTTTACAAGAAGAGATCCTAAGGATGTAACAATCCTTACAGAAAATGTTCCTGTATGTAACGTTAAAGACGTAGAAGATTGGAAAGAAAAAATTGATGTTATGATTTTATGTGGAGGTAGTGCTACAGATCTTCCTGTTCAGACACCACAGTTCGCATCAATGTTTAATGTAATTGATAGTTTTGATACACATGCAAGAATTCCTGAACATTTCGCAGCAGTTGACAAGGCTGCAAAAGAAGCAGGAAAAGTTGCAGTTATTTCAGTAGGTTGGGATCCTGGAATGTTCTCACTTAACAGAGTATATGCAAATGCAATTCTTCCAGATGGAAAAGATTACACATTCTGGGGTAAGGGCGTAAGCCAGGGACATTCAGATGCTATTCGTAGAATCAAAGGTGTTAAGAATGCTAAACAGTACACAATCCCAGTTGAAAGTGCATTAGAAAGAGTTAGATCAGGAGAAAATCCAGACCTTACAACAAGAGAAAAACATGAGAGAGAATGTTTTGTTGTATTAGAAGAAGGTGCTGATGCAGCAGCTGTAGAAAAAGAAATCAAAGAAATGCCAAACTATTTCTCGGATTACAATACAACAGTTCATTTCATTTCTGAAGAAGAATTAGAAAAGAACCACAGCGGTATGGCTCATGGTGGTTTTGTAATCCGTTCAGGAAAGACAGGAATGAACAAAGAACATAATCACATTATCGAATATAGCTTAAAGTTAGATTCAAATCCAGAATTTACAACAAGCGTTTTAATCGCATACGCAAGAGCAGCTAAGCGTCTTTATGACGAAGGTCAGAAAGGTTGCAAGACAGTATTAGACATTGCACCAGCATACCTTTGCGAAGCAAGCGATGAAGATTTAAGAGCACACTTATTGTAAGAAGTAAGGCGTGTTTGTGGCTACTGCCACACATTTATAGAAATTGAAAAATTAGAAAAGAGAAAAAGGGCATCCAAAAAGCAAGTGAAAAGCGGAAAAGGATGCCCTTTATGAAAAATTCCACCCCTATGAGAAGAGAAACAAGCAAAGGGGTGGAAATCCAGGAAAGTAGTAAAGCCAAGAAAAAGAAAATAATTCAAAATTCCACCCCCATGAGAAGAGAAACAAGCAAAGGGGTGGAAATTCTGGGAAAGTAGTAAAACAAGAAAAAGAAAATAAGTCAAAATTCCACCCTTATGAGCAGAGAAACAAGCAAAGGGGTGGAAATTCTGGAAAGTAGTAAAGCAAGAAAAAGAAAATAAGTCAAAATTCCACCCTTATGAGCAGAGAAACAAGCAAAGGGGTGGAAATCCAGGAAAGCAGTAAAGCAAGAAAAGACATACAATACATAATTGCTTGAAAATTGCCTATATGATAGTATTAAATCGTTAGAATTTGGATTGTAGTGCTTGGATGATATAGTGATTTCATGATATGTGAAAAATCAATAAAAGGATATGAAATTCAGGTAACAACAGACAAGAAATTCAAAAAGAACAAGAAAACAGTTTTAGTGAAAAAAACAAAAACTGTAAAACAAAAGATTAAAAAACTAAAGGCAAAAAAGAAATACTTTGTTAGAATCCGCGCATGCAAGATGATTGGTAAGAGAAAGGTATATTCAGGCTGGTCAAATGTAAAGACGGGCAAGACGAAGTAAAGCACACAAACAACATTTTCAGATAGGGTTTGTGCGTGACAGATTTGGAGAGAATATGTTTTCATTATTACTAGCAATTATTTACGTGGCTTTTATTAGTTTAGGACTACCGGATTCCTTGCTGGGTTCGGCGTGGCCGCAGATGCATTTAGACTTGGGAGTAAGTTTATCTTGGGCGGGAATTATTTCAATGATTATTGCTTTAGGAACAGTTATTTCAAGTTTACTTGCAGACAAATTGATTTATAAATTAGGAACCGGAAAAGTTACTGCTATTAGCGTGTTAATGACAGCAGTAGCACTTTTCGGATTTTCCGTTACAAAGGAGTTTATAATTTTGTGTCTGTTTGCAATACCTTATGGGTTAGGTGCAGGGGCTGTAGATGCCGCTTTAAACAACTTTGTGGCATTGCATTATTCGTCAAAACACATGAGTTGGTTACATTGTTTTTGGGGCGTGGGTGCAGCAATAGGACTATATATTTTGATTGCATTCTTTTGCTACAGCGCAGTAGAGCAGACAACATTTTTGTGGTGTGCAAGTTATCTTGTAATCAATCGTGGAATTCGCAATGAGACGGCGGCGAAGTTTGCTTCATTTGTATACATAGGAATTACTGTAGGCAGATTTTTATGCGGATTTGTAGCAGACCCACTAGGTGACAGAAAAATGATTCGAATGGGAATTGTTGTAATTGTAGTTGGCTTAGCACTTATGTTTATTCCTACAGGATTAGATACGATACCCCTTACTGCATTAATAATTGTAGGACTTGGATGCGCACCAATTTATCCATCAATCATACATTCAACGCCGTTCAATTTTGGAAAAGAAAATTCGCAGTCGGTTATTGGAATACAAATGGCATTTGCATATGTGGGAACAACTTTTATGCCACCACTATTTGGCATAATTTCGCAACACATAACAATAGCGTTATTCCCTGTGTATATTTTAATTTTTACATTACTAATGCTGTTAAGTACAGAGAGACTTAATAAAATGAAAAGTGTAAACGAAAGAAATTAGATTATGTAAAGTAAAACGATAAATTGGAAATATTAAAACAGAAAAAAGTAAAGTAACTGAAAGTAAATATGGAACAAAAAGTTATAACTACGACCAAAAATCAAACGCAAAACAAAAACTGAAAATATGACTAAAAATCAAACGCAAAACAAAAACTGAGAATACGACCGAAAACCAAACACAAAACCAAAACTGAGAATACGACTGAAAACCAAACACAAAACCAAACGAAAACTGAAAATACGACTAAAAATCAAACGTAAAATCAAACGCAAAATTTTACGTTTGATTTTTTTTGAACGATTTTCCAAAGATAAAAATTTAAAGTAAAATGTATTGTTTTTAGTGCTATAATAGACAGGTAGTGAAAATACTTAAAGAAAAGGGGAAGTTTATTATGGTACTAAAAACGAAAAGAATCTTATCACTAACCTTGGCAGTAGCAATGGTAGCTACCGCACCAAATCAAATCCCGGCACAGGAAAAAGATATACAAATTCAGGCAAGTCCCGGAACGGTGGAAAAAGTTTTGCCGGAAGGCTTTATGGGAGTAACAGCAGAAATTAAAAATGCGTGGAACAAAATTGACGAGGAAGTCTTGGCAAATGGCAATGCAAATTATCCTGCTGATGATGGCAAGAAGCCAACACTCAAAATTTGTCCTGATGAAAATTACACAATACCAGAGGCAATTAATGAGGGAGAAACTCTTCAGGTTATGTATGACGTGGATTTGCTGGTGGGCGCAACTTCAGCAAAAAGAGTCAAGGCTTTTGAAGATTATGTAGACGAAAGCAACCCACACAACACACCAAGTGGTGGGGCAAGACTTAAAAAAAGACCATATTTAATTGGAACTGAAATATGGTACAAGTTGGATGATGCAACCAAGTGGACAAAGGTTCCTGAAAAAACTCAAAAAAGACTGGGACATTATTTTATGCAAATCCCGGCAGATATTTTGTTTGGACATGATCAGGTTACTTTTAAAGTTAGAGCTTATACATATTATGGCGTTAGCAAGTCGGCGGCAAAGACTGTAAAAATTAACAGATTAAAAAATGATACAGGAAAAATAAGACTAAATGTTAATGACGGAGAAGTTATTTCAGGCAGCAAAACTGTTACCGTAAATGACGGAAAAGAAAACAACATATCTGTTAAATTAAATAATCAGGAACAAAACACTAAAGCCATGTTGGAAAATGGGGCCTATTTTATTGTAAAGACAGCAGACACAGCAAATGGCTACAAAAATGCAGTTACAGCAACAAGTAATGGACAAAAAGATATTTTGGCCTTGCTTAATCCTTGGCGAGATTCCACAATGACAAAAGTAATCAGGGTGGATAATAAATATTTTAAATATAATGAGCAGACAAAGGCTTACGATGTTGACCTTACTCTTTGGGCAGGAAACACAGGAACTTCTTTTGAAGAAACATTGTATCCGGAAGTCTTTGGCGAAAACAGGGACGATTACAAAGTGTCTCAACTACAGATGAAATTGCCAAATGGTTCGGTATATTTGCCAACAAAGATTGTACCGGATAATTCAAAAATAAATACAAGCACTGAACTTTCAGCAGTTCATGCAATCGGTGACTCAAAGGGAATGGAAAGCAAAATGACAGTATCATTTTCAATTCCTGAAAAAGAGGTTGACGCAGTTGGCTGGTTACTTGATACAACTAAACTAAAAGACGGCAAGTACACAATAGTTGCCCAGGAGAATCAGAGTAGCAACAATCAAACAATTACAGTAAATGCACAGGAAAGCAGCCAGCAGGCAACTACAGGGAATGCACAGGATAGTAGCCAGCAGACAACTACAGCGAATATCGCAAATAGCAATGACCATTCGGAGGAAGCAAACAGCATTCCGGAAAGTACAAAAGTAGATTTCGTAGTTGATAACACAAAACCTACAATTAATATAGACATAAAAGATAAAGCAACTTTAAATAAACAGCTTGTAATCACTGAAGGTGATGTGGCAAAAGATACAAATGGCATAGACAGCGTTGCAGTAACATTAGATGGAAAAGACGTGGAACTTCCAGGGGTGATTTCTCCTGACGACCTAAAAGAAGGTTCACATCAGCTGGCAGTTGTGGCAAAAGATGTGGCAGGTAATATCACTGAAAAAACAGTAACTTTTAATGTTAAAAACTCTGCAATTACAAGTACAACAGAAAAGATTACAAAAAATACTGCTACATTATCAGTGAATGTGGGCAGTAAAAAAACTAATGTAACTTTTTACAAGGGCAAAGCCTTAAATGTGGCAAACAACGGTATAGTGAAAGGACAGGTTGTTTCAGGTAACAATGGCAAAGCTCCCTATGAAATTTTTAAGGTGAACACAGGAAGTGTTAAAGCCCAGGAGAAAGTTGTTGTTAATTGGAGTGGAAAAACCACAGGAACTGACAGTGACCATAAGCTTACAATGTTTGTTCAAAATATAAATACAGACAAGTGGAAAGCTATTGGCGAGGAAAAATCAGGAAAAATAACAGGTAAATTTGTAGCCAAGGACTATGTAAAAGACGGTAAGGCAACAGTTGCAGTACAGGTAATTGCTAAGGACGGCAATCCTGAAATAGAGCAAAGTGAAGTCACAAAAGTTGCTAACCAGACGTCATGGGATGGAACAGGAAAACCTGAAAATTATGATTTTGCATTTGCATGGGAAACAGACACACAGATATATGCAGAAAGTTTTCCATATCATTATAAAAACATGAATCAGTGGATTGTGGACAATAAGAAAGATTGGAAAATCAAGTATGTCCTACATACAGGTGATATTACCGATGATTATGACATGGAGACTCAGTGGAAAAATGCCGACACTGCAATGAAGATTTTTGATGATGCAGGCATGCCATATGGTGTTTTGGCTGGAAATCACGATGTTGGCGCCGGTTTGGAAAATTACACAAATTATCAAAAATACTTTGGTGCAGACAGATTTAAAAACAAAGATTATTACGGTGGTTCATATAAGAATAACTTAGGTCATTATGATTTAATTACTGAGAATGGACAGGATTTTATTATTTTATATATGAGCTGGGATATTTACACAAATGAAATTAACTGGATGAATCAGGTGTTGAAAAAATATCCTAACAGAAAAGCAATCATTGCCCTTCACCGTTACACAAGAGGCTCTGAAAAAGCAAACACACCGATTACAGACTATGCAGGAAAGTTGATTCAGACTAATGTTGTTGCGAAGAACCCTAACGTAATAGCAGTGTTAAACGGACATTACAGTGGTGCCAGCATGAATGTAATGGGATTTGATGACGACAAGGATGGCGTAAAAGAAAGAACTGTTTACGAAATTTGTACCGACTATCAATCGAACACCCAGGGCGGAGCCGAATACGTTAAACTGTTATATTTTGATTTGAAAAACAACAAGATTTATGTTAATTCATATTCTCCATATAAGAAGGATTTCAATTATTATGACAATCCTAAGTTGGAAAATTACAACCAGGGAACAGTTGTTTATAAGCAGGATATTGTAGAATTAAATTATAATTATGTTGATAAAAAACAAAGCCTGATAACAAATTCAATTAATGGCTTTGTGGAGACAACTGACGCAATCAAGAGTGTAAATGGGAAAACAGGCAAAGTTTCATATACATACTCAGGCTTGAAAGCGGATAGCGAATACAGTTGGTATGGAAAAGTAACTAACAGTGATGGTGAAGAATTTTATACAAATGCTAATACCTTTAAAACATTAAAAACATTAAAGGTAAAAGCACAACCGACAATAAAAGTAGGAAAAACATATACTGTTGGTAAGTTTAAATACAAAGTAAAATCTACAAAGAAGGGCATTACAAAGGTAGCGATTTCCGGTAAAAACAAGAAAATTAAGAAACTTGTTATACCTTCATTTGTAAAAATAAAAGGCAAAAAATGTAGAGTTACTGAAATTAATGCAAATGGCTTTAAGGGTTGCAAAAAACTAAAAACCGTTGCTATTAAATCAAAGT
>ENA-ORTU01002493-ORTU01002493.1-human-gut-metagenome-genome-assembly--contig:-NODE-2493-length-16541-cov-3.979740_pt1 | contig 16541 bp, 10 predicted proteins | sample MGYA00241910_ERZ509184 | MGnify/ENA primary metagenome ERZ509184 (study PRJEB26280, sample SAMEA2338847) | human gut metagenome | biome: human gut; feature: human-associated habitat; material: faeces... | reverse complement strand
TCTTGTATGCAGCCTTAGATACAGACTCCATAGTAAATGCTGAGAAAAGGAATGTCAGCATACCACCGATAAAGATACCGATGATTACTTTATAGCTAAGTAAGTCGATTGAATCAAGCTGTACTGCCTGTGCATAAGATACGAACAAAGCTAAAGCTGTAAGAGCTGCAGAGCCGATAGCGAATCCTTTACCCATAGCTGCTGTTGTGTTACCAACTGAATCAAGTTTATCTGTAATCTCACGAACAGAATCATCCAGTCCTGACATCTCTGCGATACCACCTGCATTATCTGCAATTGGACCATAAGCATCAACTGCAACTGTGATACCTGTAGTTGAAAGCATACCTACTGCTGCAAGTGCAATACCATATAATCCGTCTACTTTGTATGAAATGAAAATTGCTACACAGATTAAAAGCAGTGGAATAGCTGTTGACTGCATACCTACTGCAAGACCACTAATGATTGTTGTAGCTGCACCTGTTTCAGACTGCTCACCGATCTTTTTAACCGGATTGTAATCTGCAGATGTATAATACTCTGTAACGTTACCGATAATAACACCAACAATCAGACCTGCAATAACAGCAATTGCTGCTTCAAAACCATCAAATAATACTTTACTTAATACAACAGAAGCGATTACAACGATGATAGCTGAAGCATAATCACCTTTTGTAAGTGCTTTCTGTGGATTCGCATTCTCTCCACCTTTAACGAAGAATGTTCCGAGAATAGAAGCGATCAGACCACAAGCTGCAATTGCAAGTGGGAATAATACACCAGAAACAGTTGCTGTTACTGCTCCGAGAGTCAGTGCAGAAACAAGTGATCCTACATAAGACTCAAACAAGTCAGCACCCATACCTGCAACGTCACCTACGTTGTCACCTACGTTATCAGCGATAACTGCTGGGTTACGCGGGTCATCTTCTGGGATACCAGCTTCAACTTTACCTACAAGGTCAGCACCAACATCTGCTGCTTTTGTATAGATACCACCACCTACACGAGCAAACAGAGCAATTGAAGAAGCTCCTAAACTGAATCCTGACAATACATCAACATTTTTTGTTACAATATAAACAATACTTACACCAAGTGCTCCAAGACCTGCTACGCACATACCCATAACAGCTCCACCAGAGAAAGCGATTGAAAGTGCTTTGTTCATTCCACTTGTTCTTGCTGCATTAGCTGTTCTTACGTTAGCTTTTGTCGCAACAGTCATACCACAGTATCCCGCGATTGTTGAGAACAGTGCTCCGACAACGAAGCATACTGCTGTTACCCAGCTGATTCCAAATCCGATTAATACAAATAATACGGCTACGAAGATAACCAGGATCTTGTACTCAGCCATCAAGAAGGCACGAGCGCCTTCAGCGATTGCGTCTGCAATCTCTTTCATTCTGTCTGTTCCGACATCTTCTTTGCTTACTTTTGCTGCAAGGTAAGCTGCAAACAACAGTGCAAGTACTGCTGCTACCGGAACAAGAAACATCATGTTTTCCATTGTTTCATCCTCCCTGAAAAATAAATAATCCCTATCGACATACCCTTTTTCCTATATATATTCTGTACGTCGTCGTGAAAAATCCACAATACCGTAAATTTTTCAGCTTTTATAATTATACCTTTTTACACTTTTTATTGCAAGTATTTCTTTTTAATCTTGCAAATGCTTACACAATTTGTACACTTTCTACAAAGTTATTTCCTGTAATACGCATTTTTTACACTTTTTCGTTCTGTGCCTAAATTTTTTTATGCATATCTAATGAATTTTTAGCATAATTATAATTCATATTATGCAAATATCCGATGAATAATGAATAGAAATATAACTTTCTTCTTTTATGCAAATTCTACAAATCATACAATTTTTCGCAAAAAAGAGGTTCTGTGTCCGTCTTCTCAACTTTCACAAAACCTCTTTTATGATTTTTCAAGTCGAACGTCCGTGAGACTTGGCGCGTGATTCTGGTCAGCGTAAGCTGACATATTCTTTACAGAATCACTGCGCATCCTCGCGGAGCGTTTATCTCAGTCGGAGATTGGACTCCCACTGAGACAAATTTGCTATTACTCACCACCTAAAGAGGTGGGAGTCTTCTCGACTGAGATAAATCTTATTCTTCAGAATCTTCTTCTGTTGTTACATCAGCTTCTGCTTCTGTTACTTCCTCAACAGCATTGTCCTCTACCGGAAGCTCGTCTTCAAAATCCAAATCCTCATCAAAGTCAATGTCTTCATCTACTTTTATATCCGTATTCAAATGTACTTCACGATATTTTTCCATACCTGTACCTGCCGGAATATGTTTACCTATGATAACATTTTCCTTCAGACCTACAAGGTGGTCAACTTTTCCTTTGATAGCAGCTTCTGTTAAAACTTTTGTTGTCTCCTGGAATGATGCTGCTGACATAAATGAATCTGTTGCAAGAGATGCTTTTGTAATACCAAGCATAATCTGTTCTCCTGTTGCAGCTTCTTTTCCTTCTGCTACCATCTGCTCGTTTACATCCTCAAATTCAAGCACATTTACCATACTTCCCGGAAGGAATGAAGTATCTCCATTTTCCTCGATACGAATCTTCTTCAACATCTGACGTACAATAACCTCGATATGCTTATCATTGATTTCTACACCCTGCAGACGATATACTCGCTGTACTTCGCGAAGGAGATAATCCTGAGCGGCACGTAAACCTTTAATCTTCAGGATATCATGTGGATTTACGCTACCTTCTGTCAGTTCGTCACCGGCTTCAAGTACCTGTCCATCCTGTACTTTTATACGAGAACCGTAAGGAATCAAGTATGCTTTTGATTCACCTGTCTCATCATTTGTTACAATAACTTCACGTTTTTTCTTTGTATCACTAATGTTTGCAACACCTGCAAATTCTGTGATGATAGCAAGACCCTTAGGTTTTCTTGCCTCAAAAAGCTCCTCGACACGAGGAAGACCCTGTGTGATATCGTCTCCGGCTACACCACCACTATGGAATGTACGCATAGTAAGCTGTGTACCTGGCTCTCCGATTGACTGAGCAGCGATAATACCAACAGCCTCACCTACCTGAACTGCTTCTCCTGTTGCCATGTTTGCACCGTAACACTTCGTACAAACACCATTCTTACACTTACATGTAAGGATTGTACGGATCTTCACTTCTTCAAGTGGTTTTCCATTTCTGTCTACACCCTTCTTCATAACTTTTTCAGCACGAAGTGGTGTAATCATATGATTCTTCTTAACGATGACATTGCCATCTTTATCTTTGATATCTTCGCAAGAGAAACGTCCTGTGATACGTTCCTGCAAGCTTTCGATTTCTTCATTACCATCCATAAATGCTTTTACATACATTCCTGGAATTTCTCTTCCTGTTCCTTCTACACAGTCGCTGTCATGAATAATCAATTCCTGTGATACGTCAACAAGACGTCTTGTAAGGTAACCTGAATCGGCTGTACGAAGAGCTGTATCGGACATACCTTTTCGAGCTCCATGTGCTGACATGAAGTACTCCAATACGTCCAGACCTTCACGGAAGTTTGATTTGATAGGCAACTCGATTGTACGACCTGTTGTATCAGCCATCAATCCACGCATACCTGCAAGCTGTTTGATCTGTTTATCAGAACCACGGGCTCCTGAGTCTGCCATCATGAAGATGTTGTTATATTTATCCAGACCTGTAAGCAGAGCCTCTGTCAGCTTATCATCACTGTTTTTCCATGTTTCTACAACTTCTTTGTAACGCTCTTCTTCTGTAATAAGACCACGCTTATAGTTCTTCGTAATCTTATCAACTGTATTCTGTGCCTCTTCGATAATCTGTGGTTTCTCAGGTGGCACTGTCATATCTGAAATAGATACTGTCATAGCAGCTCTTGTTGAATATTTGTAACCGATTGCTTTTACATCATCAAGTACTTCTGCTGTCTGAGTAGCACCGTGTGTATTGATTACTTTCTCAAGAATCTGTTTCAACTGTTTCTTTCCTACGTGGAAATCAACTTCCAGTAACAATTCATTACCTTCTACTTCACGATCTACGAATCCAAGATCCTGTGGAATAATCTCATTGAATAACATACGTCCCAATGTTGCATGGATAATACCAGTTACTTCTCTTCCATCTGCCATTGTCTTATGCACACGCACTTTAATCTTAGAGTGTAATGTCACATATCCATTTTCATATGCAAGGATTGCTTCATTCAAATCTTTGAAAAACATTCCCTCGCCCTTAGAACCTGGTCTTTCCTGTGTCAGATAGTAAATACCAAGTACCATATCCTGTGAAGGAACGGCTACCGGTCCACCATCAGATGGTTTCAACAGGTTGTTTGGTGAAAGCAAGAGGAAACGGCATTCTGCCTGTGCTTCCTGTGACAACGGTACATGGACCGCCATCTGGTCACCATCAAAGTCGGCATTGAAGGCTGTACATACCAATGGATGCAGCTTAATAGCTTTACCTTCTACAAGGATTGGCTCGAACGCCTGAATACCAAGTCTGTGAAGTGTAGGGGCACGGTTCAACATAACCGGATGCTCTTTGATTACTTCTTCCAGAATATCCCATACTTCCGGCTGAAGTCTTTCTACCATTTTCTTCGCATTTTTAATATTATGTGCTGTTCCCTTTGCTACAAGCTCTTTCATAACAAATGGTTTAAACAGCTCGATTGCCATCTCTTTTGGAAGACCACACTGATAAATCTTAAGTTCAGGTCCTACTACGATAACGGAACGTCCAGAGTAGTCTACACGTTTACCAAGCAGGTTCTGACGGAAACGTCCTGATTTACCTTTCAGCATGTCAGAGAGAGATTTCAGTGCTCTGTTTCCAGGTCCTGTAACCGGACGGCCACGACGACCATTGTCGATCAACGCATCTACCGCTTCCTGAAGCATTCTCTTTTCGTTGCGGACGATGATATCCGGAGCTCCGAGTTCGAGAAGTCTCTTCAGACGGTTATTTCTATTGATAATTCTTCTATATAAGTCATTTAAGTCAGATGTTGCAAAACGTCCACCATCCAGCTGTACCATTGGACGTAAGTCTGGTGGGATAACCGGAATTGCTGTTAAGATCATCCACTCTGGTCTGTTTCCAGACTCGCGGAATGCTTCTACAACTTCCAGACGTTTCACGATTCTTGCACGTTTCTGTCCTGAAGCATTCTCAAGAGAAGCCTGCAACTCTGCATACTCTTTCTCAAGATCAATTGCTTCCAATAATTCTTTAATGGATTCAGCACCCATACCTACACGGAATGATTTGCCCCATTTTTCTTTTGCTTCCTGATATTCAGACTCAGAAAGAATCTGTTTGTACTGAAGATCTGTCTCTCCTTTATCAAGTACGATATAAGATGCAAAATACAGTACTCTCTCCAATGTTCTTGGTGAGATGTCCAGAATCAATCCCATACGGCTAGGAATTCCTTTGAAATACCAGATATGAGAAACCGGAGCTGCCAGGGCAATGTGACCCATACGCTCACGACGGACGGAGGCCTTTGTGACCTCAACGCCGCATCGATCGCAGACAACACCTTTATAACGGATCTTTTTGTATTTACCGCAGTGGCATTCCCAGTCCTTGCTAGGTCCGAAAATACGCTCGCAGAAAAGACCGTCTTTCTCAGGTTTCAATGTTCTATAGTTAATTGTTTCCGGCTTTGTAACTTCGCCTTTTGACCATTCTAAGATTGTTTCCGGTGAAGCCAGACCGATTTTGATTGCATCAAACGATAACTGCTGGTTTTCCTGTTCATTATTTGTTGGCATAAAGTTGGCTCCTCCTATTCTTCGTCCATAAATTCATCGAAATCAATTATTTCGTTTTCATCGAAATCTTCTGGTTCCTCTTCCTGCTCTACATTCTCAAGTTCTCCGTCTACGAATTCTTGTTCTGTATAGCCATGATCTTTATAAGACTCCTCATCACGATATCTTCTGTCACCTTCGATAATTGCATTCAGGTTTGTATTACCGTAATCAACAGATTCCATCATCTTGACTTCTTCGAATTCATTCTCTCCAGTTTCACGAAGCACACGAACATCCAGAGCAAGTGACTGCAACTCTTTGAGCAGTACTTTGAATGATTCCGGTACTCCTGGTTCAGGGATATTCTCTCCCTTGATAATTGCTTCGTATGTCTTCACACGTCCCACAACGTCATCTGATTTTACAGTCAGGATTTCCTGAAGTGTATAAGATGCACCATAAGCTTCCAGTGCCCATACCTCCATCTCTCCAAAACGCTGTCCACCGAACTGAGCTTTACCACCCAGTGGCTGCTGTGTAACCAATGAGTAAGGACCAGTTGAACGTGCGTGGATCTTATCATCAACCAAGTGATGCAGTTTCAAGTAGTGCATGTGTCCGATTGTTACCGGACTGTCGAAATATTCTCCTGTACGACCATCTCTCAGACGAACTTTTCCGTCACGAGAAAGTGGTACACCTTTCCAGAGTTTTCTGTGTTCTCTGTTATCTGACAGATACTGCAGTACTTCCGGAAGTAACTCTTCTCCATGCTTCTTCTCGAACTCATCCCATTCTAAGTTTACATAATCATTTGCCAGGTCGAGTGTATCCATGATATCGTTCTCGTTTGCACCATCAAATACTGGTGTAGCTACGTTGAATCCAAGTGCTTTTGCAGCAAGGCTCAAGTGGATCTCCAATACCTGTCCGATATTCATACGAGAAGGTACACCCAATGGGTTCAATACGATATCCAGTGGACGTCCGTTTGGAAGATATGGCATATCTTCTACAGGAAGTACACGGGAAACAACACCCTTGTTACCATGACGACCAGCCATTTTATCTCCTACAGAAATCTTTCTCTTCTGTGCGATATAGATACGTACAGACTGGTTAACTCCCGGAGATAATTCATCTCCGTTCTCTCTTGTAAATACTTTCGCATCTACAATAATTCCATATTCTCCGTGAGGTACTTTCAGAGATGTATCTCTTACTTCACGTGCTTTCTCACCAAAGATTGCTCTTAACAAACGCTCTTCTGCTGTCAGTTCTGTCTCTCCCTTAGGAGTTACTTTACCAACAAGGATATCCCCTGCACGAACCTCAGCACCAATACGGATAATACCTCTTTCATCCAGATCTTTAAGTGCATCATCACCAACACCCGGAATGTCTCTTGTGATTTCTTCTGGTCCTAATTTTGTATCACGTGCTTCTGCTTCATACTCTTCGATATGAACAGATGTGTATACATCATCCTGTACCAGTCTTTCACTAAGAAGAACCGCATCCTCGTAGTTGTAACCTTCCCATGTCATAAATCCGATCAATGGGTTTTTACCAAGAGCCATCTCTCCATTAGATGTAGAAGGACCATCTGCGATAACCTGTCCTTTTTCTACTCTTTCGCCCTTGTCTACGATTGGAATCTGATTGTAACAGTTACTCTGGTTACTTCTCAGATACTTGATCAATTTATATGTTTTCTTACTTCCATCATCGTGACGGATTGTAATATCTGTAGATGTTGAACGCTCTACAACACCAGCTTCGTCTGCAACAACACATACACCTGAGTCAACTGCAGATTTTACCTCAAGACCTGTACCTACTACCGGTGCTTCTGTAGAAAGAAGCGGTACTGCCTGACGCTGCATGTTTGATCCCATCAGGGCACGGTTAGCATCATCATTCTGAAGGAATGGGATTAAAGCTGTAGCCACAGAGAATACCATCTTAGGAGATACGTCCATATAATCGAACATTCTTCTTTCATATTCCTGTGTCTCTTCACGGTAACGACCAGATACATTTTTACGTACAAAATGTCCTTCTTCATCTAACTGCTCGTTCGCCTGTGCTACATGATAATTATCTTCTTCATCCGCTGTCATGTATACAACTTCATCTGTAACTACCGGGTTAGTAGGATCATCATGGTTGATCTTACGGTATGGAGCCTCGATAAATCCATACTCATTAATTCTTGCATAACTTGCAAGAGAGTTGATCAGACCGATGTTAGGTCCTTCAGGTGTCTCTACCGGACACATTCTTCCGTAGTGAGAATAGTGTACATCTCGCACCTCGAATCCTGCACGGTCTCTTGACAGACCACCAGGTCCTAACGCCGAAAGACGTCTCTTATGAGTCAGCTCACCAAGCGGATTGTTCTGATCCATGAACTGTGACAGCTGGGAAGATCCGAAGAATTCTTTCACTGCTGCTGTTACAGGTTTGATATTGATCAGGGACTGTGGAGAAATGCCCTCCATATCCTGTGTTGTCATTCTTTCACGAACCACTCTTTCCAGACGGGAAAGACCGATTCTGTACTGATTCTGAAGCAGTTCTCCTACAGAACGGATACGTCTGTTACCCAGGTGGTCGATATCATCATCTGTTCCGATGCCATATTCCAGATGCATATTATAGTTAATAGAAGCTAAGATATCTTCTTTTGTGATATGCTTTGGAATCAGATCGTGGATATCTCTCTTGATCGCATCCTTTAATTCATCAATGTCTCCGGCTGTCTCTTCCAGAATTCCAGCAAGCACAGGATAATATACCTGCTCTGTAACCCCTACTTCTTCCGGATCCACATCAACAACAGCATCAAGGTCAACCATCATATTTGAAAGTACCTTGATTGGTCGTTCTGTCTCTTCTACGCTGATCCATACATATGGAACTGCATTGTTCTGGATTGCGGAAGCCAGTTCTCTTGTGATCTTGGTTCCTGCTTCTGCCAGAACTTCCCCTGTCATTGGGCTTGCAACATCTTCTGCCAGCACCTGACCACTGATACGATTCTTTAACGCAAGCTTCTTATTGAACTTGTAACGTCCTACTTTTGCAAGATCATAACGTCTCGGATCAAAGAACATACTTGTGATCAGACTTTCAGCACTGTCTACTGCCAGAGGTTCACCCGGACGGATCTTCTTATATAATTCTAGAAGTCCTTCCTGATAATTCGTTGCAGCATCTTTCTCAAAACTTGCCAGGATCTTCGGCTCTTCTCCGAAGAGTTCGATGATCTCCGGATTTGTACCGATTCCCAATGCACGAATCAACACAGTGATCGGTACCTTTCTTGTTCTATCTACACGTACATAGAAAACGTCATTAGAATCCGTCTCATACTCCAGCCATGCACCGCGGTTCGGGATTACGGTAGCTGAATACAGTTTTTTACCTAATTTGTCATGTGCAATGGCATAATAGATACCAGGAGAACGAACTAACTGGCTGACAATTACACGTTCCGCACCATTGATCACAAAGGTACCTGTTCTTGTCATCAGTGGAAGATCTCCCATAAAGATCTCATGCTCATTGATCTCATCTGTCTCTTTATTGTGAAGTCTTACTTTGACTTTCAGAGGTGCAGCATATGTTGCATCACGTTCTTTACACTCATCAATCGTGTATTTCACTTCATTCTCACACAAAGTAAAATCCACAAAATCCAGGCTTAATTTTCCACTGTAATCTGTAATTGGGGAAATGTCATCGAACACTTCATTTAACCCTTCATCCAGAAACCACTTGTAAGAATCTGTCTGAACTTCGATCAAGTTAGGCATCTGAACGACTTCTTTCTGTCGGGCATAACTCATTCGTGAACTTTTTCCACTTTTAATAGGACGAATTCTGTTTTTCTCCATATTGACGTTTCACTCCTCATTTATTTTTCTGGCTGGGCTTTTCACTGCCCATATAACTTGCAGAGTCTCAAAAAACAACACAATTTATTGTTTTTTTTACGAAATCATGGCATAACTATCCACAATAGCGCATTTTTTACTATAGCACAGGCCTGTCAAGTATGTCAAGCAAATCCGCACTATTTTTTCAGTTCTTTCTTATATTCAGCATCCCTTATAATACGAAAGGGCATCCCGTCACCGGAATGCCCTGATAATTCAATCAAACTCGAATTATTTAAGGTTAACTTCAGCACCTTCTGCTTCAAGTTTAGTCTTGATTTCTTCAGCCTCAGCTTTAGAAGCGCCTTCTTTGATTACCTTTGGAGCTTCGTCAACTAATGCTTTAGCTTCTTTCAGTCCAAGTCCTGTTACTTCACGAACAACTTTGATAACTTTAACCTTAGCTGCTCCTGCAGAAACTAATTCTACATCGAACTCATCTTTCTCTTCTGCTGCTGCTCCACCTTCTGCTCCAGCTGCTGCAACTACAACACCTGCTGCTGCGGATACACCAAATTCTTCTTCACAAGCTTTTACAAGATCATTTAACTCTAATACAGATAACTCTTTGATAGCTTCAATAAATTCTTCTGTTGTTAACTTTGCCATTTTATTTTCCTCCATTTTTCTTATTTTCTTTTTTGAAATAAATTATTATGCTGCCATCAGCCTATTCAGCTGCTGGTGCTTCTGCAGCTTCTTCTGCTGCTGGAGCTGCTTCACAAGCATCTGCTCCACCTTTTTCTGCGATCTGATTGAGAACGCGAGCCAGGTTTGTGATAGGTGACTGTAAGCTTCCAAGTAATTTGGAAAGAAGCTCTTCTCTTGAAGGGATCTTAGCAAGTTCATTTAATGCGTCTACATCATATAATGTTCCTTCAACCACACCTGCTTTTAATTCAAGGGCTTTTGCATTCTTTGCAAATTTGCAAAGGATTCTTGCCGGAGCTGTTGCATCATCTTTAGAAATAGCGATAGCACTTGGTCCTTCTAAGTGCTCATCTAATGCTGCGAAATCAGTTCCTTCAAAAGCTCTCTTCATCATTGTGTTCTTACAAACTTTGTAGACAACGCCTGCTTCTCTTAACTGTTTACGCATCTCTGTATCTTCTGCAACAGTCAGTCCACGGTAGTCAACAAGGACAACGCTTGTTGCGTCTTTCACGTCCTCTGCAATAGCCTGTACAACTGGTTGTTTTAATTCAACTTTTGCCACGAATGGTGCACCTCCTTGTAGATTTGTAAGTTTACACCGCCGACAGATATAAATGTAAAAAAACCTCTATATCCAAAGACATAGAGGTTGATAAGTCATACTTTAGTATCGATCTTTCCTCGGTAGGCGTCCGCATAAAATGTGTTCTTACGCTCTTTCAAGCACCTACTGTCTTCGGCAGTCCTGTAATATACTATCATATGCATGTGTTATTGTCAAGAAATTTTTCATTTTCTTTTCAAAAAACTTTTCAGCACATTGGTCTTCTTTTGTACTGCATCGTCTTTTATGTTATTCGTTCTTTTATGCTTCTTCCACAGCCGCTTTCATCTTCTGCACATATTCTTTTACATACGGTACACAGTCTGCTCCATGCTCTGCTACGATCCTTACAATTGCCGATCCTACAATTGCACCATCTGAAAATGCCGCCATTTCCTTTGCCTGCTCCGGTATAGAGATTCCAAATCCAACCGCACATGGGATATCTGTAACCTCTCTTACCTTACCGATCATCTCTCCGATATTGGTCGTAATCTCTTTACGCACTCCCGTTACACCAAGAGAAGAGACACAGTAAAGGAACCCTTCTGCTTCTTTTGCAATCATCTGAATCCGCTCATGAGAGGTTGGTGCGATCAGCGATACTAATTCAACTCCATATTTTTTGCCTGCACCGGCAAGATCTTTTTTTTCTTCATACGGGACATCCGGTACGATCACACCGCAGATGCCGCACTCCGCCGCACGTTTCATAAAACGCTCCGTACCGTAAACAAAGATGGGATTCATATATGTCATGAACACAACCGGAACCCGCAGCTGACCTTTCAGACTCTCTACCATATCCATCAGTTTATCTGTTGTACATCCTGCTGCCAACGCCCTTTCATCTGCTTCCTGGATCACCGGACCTTCTGCGATCGGATCCGAAAATGGAATGCCGATCTCGATCAGGTCTGCTCCTGCTTCCTGCATTGCAAGCAGAAGTTCTTTCGTAACATCAATTGACGGATCTCCTCCCGTGATAAATGGAATAAATGCTTTCTTATTATTAAATGCGTCTTTTATCTTACTCATAAATCTCAACTCCTCTGTATCTCGCAATTGCAGCAACATCTTTATCCCCGCGTCCGGAAATATTTACCACAATAATCTTATCTTTCTCAAGTGTTGGTGCCAGTTTCTTTGCATACGCGACAGCATGTGCACTTTCCACTGCCGGGATGATACCTTCTGTCTTTGACAAATATTCAAATGCGTCTACCGCCTCTTCATCTGCGACCGGCACATATTCTGCACGTCCGGTCTCCGCAAGCATTGCATGTTCCGGTCCGATTCCCGGATAATCCAGTCCGGCAGAGATGGAATATACCGGTGCGATCTGTCCATATTCATTCTGGCAGAACAGTGATTTCATCCCATGAAAGATTCCCTGTGTTCCTTTTGCGATGGTAGCAGCATGCTTTTCGGTATCAACGCCAAGTCCGGCCGCTTCACATCCGATCAGGCGCACTTCTTTATCCGGGATAAATTCATAAAATGCTCCGATCGCATTACTTCCACCACCCACACATGCGATCACTGCATCCGGAAGCCTTCCTTCTTTTTCCAGTATCTGCTCTTTGATCTCTTTACTGATCACCTTCTGGAAATCACGTACGATCGTTGGAAATGGATGTGGTCCCATGACAGAACCTAATACATACAAGGTATCATCCATACGGTTCGCCCATTCACGCATCGTCTCATTAACCGCATCTTTCAGCGTCATGGTTCCTGTTGTCACCGGATGCACCTTGGCACCGAGCAGTTCCATACGGTATACATTCAATGCCTGACGGTCGGTATCTTCTTTTCCCATGTAGATCTCACATTCCATATCCATAAGTGCCGCTGCCGTTGCCGTTGCCACACCATGCTGACCGGCTCCTGTCTCGGCGATCACTCTGGTCTTTCCCATCTTCTTTGCCAGAAGAACCTGTCCCAGCACATTATTGATCTTATGCGCTCCGGTATGGTTCAGATCTTCTCTCTTCAGATAGATCTTTGCGCCGCCCAGATCTCTTGTCATCTTCTTTGCTTCATATAATAATGAAGGTCTGCCCGCATAATTCTTTAACAGATCATCCAGCTCTGCCCGAAACTCCGGATCATCTTTATAATGATTGTATGCTTCTTCCACTTCATTCACTGCATTCATCAGTGTCTCCGGCACATACTGTCCGCCGAATTCTCCAAATCTTCCTTTACTCATATTCTCTAACCCTTTCTATGAATTCCTGTATTTTCTTCCCGTCTTTATGCCCGTCTGTCTCTGCGGCACTGCTTACATCTACCGCATAAGGATGACAGGTTTCTATATTCTTCTGTATATTCTCTGCCGAAAGCCCTCCTGCCAGAAAATATGGCACGGTAAGTTCCGACGGGATCAGCGACTTATCAAATTGTTTTCCACATCCACCGTATGCCCCCTTCTGCCAGGTATCCAGAAGCAGATAATCACACGGCAACTTTTCCGCTTCCAGAATCTGTTCCCGGCACTGTACCCTTACAGCTTTTATGATTTTTGCTGTTTCTTCCAAGTTTTCTCTTAATTTTAAAATATATTCTGCATCTTCATCCCCATGTAACTGGACCATCCGGATAATTCCTTTTTTTACCAATTTTATAACATGCTCCGCCGGCTCATTTACAAATACACCGACCGATATAATCTTTTTATCCAGTTTTCCGCTGAGTTCTTCTGCCTGCGCATCCGTTACTTTCCGCTTACTTTCGGCGAATACAAATCCCACATAATCCGGAAGATACTGGTTCACATATTCTACATCTTCCGGCCGCTTCAGACCGCATATTTTAATTCTTGTCATCTTTTACTCTCCATCCAGTTCCTTAAGACACGCTTTCTTATCCGAACTTCTCATCAGCGTCTCACCAATCAACACGCCATTTACTTTGGCTTCTTTTAGCTTCCGAATATCTTCTGCCGTCTTAATCCCACTTTCCGCCACAAATAGAATGTCTTTCGGCGCCTGATTTCTAAGCCGTAAGCTGTTGCCGATATCCACTGTAAAGTCTTTCAGATTCCGGTTGTTCACACCAATCACTCTCGCGCCGGCTTTGATCGCACTTTCCATCTCCTCTTCATCATGCACTTCCACCAACGCCGAAAGTCCGAGCTGGTCACAGATTTTAATGTATCTGCAGATTGTATCTGTATCCAGCATCGCACAGATCAGAAGCACTACGGATGCTCCCAGAACTTTTGCTTCGTAGATCATATATTCGTCCACGGTGAAATCTTTCCGCAATACCGGGATTTTTACATTCTCCGTAATTTTCTGCAGATATTCATTCCTTCCCTGAAAGTACTTCGGCTCTGTCAGGCAGGAGATTGCTCCTGCACCTGCCTCCTCGTATTCTTTTGCAATCTCCATATATGGAAAATCCTCAGCAATCACGCCTTTTGACGGTGACGCTTTCTTCACTTCACAGATATAATGCATCCCCGGTTCCTTTAACATTTTCTCAAATGGAAATCCGGTGTTCTTTTCTTTTTCATACGCCATAACCCGCATCCGGGAAAATGGAATCTTTCTTTTTGCTTTGTTTACGCGCAATTTGCTATCCGCTGCTATTCTGTCCAAGATCATGTCATTATCTCCTGTTATATATTCTGTGTTGCATCCCTGAATTCCTGATATTTCTTATAAGCCGCACCGCTTTCGATCAGTTCTTTTGCTTTCTGGATTCCTTCCTCTAATGTGATGCCGTCGATTCCGAGATACAGGCTCATGCCCGCATTCATCAGAACAACATCTCTCTTGGCACCCGTCTCTTTTCCTGTCAGAATGTCCAGTGTGATCTGTGCATTTTCTTCCGGTGTTCCTCCGACCAGTTCTTCCAGCGGACAGCTCTTCAATCCGAACTGTTCCGGTGTAATGGAATAAGATGTGATCTCTCCGTCACGGATCTCATATACTTTTGTAACTCCCGTTAATGTAATCTCATCCAGTCCGTCTGCTCCGCACACGGCTACGCCTCTCGTCACACCAAGGTTCGATAATACCTTTGCCAAAGGCTCTGCCAGTTTCTCATTATAAACTCCAAGAAGCTGCATCGTTGCCGCCGCCGGATTAGACAATGGTCCAAGAATGTTGAATACTGTTCTGACACCAAGTTCTTTTCTTACAGGTGCTGCGTATTTCATGGACGAATGATAAACCGGAGCGAAGAAGAAACAGATTCCTGTGTCTTTTAACACTTTTTCGTTATCTTCTGCCTTCAGCGTTACATTTACCCCGAGTTTTTCCAGCACATCGGCAGCACCACTCTTACTTGATACACTTCTGTTACCATGTTTTGCCACCGGAACGCCGCCTGCCGCGACAACAAATGCAGATGTGGTAGAGATATTAAATGTTCCCACCTGATCTCCGCCGGTTCCTACAATGTCGATAACTCCTCTCTCCGGTTTGATCTTTACGCCTTTTTCACGCATTACCGTTGCAAATGCGGTGATCTCTTCGATCGTCTCACCCTGCATGGAAAGTGCTGTCAGGAAGCCTCCCATCTGTGCCTGTGTGGCAGTTCCGTCCATCATCTCTTCCATGACGCCTCTTGCTTCTTCATATGTCAAATCTTCTTTTTCCATTAACTTTGCGATTGCTTCTCTTATCATAATTTTGCCTCCTTCAGTTTTTCTTATTTTTAGATTTCTATCCGGAAGAAATTCTCAATTATCTTCCTACCTTCCGGCGTCAGGATAGATTCCGGATGGAACTGTACTCCATATACCGGATACTTTCTGTGTTCCACCGCCATCACTTCTCCGTCTTCCGTCTTCGCAATCACTTTCAGTTCTGTCGGTAGTGTATCTCCCTTTAGCGCCAGTGAATGATATCTTGCCGCCTTTATTTTTTGATTCATTTCGGCAAATATTTGACTTTCTGTATCCAACTTTACTTCGCTCTGTTTTCCGTGCATCAGTTCCTTCGCATGCGCAATCATTCCTCCGTATACTTCACAGATTGCCTGATGCCCCAGGCAGACTCCCATGATTGGAATCTCTCCTGCCAGTTCTTTTACGACCATTTCACAGATTCCTGCGTCCTTCGGATATCCCGGTCCCGGCGATAATATAATGTGATCCGGTTTGAGTTCTCTGACCTCTTCTACCGTCATTGCATCATTACGGATGACTTTGATATCAGGTCTTATACTTCCTGCCATCTGTACGAGGTTATATGAGAAACTATCATAGTTATCAATCAACAAAATCATTACTCCAGTACCTCCTTCGCATTCTTTACAGCATTCATAACTGCCAGTGCCTTGTTCGCCGATTCTTCGTACTCATTTTCAGGAATGCTGTCCGCTACGATACCTCCGCCCGCCTGTACATATACTTTTCCATCTTTCTTAACTGCCATGCGGATAGCAATGCAGGTATCCATATTACCTGTAAAATCAATATATCCAAGAGCTCCTCCGTAGATTCCCCTCTGTTCCGTCTCCAGCTCTTCGATAATCTCACATGCCCGGATCTTCGGTGCGCCGGATAAAGTTCCTGCCGGA
>ENA-ORTU01002490-ORTU01002490.1-human-gut-metagenome-genome-assembly--contig:-NODE-2490-length-16563-cov-8.213109_pt1 | contig 16563 bp, 8 predicted proteins | sample MGYA00241910_ERZ509184 | MGnify/ENA primary metagenome ERZ509184 (study PRJEB26280, sample SAMEA2338847) | human gut metagenome | biome: human gut; feature: human-associated habitat; material: faeces... | reverse complement strand
CGGGAACCGTGGCAGCGGGAGCGGCAGGTTTTGGGGTGTCCTCCAGACGGACGTCAAGAATGGTGGATTCCTGCGCTTTGTGGGAGCTGGACACGTAGTTGTAGCTCAAGGACGTGACGATAAACAGTACCGCCATGAAAGCGGTCATCTTGGCCAACAGACCGCCCGCACCGGAGCTGCCGAATACGGAGGCGTTGCCGCCGCCGAAAATGACGCCCATTCCTTCCTTGCCCGCTTGGAGCAGGACAAGGATAACGAGGGTTACACATACGATGACATGCAAGGAAAGAATCAGGGTCTGCACGGTGGGAACTCCTCAGCAGGCTGGACAATGCCTGCGCTGAACCGGCTGTGCCAGTAAATGTATGGGCCGATGCGTTGGCCGAAGATACGCCGACTTCCTGTCGGACGGGAACACGGTGTTCCGCTCAAGAACAGGATTGGTATTGGCGTTCCGAGGATCGGAAGGCGGAATCCTGCGCGCCTGCCGTTCTTCTAGGCCAGATCGGCACGGACGATGTCGGCAAAACTTTGCGCCTGTAAAGAAGCGCCACCTACCAGAAGACCATCAACGTTGTCAAGAGACAGAATGGCCTTGGCGTTGTCCGGCTTCACGCTTCCGCCATATAAAATCTGGATGCCGATGCCGTTGGAACCCAGCAGGCTGCTCAAAAGTTCGCGTACCAGCGTGTGCACCATGCGGATGTCTTCGTCGGAAGCGGTCTGGCCCGTACCGATGGCCCACACGGGTTCGTAAGCCACGGCGAGGCGGGAATAGTCCGCATTGGGGCCGAGCCCGGCAAGCCCTCTTTCGAGCTGGAGCCAGAGGATGCTGTTGAGTTTCCCGGCCTTGCGTTCGGCGAGGGTTTCACCGATACAAAGGATGACGGAAAAGCCTTGTTCCAGCGCGAACGCCGTCTTCTTGCCTACGAAGTCCGGGCTCTCCCCAAGTACATGGCGGCGTTCGGAATGGCCCGTGAGCACCCATGTGCAACCGGCTTCGCGGAGCATGGCCGGGGAAATCTCGCCGGTGAAAGCCCCGGATTCGGCGGGGTACATATTTTGCGCGCCGACGAAGATGCCGGGGGCCCCGTCGAGCCCTTCCCTCGTGGCTTCCAGAGCGGTGAACGGCGCAAACACGACGACATCCCTATCGTCCGGCGCGCCGCCAAGGATAGAGGCGAGTTCGTGCGCGGTGGCTTTGGCTTCCGTGCGGGTTTTGTTCATCTTCCAGTTGGCGGCGATAATGGTGCGCATAGAATTCTCCCACGAGCGTAATTTATGGATTCGTCCGAGTCTGTCCCATATCCAAAGTATAAATGAGCGCGTCTTCTCCGGTATCTTGATAATACCCGCGCCGCTTGCCCGCCTGCCGGAACCCGAAAGATTCATACAGATGGATGGCGGGCGCGTTGCTGATCCGCACTTCAAGCACTCCTTGTAGTATGCCTGTTTCTTTGGCATCCTGCAAGGCTGTAGCCATGAGCAGGCGGCCGTATCCGTGGCGGCGCCTGTCTTCCCGTACCGCAATATTGAGGATTTCAACTTCGTCCGGCGTGTGGTATACCGCGATGTACCCTGCAAGCTCCCTTGGAGAGAGCGGCGAGGCTGTTTCCCGGATGCCGAATGCATGAAAGGTTTTTCCCGCGAAAGCCTCGGCAAAGGCCTGTTCCGTCCACGGAAGAGCGAAACAGCGGCTCTCCAAAGAGGAGAGGGCGGGGGCATCTTCAGTCGCCAGCCGGACGCAACGGACGGCCCGTTTAGGAGAATCATGCATCATACGATCGTTCCCGAACCATGTGAAAATGAAGAACCGTTGATCGAATATGTGGACGAACGTGATCGCCCCCTGCTGATTGCCCCTTCCTCAGACGCCTTCCCTTTGCGTAAAAAGGCGGTCTGTGCCGTCCTGTGCGACAGGCGGGGCAGGGCGTTCGTACGGAGGCGGATGTCCGAAGAGGGCATGGAAACGTGGGACATTTCCGCTGAAACATTCGTCCGTTCCGGCGAAGCGAGGGAAGAAGCCGTAGAGCGCGCCGTACGGGAGACGTTGGGCCTGTCCAATGTACCCTCGGGGGTGGCGGTTTCCGCGGCCTTCAAGCCTGCCGGGGAAACTGTCTCACTCACACTGTTCATTGCCGAACTTCCGGGTGGCTTGCCTCCGGTCTCATTGCCGGAGGGGCATTTTCTGGACCGTGAAGAGCTTGAGGGAATGACGGAAACGTTTCCCGATTTGTTCAGCCCGGCATTGCTCTGGGCAATCCAGACAGGCTGCCTTTGGAAGCACCGGGGACCCCGCGTCAGCACTCGATCAATAAATCCCTGTACTTTTCGGGATCGTCCAGTGTGATGCCCGCGCCGCGCAGTACCGTGGTCAGCGGATCGGAATCCACATACACGGGAATGCGTGTAGCCCTGGTGATGCGGTCGGCAAAGCCTCTCAGCAAGGCTCCTCCCCCTGTCAGCAACATGCCTTGGCGCATGATGTCGGCCCCCAATTCGGGCGGAGTGACTTCCAGTATCCCCATGACCGCGCTGACAAGCTTTTCGGTGATGGGTTGGAAGGCCTCACGAGTATCCGTATCGGAAAGGGCAATAGTCCGGGGGCTCGCGGTTGCGAGATCCTTGCCCGAGACTTCGAATGACAGCGGTACGGGAAGGGGCGCGACGGAGCCGAGGGCGATTTTGATACGTTCAGCCATGTTTTCGCCCACGACAATCTGGTATTTTTCCCGGACAAAACGCTGAACTGCCGCGGTCAGGGCGTCACCCGCAAGCTTGAGCGAAGTGGAGCAGGCCATACTGCCGAGCGTGATGACCGCGATGTCGGTCGTCCCGCCGCCGATGTCCACAACCATGCTGCCCACGGGGTCGAGCACGGGCAAACCCGCTCCTACTGCCGCGGCGACGGGCTCTTCAATGAGCTTCACGTTGCGGGCTCCGGCCTTTGTAGCCGCTTCGGCCACGGCACGACGCTCCACATCCGTGATGTTTGTCGGCACACAGATGACCACATCCGGTTTTATCGGCCAGCTGCCGATGACTTTTTTCAGAAATGTGGCGATGAGCGCCTGCGCCGCGTCAAAATCAGCGATGACGCCGTCTCGGAGAGGACGAATGGTGGAAATGCGCTGCGGGGTCTTCCCGATATAGTCTTTGGCTTCCTTGCCCACGGCAATGACGCGCTCGTTGATGGTGTCCACTGCGACAACGGAAGGCTCATTGATGACGATGCCTTGGGACTGGACAAAGACCAGCGTGTTCGCAGTTCCCAGATCGACCGCTATGTGCTTGCGGAGCATGGGATCAGTCTTCCTCGCTCATGGGTGCCGATGGCGCCGTGTCCGGATCATAGGCCATCGCGCCGTCGCGGTGTACTTTTGCGCGCGGCAACAGGCTTTTGAGACGGTGGCGAAGATACAGCATCTCAAGGTACTGCGCCAGATAGGTTACGGCGATCTTGGTAAACGTCCGCAAATTCTGGGAAAGGGAACGGGGATTCAGCCCGGCGAAACACAGAACGCCGCAGGTGACTTTATTGAGATGCACGGGGAGGCACATGACGGATTGGAAGTTGGGCACTCCCGGCAGCTTGCCGAAGAGCGGCGTACTGGGAGAACCATCGGCCCCTTCCGCATGTACGGGCACTTCGTTGCGGAAAACCCAGCTGACGAGGCCGCCGCTCGTGAGAGGCAGTTCGGGCATACCGTCTTCCGTAATGAGCAGAGGCGTGTTTTCGCCTTCCACCGTATACGTGGAGCCGCCTTCCTGCGCGGTAGCGAACGCGACGTATTCAAACTCCGTGCTCTCGGCCATCAGGCGGAGGAAGGCCCCGAGGTAATCACGCCAATGCGGGTTCTGCGCACTGAGCTCGGAAAGCTGCTCCAGCCGGGTGAAATAGCGGCGCAGGTCTTCGGCGTCGCAAGCCAGCCCGGCGGAATGGACTTGCCGGGCGAGGTGCCGGGCGAAACGGTGGAGGAGAAGCTGGTCTTCTTCGGTGTAGGCCCGTGGGCGCACGCTGTCCACGCACAGGGCTCCTCCCTCGGGGATGTGGCAGCCCATGAATGCGGAAATGGCACCTTCGTCGTTTTCATCATAATAACCGAGGAAGGTGTGCCGCATATCGAGGTTGTTCACGATGACGGGCTGCTTATGCCGTAAAATCCATCCGACAAGCCCCTTCCCCGGCGCAATGGTGACTTCCTGCACGCTGGGCTCATTGTCCGTGGAGGAAAGCGCGACCGTATAGTTGCCGGATTGATCCGGCAGGAAAAGGACGGCACTGTGCGCGTCGAAGGTGGTTCTTACGAGAGCCAGGAGCGTGTTGTCATTATCGTGAAGCGTTGCCATGAAAATCTCTTTCAGGGATAGAGTGTCGATATGAAAGCGCTAAAGGAGCCGCTTCCGTTTCGTTCGGAAGCCAAGTCCTCATACAAACACGTCCTTCAACATATCAGGGGGAGGATGCCCATGCAACCGTCTTTTACAGTAGAATGTACCGTCCCCGTTTTTAGAAAGACATTATAGTCTATCTATGGGTAAAAATAAACTCTTTTGGGAGACCGCGAACGAGTGTGGCTCAATGGGGTTTGTCGCTGTCCATAAAAGTGAGGGCAATCCGCCGATCGCGTGACGGAGTGCAAGACATTTGAAAGGGATAAAAGAGGGGCGGTATAAGGAGCAAAAACCGGCGAGGGTGGGCCTCTTGGGTTCAACCGCACCTTTCCTCCAAGGAGGCCGTTCCATAATCCTCACTCAGCGAGCAATGACTTGATACGTTGCACCCGCCAGCCCTTGTTTTTCTGCCTATACCTTTTTTCCCTTCTTGGGGTGAGGATACATATGATCCTATAACCTAGCTTTCAACGGACAAGCCCCAAAGAACCGGCGTAGAAGAAACATGAAGTTTCAATCCGGAGTATTCTCGGAAGCATTCCAATTGACGGAAAACACTTTTCAAACTTATAAAGAAACATTCTGAATACGGTTAACAGATGGGAGAACGCCTTTTGAAAACAGCAGTCTTATCCGCGACACTTGGTATTGCTCTGATCGCTTTTTGCGGTATGAGCCTCGCTTCCGACGACTTTGCCGGAGGGTGCAAACGTAAGGAGCAGGCCATTGAGACAAAGATGGAATACGCCAGAAAACACGGGAATCAGGAGCAGCTCCGTGGACTGGAAGAAGCTCTCAGCCAGGTCCGCCGGTGGTGTTCGGACGGCACGCTGCGCTCCAAGGCAGAACTCAATATCTTGGAAAAGCAAGATAAAGTAAAGGAGCGGCAAGCGGATCTCGACAAGGCTGTCACGGAAGGCAAGGGAGAAAAGAAAATCGCCAAGCTGCAGCGCAAGTTGGGCGAAGCCAAAGAGGAGCTGGCGCAGGCCGTTGCGAAGCGTGACGCATTGGCTCAGTAATACTCCCCTATAGAAGCTGCCATGTGGCCAGTGTTGAAGAATCCACGGCCTCATTTCTGGATATGAAGTAGCGCGGTCTCCGCACTGACAGAAAACCACGCGAGAGAGCTGTACAGTATGCCCTGTAGAAGCTTTCTATGGGGGAATTGCCTTCTCAGGGAGTGAACCCCTCGGGCCATCTTCAAGCTTCTTAGAAGCGTTTTAAAAAAATTTGGATTCTAACCGGAGCGAAAACACGGTAGAAACGGGGAGTGTGGGGCAAAAAAATCAGAAAAAAAATAAAAAGTCGTTGACAGAGGCGGCGTGGAGGTGCATAAACCGTTCTCGCCGCTGCGGGACGGAATGTCTCGCTGAGCCGGGCAGGCCGAGAGGCCGGGCACGGCGGGGCGAAGAAGTTTTTTGAAAAAAGCAGAAGAAAGCGGTTGACAGCGAGAAGGGGTCGGGATAAGTTCCCGCTTCTGCGCCGGGGAGAAACCCTCGCGGCGCGCTCCGAAAAAAAACTTCGGGGTTCGAAAAAAAAGTTGTTGACAAGCTGGACCGGGCGGGGTAAGTTCCCGCTTCGCCGCTGACGGAAACGCAGCGGCTGAGGCAAAGGCCTCTGGTTCTTTGACAAGTGAAGAGCGAGTTGGGAATAAGAAACTTTGAGTTTTAGCCCATAGAGATATGGGCAAGCTAGTTGTTTTCAATCAACTGGAGAGTTTGATTCTGGCTCAGATTGAACGCTGGCGGCGTGCTTAACACATGCAAGTCGAACGTGAAAGTCCTTCGGGGCGAGTAAAGTGGCGCACGGGTGAGTAACGCGTGGATAATCTACCCTTAAGATGGGGATAACGGCTGGAAACGGTCGCTAATACCGAATACGCTCCCGATTTTATCATTGGGGGGAAAGATGGCCTCTGCTTGCAAGCTATCGCTTAAGGATGAGTCCGCGTCCCATTAGCTAGTTGGCGGGGTAACGGCCCACCAAGGCGACGATGGGTAGCCGGTCTGAGAGGATGACCGGCCACACTGGAACTGGAACACGGTCCAGACTCCTACGGGAGGCAGCAGTGGGGAATATTGCGCAATGGGCGAAAGCCTGACGCAGCGACGCCGCGTGAGGGATGAAGGTTCTCGGATCGTAAACCTCTGTCAGGGGGGAAGAAACCCCCTCGTGTGAATAATGCGAGGGCTTGACGGTACCCCCAAAGGAAGCACCGGCTAACTCCGTGCCAGCAGCCGCGGTAATACGGAGGGTGCAAGCGTTAATCGGAATCACTGGGCGTAAAGCGCACGTAGGCGGCTTGGTAAGTCAGGGGTGAAATCCCACAGCCCAACTGTGGAACTGCCTTTGATACTGCCAGGCTTGAGTACCGGAGAGGGTGGCGGAATTCCAGGTGTAGGAGTGAAATCCGTAGATATCTGGAGGAACACCGGTGGCGAAGGCGGCCACCTGGACGGTAACTGACGCTGAGGTGCGAAAGCGTGGGTAGCAAACAGGATTAGATACCCTGGTAGTCCACGCTGTAAACGATGGGTGCTGGGTGCTGGGATGTATGTCTCGGTGCCGTAGCTAACGCGATAAGCACCCCGCCTGGGGAGTACGGTCGCAAGGCTGAAACTCAAAGAAATTGACGGGGGCCCGCACAAGCGGTGGAGTATGTGGTTTAATTCGATGCAACGCGAAGAACCTTACCCAGGCTTGACATCTAGGGAACCCTTCGGAAATGAAGGGGTGCCCTTCGGGGAGCCCTAAGACAGGTGCTGCATGGCTGTCGTCAGCTCGTGCCGTGAGGTGTTGGGTTAAGTCCCGCAACGAGCGCAACCCCTATCTTCAGTTGCCAGCAGGTAAGGCTGGGCACTCTGGAGAGACCGCCCCGGTCAACGGGGAGGAAGGTGGGGACGACGTCAAGTCATCATGGCCCTTACGCCTGGGGCTACACACGTACTACAATGGCGCGCACAAAGGGTAGCGAGACCGCGAGGTGGAGCCAATCCCAAAAAACGCGTCCCAGTCCGGATTGGAGTCTGCAACTCGACTCCATGAAGTCGGAATCGCTAGTAATTCGAGATCAGCATGCTCGGGTGAATGCGTTCCCGGGCCTTGTACACACCGCCCGTCACACCACGAAAGTCGGTTTTACCCGAAGCCGGTGAGCTAACTCGCAAGAGGAGCAGCCGTCTACGGTAGGGCCGATGATTGGGGTGAAGTCGTAACAAGGTAGCCGTAGGGGAACCTGCGGCTGGATCACCTCCTTTATAGGAAAAATTCCCAACTCGCTCTTCACTTGCAAGGAACAAGGGCTTAACGCCATGCTCTTTGAGAAGAAAACGTCAGGGGCCTGTAGCTCAGGTGGCTAGAGCGCACGCCTGATAAGCGTGAGGTCGAAAGTTCAAGTCTTTCCAGGCCCACCACTTATCAGGGGGTATAGCTCAGCTGGGAGAGCATCTGCTTTGCACGCAGAGGGTCGACGGTTCGATTCCGCCTACCTCCACCACAAGCTTGCTGACGTACAGTCCATGATTGGTCATTGACGCGAAGATTTCGCGGCAGTCATCCAGGCATGGCCTGGTCGCACCGGTCGGAAACACCGGCGGGTGCTGCTCATTTACAATTGAATAGGGGAATGGGAAGGGAATAGTAAAGTTCTTGAGAAATAAGATATCAAGGGCAACAGGTGAATGCCTTGGCGCTGAGAGGCGATGAAAGACGCGGTAAGCTGCGATAAGCATCGGGGAGGAGCTAAACATCCTACGATCCGATGATTTCTGAATGGGGAAACCCGATGGGAGTCATGTCCCATCATCCTGAGCTGAATATATAGGCCCAGAGAAGCCAACCCGGGGAAGTGAAACATCTCAGTACCCGGAGGAAGAGAAATCAAACGAGACTCCCAAAGTAGCGGCGAGCGAAATGGGAAGAGCCCAAACCGAGTGGTTTCGACCATTCGGGGTTGTAGGGCCGGCATACGCGATTCTGGAGTAGGCAGAGGAAGTGAGCTGGAAAGCTCCGCCACAGCGGGTGATAGCCCCGTACTCGAAACCGAAAAGGACGCAGCCGGTACCTGAGTACTGCGAGGCACGTGGAACCTCGTGGGAATCTAGGGGGACCATCCTCTAAGGCTAAGTACTCCTCAGCGACCGATAGTGAACTAGTACCGTGAGGGAAAGGTGAAAAGAACCCCTGTTAGGGGAGTGAAATAGAATCTGAAACCTGTTGCCTACAAGCTGCGAGAGCTACTTCGGTAGTGATCGCGTGCCTTTTGTATAATGAGTCAGCGAGTTACTCTACCGTGCGAGGTTAAGCGAAAGCGTAGCCGTAGTGAAAGCGAGGCTTAATAGGCCGACTAGTACGTTGGAGTAGACCCGAAACCGGGTGATCTATCCATGAGCAGGTTGAAGCAAGGGTAAAGCCTTGTGGAGGACCGAACCGTCAACGGCTGAAAACGTTCCGGATGACTTGTGGATAGGGGTGAAAGGTCAATCAAACCCGGTGATAGCTGGTTCTCCCCGAAATATATTGAGGTATAGCCTCGGGAATTGATTAGCGGAGGTAAAGCACTGACAGAGCTAGGGGTCCTACCAGATTACCAAACTCTATCAAACTCAGAATGCCGCTTAATTGTATCCCGGGAGTCAGACGGCGGGTGCGAAGGTTCGTCGTCAAAAGGGAAACAGCCCAGACCAACAGCTAAGGTCTCCAAATCCATGCTCAGTGGTGAAGGTAGTGGAACCGTTTAGACAGCCAGGACGTTGGCTTAGAAGCAGCCATCGTTTAAAGAAAGCGTAATAGCTCACTGGTCTAATGGCTCTGCGCCGAAAATGTAACGGGGCTAAGCATGGTACCGAAGCTTTGGCAATCCCCTTTGGGGATTGGGTAGGGGAGCGTTCGCTGCGGGCTGAAGGTGTATCGGAAGGTATGCTGGACTGCAGTGAAGTGATTATGCTGACATGAGTAACGATAAAATATGTGAAAAACATATTCGCCGAAAACCCGAGGTTTCCTGGGTAAAGGTAATCTTCCCAGGGTTAGTCGGATCCTAAGGTGAGGGTGAAAGCCGTAACCGATGGAAAACAGGTTAATATTCCTGTACTTGTTGTGTAGCGCGATGGAGGGACGCAGGAAGATAGGCGGGCCGGGTGTTGGATATCCCGGTGCAAGCGTGTAGGAATATCCGGTAGGCAAATCCGCCGGACGAATCTGAGACGCGAGTCCGTGGGCGCAAGCCCTGAAGCCGTTGAGTCTATGCTGCCTAGAAAAGCTCCTAAGTTTATCCACAGCAATCCGTACCGCAAACCAACTCAGGTGGGTGGGATGAACAATCCAAGGCGCTCGAGAGAACTCTGGCCAAGGAACTCGGCAAAATAACCCCGTAACTTCGGAAGAAGGGGTGCTCTCTAGGGTGACATGTTTAACATATGAAGCCCCGGGGAGCCGCAGTGAATTGGTGGTGGCGACTGTTTACTAAAAACATAGGTCTGTGCGAAGTCCTAAAGACGACGTATACGGACTGACGCCTGCCCGGTGCTGGAAGGTTAAAAGGAGGGGTCAGCGCAAGCAAAGCTCCGAATTGAAGCCCCAGTAAACGGCGGCCGTAACTATAACGGTCCTAAGGTAGCGAAATTCCTTGTCGGGTAAGTTCCGACCTGCACGAATGGCGTAACGATCTCCACACTGTCTCGGCCAGAGACTCGGTGAAATTGCAGTCGCGGTGAAAATTCCGTGTACCCGCAGAAAGACGGAAAGACCCTGTGCACCTTTACTATAGCTTGACATTGGATTTTGGGCCTGCATGTGTAGGATAGGTGGGAGGCTGTGAACCCTGTACGCCAGTATGGGGGGAGCCATCCTTGAAATACCACCCTTGCATGTTTAAGATCCTAACTTCTTCCGGTTATCCCGGAGAAAGACAGTGTCTGGCGGGTAGTTTGACTGGGGCGGTCGCCTCCTAAAGTGTAACGGAGGCATGCAAAGGTTCCCTCAGCCTGATCGGAAACCAGGCGCTGAGTGCAAACGCATAAGGGAGCTTGACTGTAAGAGAGACATCTCGAACAGGAACGAAAGTTGGCGTTAGTGATCCGGTGGTCCCGAATGGAAGGGCCATCGCTCATTGGATAAAAGGTACGCCGGGGATAACAGGCTGATCGCATCCAAGAGTTCACATCGACGATGCGGTTTGGCACCTCGATGTCGGCTCATCACATCCTGGGGCTGAAGCAGGTCCCAAGGGTACGGCTGTTCGCCGTTTAAAGTGGTACGCGAGCTGGGTTTAAAACGTCGTGAGACAGTTTGGTCCCTATCTTCTGTGGGCGAAGGAGAATTGAGAGGGCCTGTCCCTAGTACGAGAGGACCGGGATGGACGCACCCCTGGTGATCCTGTTGTCGCGCCAGCGGCATAGCAGGGTAGCTATGTGCGGAAGGGATAACCGCTGAAAGCATCTAAGCGGGAAGCCTGCCTCAAGATAAGTTCTCCCCTCGAAAGAGCTGAAGGGCCCGGGTAGACTACCCGGTCGATAGGCTGGAGGTGTAAGCGCGGCGACGTGCTCAGCTGACCAGTACTAATAGCCCGAGCGGCTTATTTTTCAAAAACTTTCCCCTTCCCAACCCCCTATCAATTAATATCACATAGAGATTTGTCTTGGTGTTCATGGAGGAGAGGGTACACCCGATCCCATTCCGAACTCGGCAGTTAAGCTCTCCATCGTCGATGATACTGCGCACTCTTACGTGGGAAAGTAGAACAACGCCAAGACTTTATTTCCAAAGGGCCGTCCTATCCAGGACGGCCCTTTGTTTTGCCCGAAGCCCATCCCCATCACAGGCCCCCCCTCCTCAAGCCCCAGGCTAGGCGCAAGCCCCTCATGCTGCTTCTCCCTCTCCCCCCTCCCCCTCGGGTTTCCTCCTCCCCCCCAGCTCCTTTTTCCTACGGTACCCGCCCGGTCGCTCCATAATCGGATCATTCGCTTCCTCTCCATCTTTTCATTCACGTAAAGAGGCCCGGAAAACCTCTGGGTAAGGCGGAGAGGTGTCCTCATAGAGATGCATGGCTCTCATGCCGTTTCCATGAAGAAAGGGCAGGAAAAGGGTAGGGACGTTCTCGGTAACTCCTCCCCTGCTACGTAAAGCCTGAGCCGTATAAAAAAGAGGGGGAAGGAAAAGCTCCTTCCCCCTCTTAGGGGGGGACGTCCAACGGCTAATGCCGTTTCTTTTTTATGGTGTGCCGCTTGGGCATCATCTTGGGCGGGGCGAGAACTTTCACTTCGCCTTCAAGGGAAAGGGCCTTTTCAGTCAGGCCAAAGGGAGCCCAGTTGGCCGGGACAAGGCTCAGTCGTTCAAAATTTCGCCCTGTTGCATAGATTACCGGGATATCCCCGGAAGAAGAGCCCGCCAGAAGCAGTGTTGCATTGCTCTCAGAGGGAATGGCGGGATCGGTTGCCGGAAGTTCGGTCGGTTGGTTGTCGGCGGTTTGCTGCACTGCCTGCTCGCTTGGAGCCATCGGTTGTGTAGCGTTCCCGGTTATGGGTTGCGTCGCATTCCCGGTGAGGTGTGGCGTAGGTACGTCAGCGGCTGTCGGCTGTACGGGGCTGTCGCTTATGTCCGAAGGGTGCGCCCCCGGGGCGTAGATCCCTGTATTGTCGGCAAACAGGGGCTCTTCCTGCAATCTGTCGTTGGTACGCAAAAAGTTCAGGAAATCGCTTCCGGTCAGGCCCACGAGTGCGATCATTGGGGAACCGTCCCCCGCCGTCAGCAGGCTGACTGGCACAGTGCCGCCGTGGATGCCGATGTAGGTTGTCTTGGCTCCAGCGGGCATTTCGCCCCATACGGCCTCTTCCTTCTTATCTCCGCCCTTGTCGGCGACAGGCGTCGGAGCGGCCCACACGGGACCGTTCGCCAGCGCGAACGCGGCGAGGAGAAGCAGAGCGAACCGCTTGGGAGTATGGAAGATTCCGTTCATGTCGAACACATATGACCGTATCAGTCGGAGGTCAAGCGCTTCCTGCAACGCACTACAGGAATGCGCCGGCCCCCCATCGCGCAACATGGCGGCGAGAGGGAATAATTTCTCCTCCCGCCTGTAAAAACACTATTTTTTCATTGCGCTTCTGATTTCGGCAACGCGGGCGGGAATGTCGGGAGCGCTGACGAATTCGGAAACGATGGCGCAACAGCGGGCGCCGTGCGCGATGACGTCCGCAATGTTGTGGCGCTTGATGCCTCCGATGGCGACGAAAGGCAGGGTGATGTTGGCAACGACCCAATCAAGATAATCGAGGGTTACAGCGGCGCAAACGTCCTTTTTGGTCTGCGTCGGGTAAATGGGGCCGACCCCGATATAGTCCGCACCGGAGGCCACGGCTGCGCGGGCCTGATCAGGGGTATGGGTGGACAGGCCGATGATCATGTCCGGGCCAACGAGACGGCGCACGGCCTCGACGGGGAGATCCTCTTGGCCGACGTGCACGCCGTCGGCTTCGCAGAGGACAGCGATGTCGACATGGTCATTCACGATGAAGCAGGCACCAGCCTCGCGGGTCAGGCGGCGCAGCTCCAGGCACTCTTTGAGCATCTGTCCGGCCTTTTTTTCTTTTTCGCGGTACTGGAGGATCTTGATGCCGCTGTCGAGCAGGGCTTTGGCGACTTCAACCGCCGGACGCCCGAGAGACAGTTCGTCGTCGGTAAGAGCGTAGAGGTCGGTTTCAGGAGAGGTCCCGGGCAACAGTCTGGGCATGGCGCACCTCGTCAGTCGGCTTCTACGCCGACGAAGGAAAAAGTGTTGACGTTGAACAGGCCGCGGGCGGTCAGCTTGAGTTCCGGAATGACGGGAAGAGCCATGAAACTGAGGGTCATGAACGGTTCGACGTCTTCGGGGATACCGAGTTCCGCACGCGCGGCAACGAGCATATCGTGAAGGACGGCATTGACTTCCTGCGGATCGGCGGAGGTCATGAGGCCCGCGATAGGGAGGGGCAGACGCCGGATGGCCCCTCCGTGCACGGAGACGATGCCGCCGCCCATGTCCGCCAACTCACGGACGGCAAGCAGCATATCAGGGTCGTTGTCGCCCGCTACAACAATATTGTGGGAGTCATGGGAAATGGTCGTCGCTATGGCCCCTCCCGTGAGCCCATAGCCTTCCAGAATCCCGATGCCGCGTTTCCCCGTCCTCTTGTGCCGCTCAATGACCGCGATCTTGGTCAGGCCGGGATTCAGCGCGGACTGGAAGCATCCCGCATCATCGGTATTCACCTCGCGGACGAGGCTCTTCGTAACGAGGGAGGCGGGCTCAATGCCGATGACACGGGCTTTTCCGGTACGGACAGGCAAGGACAGGGCATCCTCGGCCAGCGGCTTGAGGTGGATGGAGTGGGAAGGCGCTCCCGCAGCCGCGTCATCCAGCGGGATGAGGACGCGTCCGTCTTCGGCGATCAGGCGTCCCGCCGTGAATACCTTGCGCACGCGGAATGCCTTGAGGTCGTCCACAAGGATGAAATCGGCATCCCTGCCGGGGGCGATGGCTCCCTTGTTGCGCAGCCCGAAGCACTCCGCGGCGTTGAGCGTGCACATGGTGATGGCCTGTACCGGATCCATCCCCATGCCTACCGCGAGGCGCAGATGGTTGTCCATGTGGCCGTCGGAAACGATATCCTCAATATGGCGGTCATCGCAGCAGAACGCGCAGCGCCGCGCGTTGCCGGGCGTAACGCCGGGCAGGAGCGTTCGGAGGTTCTTGGCGGCGGAGCCTTCGCGTATAAGGATGTAGCTGCCCCGGCGAAGGTTCTCGCGCATCTCCTCAAGCGTGGTGCACTCGTGGGTATTCGTAATGCCGGTGACGAGATAGGCGTCGAGATCCCGGCCAAGCAAGCCGGGGGCGTGTCCGTCCACAATTTTGCCGTGGGACGTACCGAGCTGGATTTTTGCCAGTACGTCGTAGTCGCCGGAGACGACGCCGGGGAAGTTCATCATTTCGCCGATACCGGTCACTTTGGGGTCGTCGATGAGCTCTTCCAGTTCTTCAGCGGAAAGGACCGCGCCGGAATCCTCGAACGGCGTCGCCGGGACACAGGAGGGGAGGGCGATAAAAATATTGAGCGGCAGGTGTCGCCCGTTTTCCAGCATGTACCGGATGCCTTCCAGTCCGTGGACGTTGGCGATTTCGTGCGGATCGGCCACGACGCTGGTGGTGCCGTGCGGGAGTACCAGCCCGGCGAAACGCGCGGGGCTCACCATGCTGGATTCGATATGGATGTGGGCGTCGATGAGGCCGGGCAGCAGGTAGGCCCCTCGCGCGTCAACGACTTTCACCGCCTCGGTATGCGAGAAGCCGAGGATTTTGCCTCCGCCCACGCTGACGTCCGTTTCCCGGATTTCGCCGGTCAGCACGTCCACCAGCTTCGCGTTGGTAATGAGAAGGTCGGCGGGGCTGCGCCCGCCCGCCGCCATATCCACAAGGTTTTTCAGATCGTCGATGTCGTACATGCAGGTCTCCGGCGTAGGAAACAGGGGCAAGGCGGAAGGGCGAAGAAGCGAGAGCGCTTTTCCGTGTTTCCCCCAAACGTCTTGCCCACTCCAAAGTGTGTTTTTTGAGGATGGGTCGCGTGTGAAAGGGTGACATACTTTCGGAAAAAAACGGAAAAAAGTCAAAAGGGTTGGGAGGAGAAGGGTGGGACGGCAGGGTATTTCCACTTTCAAATAGCGTGTTCCAAAGGCAACCTGCCTCAGAAAGAATCGTGAACGGGGACTCGATAGGCACAAAAAGTTTTGGAAAGGGTGTGGCGGACTCTACGCGGGTAGATTTGGGGAAGGGAAAGCTTTCTTTAGAAAAGTTCCCCTTCCCCAATATTTCCAATCCGTTCAAAGTGAACCCATCCTAGAGAAAAGGGAGGGCGCCTTTTCCAGAAAAGCTCCTCCCTTTTTATCAATTTTTTACTGCTCAAGGAGCGCCTTAGCGAAGTCATCCCCGTTGAAGGGGCGGAGGTCTTCCATTTTTTCGCCAAGGCCGACGTAGGTGATCGGGATACCGTACTGCATGGAAACGGCCACGGCGACGCCGCCCTTGGCGGTGCCGTCAAGCTTGGTCAGGATAAGTTCGTCGATACCTGCTGCTTCCTTGAATATTTTTGTCTGCTGGAGCGCGTTCTGACCGGTGGTGGCGTCTACAATAAGGATGCTGCGGTGCGGAGCGCCGGGATGCTTGCGGGCGATGACTTCCCGGATCTTGTGGAGCTCATCCATCAGGTTGCTCTTGGTGTGCAGACGTCCGGCGGTATCGATAAACAGAATATCGTATTGATCCCTGATGGCGACATCCATCGCCTCCCACGCCACGGCGGCGGGATCGGCGTCCTGCCCCTTGGAGTGGAAACCAGAACCCGTGCGTTCCGCCCAAATGCCGAGCTGTTCCACGGCGGCGGCCCGGAAGGTGTCGGCGGCGGCAAGGAGGACTTTTTTGCCCTGCATACGGGCGCGGTAGGCCAGCTTGGCGATGGTCGTGGTCTTGCCTACGCCGTTGACGCCGATGATCAGAACGACCTCGGGCGGGTTGACCGCGACGACGCGGCGCGGGATGCGGAAAATGTCTTCCAGCTCCGCGGCGAGGAGAGGGCGAAGTTCCTCGGGAGTGGTCGCGGAAGCGGCACGCGCGCGGGACTTGAGGCGTTTGCACAGCTCGGTCGCGGCTTCGACGCCCATGTCCGCCATAATGAAGAGTTCTTCCAATTCGTCCCAGAAGTCGGCGGACAGGTCGCCGTGGCTGGCGAAGAGGGTGGAGAGCCCTTTGCCGAGCTGTTCACGGGTCCGTTCCAGCCCTTGATGCAGCTTGAGGAAAATGCGGTTGCGTTCATCCTCTTCGTCCTCAAGATCGAGAGCAAGGGCGAGGCGGTACTGCAGTTCCGAACGGAAGTCCGCCACTTCTTCGTATTCCATGCGCGCGGCCCATGCGGCGAAGTCGGCGACGAAGGCATCGGCTTCGTTCTCCGGGGCTCCAAGGGCGGTCAAAAGGAAGCGGACACGCTCCCAGAGTTCGTCGCCCGTGCGTGCGTCGGGTCCGAGATCTTCCAGAGCGATGGACAGCCACACGGACAGGCGCGGTTCGGCTTCCCGGAGGGTAAGCAGCAGCGTATCGCGCCATCCGGAAGGTTGTGGACGAAGACCGTTTAAGCGCACTCACCC
>ENA-ORTU01002487-ORTU01002487.1-human-gut-metagenome-genome-assembly--contig:-NODE-2487-length-16570-cov-2.686043_pt1 | contig 16570 bp, 13 predicted proteins | sample MGYA00241910_ERZ509184 | MGnify/ENA primary metagenome ERZ509184 (study PRJEB26280, sample SAMEA2338847) | human gut metagenome | biome: human gut; feature: human-associated habitat; material: faeces... | reverse complement strand
AATAAAGATGATATCTACAATATTTTAGATTATATAAATATTTTATTAGATATCAAAATTAGATCAAATTCAAACAATTCGTTTAAATTTGCAAATTGTATTTTTACAGTAGAAGAAGTTAAGAAAAGATTAAGAGCAAATAGTAATTATGATATGTCTATAGACTATCTACTAATGAATATGTGGAAGGAGATTAATGGTGAAAGAAGTAGTAGGTATTAAATTTAAAAAGCCGGGTAAAATATATTTTTTTGATCCAGCAGGCTTAAAGTTAAATTTACAGGATACAGTTATAGCTGATACTGCAAATGGTGAAGAATTTGCTAAAATAGCTATGGCTAATAAATTAATGCCTGATGAAAAGATTGTAGAGCCTTTAAGAAAAGTATTAAGAGTTGCTACAAAGAAAGATATAAGACAAAATGAAGAGAACAAACAAAAGGAGAAAGAGGCTTTTAAGATTGCCTTAGATAAGATTGCAAAACATAAATTACCAATGAAGCTTATAGATGTAGAATATAAATTTGATAGATCAAAAATATTATTCTATTTTACAGCAGATGGTAGAATTGACTTTAGAGAATTAGTAAAAGATTTAGCTGCTATATTTAAGACTAGAATAGAACTTAGACAAATTGGAGTAAGAGATGAAGTTAGAAGAATGGGTGGCAATGGAGTATGTGGTAGAGAGCTTTGTTGCTGTAGTTTTCTAAATAACTTTGATGCAGTGTCTATAAAAATGGCTAAAGAACAAAACATGTCACTAAATCCATCTAAAATATCTGGAGTATGTGGTAGACTAATGTGTTGTTTAAAATATGAACAAGAAGCATATGAAGAAAAAGTGGGAAGATTACCAAAAGTAGGTTCTATCGTAGAAACAGCTGATGGAGAGGGAACTGTAGACAGTGTAGAAATTCTTAAAGAAAATGTAAGAGTAAAATTTGAAGATGATGATGGATATCATTATAAAAAATATAAGGCAGAGGATGTAAAGCTAATTAAAGCAAGCGAAACAGAGGAAATTGATCCAGAAGAAAAAGAAAATGAAAAAGAATTAGAAGAACTTGAAAATTTAGCAAAAAATGATATATTAGTAGAAGACGATATGTAATAAACACTTTAAACTTACATATACTGAAATAGAGAACGTATTAGAAAATATAGTACTGAAAGGTGGTGAATATTATGGCATATAAAATAACAGATAAATGTATAAGTTGTGGAGCTTGTGCAGCAGAATGTCCAGTAGGATGCATTTCACAAGGAGATGATAAATTCGTAATAGATCCAGAAGCTTGTATCTCTTGTGGTACATGTGCAGGAGTTTGTCCAGTTGAAGCACCAGAGGAAGAATAAAAAATATATAATATACATATTGAGAAGGAAGTTACATTTTAATTGATGTGACTTCTTTTTTTATTATATAAAAACTAAATCTGAAACATTACTAAAGGAGACATACAAATGAAAATAAGTTGGCTAACTAGAAGAAAAAGTTTCGAAGAGATTAATCAAAATAGAAAAATACGATATGAACAAATTCTAGAAAGTTTATGTTTAGGGAATAAAACTGCTAAAGAAATTGCAGTTGAATTATATAAGCAAAAATTAACAAATACAGATGAACGTAATACAACCGCTCCAAGATTAACAGAATTAGAAAAAATGGGGTTTGTAGAGGCAACAGCAAAAAAAACGTGCAAGTATACAGGAAAAACAGTAACTGTGTATAAATTGACTAAATTAGGATTTGAGATGATAAATATGAAATGAGTTGTAATAAAAATTTAATAAAAAGTAGTATATACCAGTCCCGTAAGTAGACAATAGTTGTGTAAGTACACATATATTTACTATAACTGTTTAAGTAAGTATAATTAAATATAGATAATTTTGTCAAAAAATAAGAAAGGATTGATTTAAATGCGAAAAACTAAAATGCCTATGGATACTAAAAAACGAAAACAGATGCAAGCATTTGGAAACATTAAAATTATTACTATAAGTATAATTGCAGTAATCCTAACGATATTATTTGTTTTAGGTTTAATTTCATATGCAAAAAGTGATATAGACGTTACAACATTAAATATTGTAACGAAAAACGGGGATAGTACATTACCACTTAAAGGAGCAAAATATACTATAAAAAAAGTAAATACTGATGAAGAGAACAATGAAACAGAAGAAGATGCAAAGGACTATTATGGTAATGTAATTGGAGAAATAGAAAATATAGATGGTGTTGATTATAGAGTTATTACGAGTGATGAAAATGGCGAAATAAACTTAGACTTACCATCCGGAAAATATAGAGTAACTGAAATAGTAGCTCCTACAGGATATAAATTGAATGAAAACAATACATATAACGTAGAATTAAATAGTGATGGAGAATATACTTTAATTTACGAAAATAAAGAATGGGAGAAAAAATATATAATGTCTGAAGATAAAGTAATGACATTAGATATAAAAGAAACTAGTGGAGAAGAATATATTTCATTAGTATTAGTTGCAAAAAAATATAAAATACCAGCAGAAGAAAAAGAAGATGGACAAGAAACCATCGTAAAACCAGGAGTATATATTTTTAGACATAGTGCAGAAAACAAAATAAAAGAAGTTGTATGTTTAGGTGAAGAGGACAGCTTAATTACTAAAGAAATAGAGAAAATATTGAATACGAGAGATAATATTGCCCCAAAAGATATTGTAGGAAAATTAATAAGGATAGTAAATGAAACAAATTCAAATTATATTATATTTTCAAACGATACAATATTAATTTTTAGTAAATCAGGAGAATTAATTAATGTTTTATTTGAAAATGGAGTTGAATTAGATAGTAATTTTTATGTATCAAAAGAAACAGGGAATATAACTATTTCGGGAACACTATATGGTAAACAAACAATTCCTGCAGAATTAACAGAAGCTAACCAAGAAATTGAAATTGGGGATATAGATAAAGAAAATACTATTTTAATGCAATTGAATGATGAAGGAAAAATAAAATGGGTATTGGATTTAAAAGATAGCCATATTAATTACACTATAGTAGAATATAATTCAAATATTGTGATTGAATTAGAATGTGATGGAGACATAAGTATTCCTTCAGGAGATGAAACTATAGATTTACCAGAAGGAGCTTATAAGCTAGTAATAAACAATGGAAAGATAGAAAATGTATCAAAACTAAATGATACTTTTATGGGATTTTTGTATGAAGAAAATTATGGGTGCATGATGACAATTACATCAGATAATGGATTTTTTAGCATAATAGGTATATATGATTCATATACAATACCAGCAGAAAGAACTGTTAATGGAAAAGGAATAGAATTAAAAGAAGATACAATGTATGTTATAAAATTTAATAATGATGATAAAGTAGAATGGGTAACTCCAATTAATATGATAGATGGAGCAGTTCTTTACTACGACGAATTAAGTAATGGATATGTTTTATATGGTCCTATTGTGGGAAATATAGACGGTGAGTATACTCAAACAGGTGATACTATAAATATTGAAGGCATTAATTTGGTAAGATTAAAAATAAATAAAAATGGAAAAGTTGTGTATGCCGATAAAATACAAAAACTAAATAATAATATGGAATCAATAACTTTATTACTTAATGAAATTGAATTAGAAAATAATAAAAATGTTCAACTAAAATTAAAAGCTAGATATGAAGAAGCAAGCGTAAGGACAGCAATAAATCCAATAATTAATACAAAACTAGAAAAAAATGTAGAAATAGAAGAAAATAGAGAAAAAATAGATAAGAAAACTATAAATGTTGTAAATAATAAAGATGATTCTTTGCAAATTATAAAGCAAGATTCAAAGACAGCAGAGTTATTACCAGGAGCAAAGTTTACAATACAACAAGTTATAACAAAAGAAGATGGAACAACAATAAAAGAAGATGCTAAAGATGTAGAAGGAAATTTAATTGGAGATATAGAGAATATAGATGGTAAGGAGTTAAGAGTAGTTACTACAAATGAAAAAGGAGAAATAAATGCAAGTTTACCTATTGGAAAGTATGAAATAGTAGAAGTAAAAGCTCCAGAAGGATACTACTTAAAACCTTCGATAGAAGAAAATACATACCAAGTAGAAATTACTGAAAAGCAAGAAGAGAAGAAAGAATGGAGAGAAACTTGGAATAGAGTAGTAGGAGTAGGAAGAGAACTATCATTTTATGGAAATAATAAAGATGTTAATAGTTTTGAAGAATATGGTTTATTAGAAATAATTAATGAGGATGAAACAGGAGTTGTTGCATATATAGGAGCAGAACAATTAAATATACCAGCAGAAGATACTGTATTTAATAAGGAGATTAGTGTAAATAATCCAGCGATTATAAAATATAATTTAGAGCATAAAGTTGAATGGGTAAAAAACACTATAGATGCAGAGAAAATATCTAAAACAAGTGATGGAGGATACGTGATAATTGGATATTGTTATAATAATATAACAATTCCTGGTTCTGATGTAATAAATAACAAGCCACTTACAATAGATAATGGCGACGTAATACTAAAATTAAATAGAGATTTTATTATAGAGTCAGTTATTTTTACAGATGAAATTGCTTATATAACTGATGATATATATTATTTAGGTACATCATATGATGATATGAGAATTCCCGAAATAAGTAATATTACTGGAAAAGAAATGACTTTAAAAGAAGGAGAATATTTAATTAAAATAAATGAGCATCTTCAAATCGAAAAAGTAATAGCAAAAGTAGATGATATGCATAAAATAAATAATAATGAGATAATATATACCATGTTACCTAAAGAAAATATGGAGATGTATACAATAGATAATAAAAAAGTTGAACTGATTGCAGGTAAAGAATATTTAATTAAAAGTAATTATAATGGAGACATATTAAACATTTTTACAGGAATGGATTCTTTATTAGAATTTATAGAGGATGAGAATGGATATCTCGTAAAAGTATACAATAAAGAAGATACAGTTATATCAGCAGATAATACATTAACCGGACAAGAAATAACTATAAAAAACTATATGTATTTGAAGTTAGATAGTAATTTTAACTTTATAAATAGCACAATTGATTTTTGGAAGGATGAAAAGAGTTTTGCAAGTTATTTAGAAATGATTGATGTAATTGAAGATGGATATTTATTAAAAGTATATACACCAGAGCATATAGATATAGAACAAAGTGGAAGTAATACACAAATTACATTATATTCACACAATGAAACAATCTTAAAGCTAAACAAACAACTACAAGTAGAGGAAAAATTAAATGAAATTTATATTGGAAAATATTATAGTTCAGGTGAATTTATAACATCTGATTTAGAAAATAAGAGTAATGGTATATATTTATTAGATAGATGGATGCAAGATGATACAATACCTCCAGAAGATACAGTGGGAAATAAAGAAATTGAAATTTCAAGTGGAAGACATAAAATATTATATAATAGTGAGTTTAAAGTCATTGCAGTTGATAAAGATTTTCCAATATACATGTCAAATGATGTTTATTTGTTTGAGGAATATTATGATAAAGACATAACAATTCCAAGTAGTGATACTGTAGACGGTAAAGAAATTCAATTAAAAAAGGGATATTCATATGTAATATATAATAAACAAATGCAAGTAATAAGAGTACTTACAGGATATAATTTTTCATCGCTTGACGATAGCAGTATAAAGAATATATTATATATAGAAAATACTGGAGAAGAACAATTTTCTATAAAAGCGGAGGATACAGAGGAAAATAAAGAAATTACAATTGAAGCAGATAGTAATTATTTTGCATTTATTAATCCAGAGACATTAAAGATAAAGAAAATAAATTATTTAACTGATGCTTACATTAGAGATGATACTTTGAAAAAAGTTGATGACGGATATATTACTATAGGAGATTTCGATAGCAAGAAAATAATTTCTGGTGAATTTACTGAATCTGGAAATTCAATTGAAATAGCAGATATTTATGAAGAATATACAATAAAATACAATATAGAAGGTAAAATTCAATATATGGTAAAAGGAGACATAATTAAACAAGAACAAGATGGAGAAAATTATTCAACAATAACGGAATCATATGATTATTCTAGTGATACATTTCAATATAATTTAATAATTATGGATAAAAATTATAATATAATAAAAGAAATAGATAATTTTCTATTAACTACTTCTGATGGAGGATATTTATATAATATTAAATATAAAAATAATACTACAATTCCAAAAGAAAATAATACAACAGGTGAAGATATATTTGTAAACAAGGGAAAATATATTGCAAAGGAAAATTCGGAAGGAAAAATAGAATGGCTTGTAAAAGTAGAAAACTTTGCCAAAGAGATGGTAGAAATAAATAATGAATATTTTGGTGGATATATACAGACTAATAATTTTGATTCTTTTAGTTTAGGTTTTATGAATATATCTGAAGAAAAATTATCAGATCAATTAATGAATAAAGAACAATTGAATATAACAAATGAAGCAGATGTAGGAAAAGTTGTTGTAAAATATGTAGATAAAGCTACAAATAAAGAGATAGCGACAAGTGAAGAGCTTGAATATAGAACAGGAGAAAAATATGAAACAGAAGCAAAAAATGTACAATATTATAAATTAGACGGAACACCAGAAAACGCAACAGGAACAGTAACAAACGGAGTAACAGAAGTAATATACTACTACAACAAGCAAGACTTTAATATAAAGACAAATAAAACAATTTCTGATTTATATGTAAATGGCGAAAGACAAAATATAGATGGAAATAAAAATAATATATTCCAAGTATCGATAGATAGAAAAGAAATAAAAGATGCAGAATTAAAAATAAAATATGTAATTAAGATAGAAAACACAGGAGAGATACCAGGAACAGCAGGAATAGTTACAGACCAAATACCAGAGGGCTTAGAATTCCATGCAGAAGATAATGCAGATTATTGGAAATTACAAGATGGAGTAGCCATAACCAATAAACTAGATGGAGAATTAATACAACCAGGAGAAAGCAAAGAGTTAGAAATAGTACTAAGATGTACTAATGTAGGTGATGAAGTAGGAATAAAGACAAACAAAGCAGTAGCAGAAAATATGAAAAACGATCCTAATTTTGATGATACAAATCAACAAGACGATATAGGAGACTGTAAATTGGTAGTTTCAGTAGGACTAGGAGGAAAAGACAAAGTTAAAGTGCTAGTATTAGGAATTGTTGGATTAATGCTAATTGCAGATATAATTATAAAAATAAAAAGAAAAATTAAATAAAATAAAAAAGAGTTAAGCTGATTAGCTTAACTCTTTTTTATTTATTCTTTATTTGTTAATTCTTCTAATGCTAGTAATTCTTCCCATCTTTTATCAACTATTTTTTGGAATTCTTCTATCATCCACTCATTTCCCGGTTTAAACATATGTCTAAAACGTTTTTGTGGTTTTAAGAATTCTTCGATTGGAAGTTTTTTTGCTGGTTTATAAGTTATTTTATATTTACCATCTACAACTTCATATAATGGCCAATAACATGTATCTGCAGCTAATTTGTTAATTTGCATTAAATCTTCTGTTGCATATCCCCATCCTCTTGGGCAAGGTGCCATTACATTTATGAATGTTGGTCCTTCTGTATATATTGCCTTTTCTGCTTTTTCATATAAGTCTTTAAAATTAGTCATAGCAAGAGTTTGAGCAACATATGGTAAATGATGTGATACCATTATTTCTGTTAAATCTTTTCTTTCTTGTGCTTTACCTGGGATAACTGTTCCTGCTGGTGATGTAGTTGTATCTGCAAATTTAGGTGTTGCAGAAGAACGTTGAATACCAGTGTTCATATATGCACCATTATCGTAACATACATAAACCATATCATGTCCTCTTTCCATAGCTCCAGAAAGTGATTGTAAACCTATATCATAAGTTCCACCATCTCCACCAAATGCGATGAATTTTGTATGTGTATCTTCTTCTAATTTTCCTTGTTTCTTTAAAGATTTGTATGCAGCTTCAACACCAGATAATGTACTACCAGCATTTTCAAATGCTGTATGGATAAATGAATCTGTCCAAGATGTGTAAGGGTATGTAAATGTAGAAACTTCCATACATCCAGTAGCTGTAGCAATTACAGCATGATCTTCTGGTTTTAATGCACGTAAAATCATTCTAGCAACTGGTGGAGCTCCACAACCAGCACACATTTTATGTCCTTCAGAAAATCTTGAAGGCTTATTTGCGACTACTTCTTTTAAATTATATGGCATTATTTTTCAGCTCCTTTCGTTCTTAATCCTAAATATCTATAAGGATTATCTATTTTTCCTGTTTTTACGATTTCTAATAAATCATTATAAACTTTTTCGATGTCATCAGATTTTGTATCTCTACCACCAATTCCATAGATATAACTTACTGTAGGTACATGTATATTATTTACATACATACCAGATGTAACATCTGTAAATAATGCACCACCTGCAGCATTTAGAGAATCTGCTTTATCTAATACTGCAACTGCTTTTACATTTGCTAATGCTTTAGTAATTTCTTCTGCAGGGAATGGTCTGAATACACGAACTTTTAATAGTCCAGCTTTAATACCTTTACTACGTAAATCATCTACTACAAATTTTGCAGTACCTGCTGTAGAGTTCATACAAACAATAGCAACATCGGCATCTTCTAATTTATATTCTTCGAATAAACCATATTTTCTACCTGTTAATTTTTCGAATTCTTCTGCTACTTCTAAAATAACTTTTTTAGCATTTTTCATAGCTTGTGCTTGTTGAGCCTTGTGTTCGAATAAATATCCTTGTAAATCTAAAGGTCCAATAGAAATAGGTTCTTTGCTATTTAATAAGTAATGTTCTGGTTTATATGTACCAACAAAATCTTTTACTTTATCATCTTCTACTAAATCTATTGTCTCTATAGAATGTGATGTAATAAATCCATCTTGGCATACCATTAATGGTAATAAAACATCTTTATGTTCTGCAATTCGATGAGCCATTAATAGGTTATCATATGCTTCTTGATTACTTTCTGAAAATAACATTATCCATCCAGCATCACGAACACCCATTGCATCTGAATGATCATTGTGGATATTTAATGGTCCAGATACAGCTCTATTAACAAGTGACATTACTATAGGTAAACGTAATGATGAAGCAATATATATCATTTCCCACATGAAAGATAATCCGTTTGAAGATGTAGCTGTCATAGCTCTAGCGCCTGCTGCTTCTGCACCAACACAAGCACTCATTGCACTATGCTCACTCTCTACTGCGACGAATTCTGTATCAACAGCACCATTGCTAACAAAAGTAGAAAAATATTGTGGTATTTCTGTTGATGGTGTAATAGGAAAGGCAGCAACAACGTCTGGATTTATTTGTTTCATAGCTGTAGCTGCAGCTTCATTACCACTTAAACGTTCTCTTATACTCATTATTCAATTCCCTCCTCTTCCATTGAGATTGCTTTAAAAGGACAAACTTTGGCGCAAACGCCACATCCTTTACAATAATCATAATTAAAATCAGTTCTTTTCATATCTTTTCCAACTGGAATTGCATTTTCTGGACAAACAGGGAAGCATAATCCACATTGTTTACATTTTTCACTATCAAAAACAGGTCTCATGCTTCTCCAATCTCCAGTTTTTATTTCACGAGAATTTCCAGCATTATATATTGTTCCTCCAATTGTCATATCTTCCATTGGAGTTGAGCCATTTATATTTGTTTTATCCATTTTTAAACTCCTTTCTTAAAAGTTTACTATTGTACTTTTACAACTTTTTGTAAAGCTATTTCTAATGCTTTCATATTTCCACCTATAACTTCTGGTTTCTTTGCAAATTTATGCTTAAAAGAACCCTCCATATCTTGTAAGAAATCTTTTTCAGGAATTATTCCTGTTACTTTTACAACAGCAGCAAGCATTGGAGTGTTAGGAAAATACTTTCCTAAAGCTTCTATAGAAACAGTTCTTGCATCTATTGTATATATGTGTCCTTTATATCCTTTTAATAATCTTTTTAATGTTTCACCATCTTTTGTAGTATTAATAATAATAGCTCCAGATTCTTTTAATCCTGCAGTAACATCTACTGAATGTAATAAAGTGTCATCAACGACTACTACATAATCTGGATTATAAATATTACAATGTATTCTAATAGGTGTTGTACTAATTCTGTTATAAGCGGTGATTGGTGCTCCCATTCTTTCAGCACCATATTCAGGAAATCCTTGTATATATTTTCCTGTATTAAATGCTGCATCAGCTAATAATAAAGAAGCTGTTTTGGCACCTTGACCACCTCTACCATGCCATCTAATTTCAATTAAATCGTTCATTGGTTTTAAATTACCTCCTTTTAGTAAATTTACGTATAAATATACACTTAAAGTATATTCTTAAAAGCCGTAAGTGTCAAGGCAATTTGTTAGAATAAATGGTCATAAAAAAATAAAAATGCCAAGTAGACATAATCTTTAAAAAGTGCTATACTATAAAGGCTGAAAGCAAGTTGAAAAAGATTTTTAAGGAGGATAAATATGCTAATTAAAACAAAATTAAGACCAAAGGAACTAAATGAATTTAATCGGTGGTTTGGAGATTTAAAACACTCCATTACACCGATTGAAGGAACTAGTAGACAAATCCAAGAGCGGATCGAAGACGAGAGAGTGAGTTCACAAATAATTTTATCAAGTGAAAAGTTGTTTATTCAAGATATTAAAGGAGAAGCTGTAGGTAGAATACACAAAAATTTGCTTACAAATATTTATAGGGATATGAATAATGTCCAACGCTTTATGCTAAGAACTTTTGTTGAATTTGAAAGAAATGCGCTACCAATTGTTTCAAATTCTCAAGCTGGGGATTTTATACAGGGATTAGAGGAAGATGAAAAAGTAATGATTTATAATCAAATTTTACACTTCTTCAAGTATTTTAAAGATATAGAACTTACCGAAGATACAGAAGTTTGTGTATTAGCGGCGGATAGCACATCAATATGTGGTTCAATAACTAAGGACACCAATTTGAGTTCCATTAAACTTCCTAAAGATATCAAGAAGAAAGTATATTTATTGGAATTATCAGATAGTCAGATAAATATGCTAAAATATTATTACATGATGGTTCTAGATATTATCTTACATCCTTTTTTCGAAAATACTATATATGCAATAGAACAAGCTAGACCATTATATTGGAGTATAGTAAGCTTGTTAAAAAAATTGGATGAACATATTAGTGATTTTTGGAGAGAAAGAGCAAGGATTATATTAGCGAAGTATATTAATAATGATGGAGCAAAAGAGCTTTACATTGAACTTTTTGAAGGTGACAAAGGGAATGGAAAGGAACTACTGAGAGAGAATTATTACTTTAATATGGCAACAGGAATTATAATGAACAGTGATATTCAAATACGATTTTTCTATGAAATGAATAAAGAGGAAAAGAATATTGTAATAAACCAAGTTGTTTCCTTCGCGAGAAGAATAAATACCTTATTAGCTAAAGATTTAGAGAGAATCTCACCAGAGGTGTTTTATCATCCAAGAGAACATGAGACAGAGCTGGAAGAAATTTTTACGTACCTTAAAATGTTCAGATTTACTCATAAAACTTTAGAAGAAGTAATGTTACAAAAGGGAATGAGTAAAAAAGAATGGAGCTATGTAAAAAATTTATTAAGGACAGTATATGAAGAGGAACATATGCAAAGAATAGAGGAGCAATATTTAGCTTCCGAGCATGATTATTATACTATAATTAATAACATTGCATTAAAATATTCATTACAGTCGGCAAGTTCTGTAAATGCAAATTTATTAGAACTTTGTAAATATGAGTTAGCATTTAAACTAGCAATTCAAGAAAAGACAGAAGAAGAAAAAGCAGTTATGAAAGACATGGAGTCTATATACAGGCTGCTAGATATACCTTTTAAAACAAATCTGGATAAAGATTTGATGATAGAGGCACAACGAAAGAAAGGCGTATCAGATTGGATGATTAATCTGTTTGTTTTTATCTGTGAAGATGAGTAAAAAAATAGGGGAAGCAGGATGTTATCCTGCTTTTTTCCTACCTAAAAAGGTGGACTAAAAAAACGTATAAATCTTACGCAAATAAGCTTTCTAAGATTGACTTTTTATACTTTTTCATATATTATAGTAATGTCAAATTTTATGTATAAATGAGATATAAAAGCACTAGCTTAAGGAGGAAGATTTATGGGAGAAGTAATAGTTATAACATCTGGTAAAGGAGGAGTAGGAAAAACAACTACAACAGCTAACTTAGGTTCTGCCCTAGCATTAGAAGGAAAAAAAGTAGTATTAGTAGATACAGATATAGGGCTTCGTAACTTGGATGTCGTAATGGGACTAGAAAATAGAATTGTTTACGATATCGTAGATGTTGTAGAAGAAAAATGCAAATTAAGACAAGCATTAATAAAGGACAAGCGTTTTCAAGAATTATTCCTATTACCTGCTGCCCAAACAAGAGATAAAAGTGCAATAACAGAAGAACAAATGAGAAATCTAACAAACCAATTAAAAGAAGAATTTGACTATATTTTAATAGACTGTCCAGCCGGAATAGAACAAGGATTTAAAAATGCAATCATAGGGGCAGATAAGGCAATAGTTGTAACAATGCCAGAAATTTCAGCCATAAGGGATGCTGATAGAATAATAGGATTATTAGAATCATCAGAAATAAAGAATCCACAATTAATTATAAATAAATTAAGACCAGAAATGGTTAGAAAAGGTAAGATGATGGATGTTGATGATATAGTAGATTTATTATCAATAGAACTTTTAGGAGTAGTACCAGATGACGAATATGTAATTACTCAAACAAATAAAGGGGAACCTGTTATATCTAACAGAAAAGCACCTTCAGGTAAAGCATATATGGAAACTGCTAAGCGTATTCTAGGGGAAGATATAGAAGTAACAATACCAGGAAGAGAAAAAGGATTCTTGGCAGCTTTAAAAAGATTTTTTAAAAGAAAATAAGTAGCATTGGAGGTAAAATATGTTCGAAAATATAGTAGGTTTCTTCAAAAAATTATTAAAAAAAGAAGAGGAAGAAGAAAACAATAAAGATATGGCAAAAGAAAGATTACACTTAGTTTTAATGCAAGACAGAGCAAATGTTTCAGCAGACTTTTTAGAAATGATGAAACAAGAAATTATAGATGTAATTAAAAAATATATAGATGTAGATGAAAAAGAAATTGATGTTCATTTAACAAGTAAGACTAACGAAGATGGTACATCAGCAGCTCCAGCATTATATGCAAATATTCCAATTGTTAGTATTAAACATACAGGAAATATGGATGATGAAGTAGTAGAAAAGATTCAAGAAGTAGATGATAGAAATGATGCTAATCAAGAAGAAAAAAATACTAAAATAGATGAAAAAGCAAATAAAGTAACTGAATGCAAAAAAGAGGATAAAACAGAAATTAAAGTAGAAGATAATAAGGAAGAAGTAAAAGTAGAAGAGATAAAAGAAGAAAAAAAGGAGATTAAACAAGAAGAACTAAAAGTAAAAGAAGAAAATAAAGAAAATGAAGTAGTAGAAACAAAGGAAGTTACACCAGAAAAAGAGGAAAAAGAAACTTCAAAAGTAGAAGAGAAAAATGTTCCTAGTAATGCAGAGACTAAAAAAATAGAAGAAAAAAATACTACTAATAATACAGAAAATAAAAAAGTAGAAGAAAATAATATTAATGAAAAACAAGAAAACAAAAATATAACAACAAATTCACAAGTAAAACAAGAATCCATGATACATAATAATAGAAAAAGAAGAAATAAAAAAAGAAAAGGAAAAAGATAATGGATGTATAAAAACTAAAATTGCTGTCGAAACCTTCGTTTTCGTTAAAGCAATTAAAATGAAATACTAATAAAAATAAATACGTAAAGGATGAAAGATGAAGAAGAAAATTTTAAAAAATATCGACTGGGGAATTTTTATATGTTGTATTTTATTATCAATAATAGGAATGGTAGCACTATTCTCGGCAACTTATGATTCAGAAGATACTAGTTTGCAAAGACAAATAATATGGTTTGTTATTTGTATTCCTATAGTCTTTATCATAATATTTATAGATTATGAAGCAATAGCTAAAATATCGCCGATTTTTTATGGAATAGTTTTAATACTGCTGGTTATAGTATTGTTTACAGACCCTGTAAATGGAGCTACAAGTTGGTTTGATTTAGGATTCCTTTCAATTCAACCAGCGGAGTTTGCTAAAATAGCGGTAATTCTATTTTTAGCATTGGTGTTGTGTAAAATACAAGAAAAGGGCAAAGACGAAATAAATAGACCTACAAAATTATTATTAGCTTTAGCAGTAGTAGCAATTCCAGTACTTTTAATAATAAAACAACCAGACTATGGTACAGCAGCAGCGTTTTTAGTAGCAACAGTAATGATATTATTTACAGCAGGAATAAATAAAAAATATATTATAGGAACTATTTTATTAGTAATTATAGCAGTTCCTTTATTATACTTTTTTGTATTACCAGAACATGCAAAAGAAAGAATCGAAGTATTTTTAAATCCAGAGTCAGACCCACGTGGGTCAGGATATAACTTAACTCAATCAAAACTTGCAATAGGGGCAGGTCAGTTAACCGGAATGGGATTATTAAAGGGAAATCAAACACAATTAGGTTTCTTGTATCCAAAAACAACAGACTTTATATTTTCTGTTATTGGCGAAGAAATGCGGGATGTAGAAAGCCTGAACCTGCTGCGCCAGGCCGCAGAAAGCGGCAGGATGGACTGGGCATGGCGGGGTGTCCGGAGCAAAGGCCGGGATAATGCCCATACACCTATGCAGTGGGATGCGTCACCCAATGGAGGCTTCACGGGTGGGGCGCCGTGGATCATGGTCAATCCCAATGTACAGGAAATCAATGTGGCTGCGGCTCTCCGCGACCCGGATTCGGTGCTGCATTATTATCGGGCGCTGCTTGCCCTGCGCAGGGAGCAGGATGTTCTGCGGTATGGTGATTTTTCGCTGCTGCTTCACGAGCACCCGCAGGTATTTGCCTATGCGCGGACTTTTGAGGGACAGCAAATACGAATCTATTGCAATTTTACAGACCGGGATGCCCCGCTGCCGGAAGCCTTCTGTAAAGAGAAGGTGCTTCTGACCAACGTGAACTATGAGAAAACCGATGTTTTGCTTCCTTACGAAGCTGCGGTCGTTATGGCATAGAGCGGGAATACCCGTTAAAAACGGATTTATTTCTGGAGCTTGTCTCCATGATATTTCCGCTGCCGCAGCTGCAAATCATGGGTGCAGTTCAATTGATTGGGTCTGCCGCAGATGCTTGCGGGGTTGATTTTCTCCAGATCAGATATTGGGGATTTGTCCCTCTTGATTTCCCATAAACCTTGCTGTATAATAGGAATTACAGAATTCCACTTGGAGGCAGCGGTTATGTTGATTTCCACAAAGGGGCGGTACGCACTGCGCGTGATGATCGACCTTGCTGAGCATCGGTCAGGGGAGTTTATTTCCCTGAAGGAGATTGCCCAGCGGCAGGAGATTTCCGAAAAATACTTAGAGAGCATTATCCGGACGCTGGTAAAGGCAAAGGTCGTGGAAAGCCTGCGAGGCAAGGGCGGCGGATACCGGCTGACGAAGAACCCCGAGCAGTACACGGTGGGCAGCATCCTGCGGCTGACGGAGGAGTCCCTCGCCCCGGTGGCCTGCCTGGAGGGAACCGCTGAAGCCTGCCCCCGGTCGCAGCAATGCCGCACGCTGGCGTTGTGGCAGGGGCTGGATAAGGTGATCCATGACTATCTGGAAAGCGTGACCATCGCCGATCTGATCGAGCAGTGTCCCGTTGGAGACGATTACGTGATATGAGAGCAAATTGCCCGCTCCGCATTTGATGGGTCGAGGTACAGCCACTTGGCTCCCCCTCTCCGTCTTCGCTTCGCTCAGACACCCCTCCCATAGGGAGAGGCAAGGGGTGCAGTTCCATTGTCCCGCTGTGTTTGTTAACTGTCTAATGCGGCCCGCCCATTCCGTGGGGCGGGCTTTCACCTGATGATCGATAAGCCTATATTCCCTACCAGAAAAATAGGAAAATATTTTTTCAAAACCTATTGACAAGATAGGAAAGTGGGTGTATTATCTAGCCATCGAATCTAAGCAGATAAACGAAAGGAGCGGAATGCAATGTTTGAAATCAATTCTTATGCAGCACAGTCTTGTTGTCGAATGCGTATCTCCCGGGCATATCCGTATGGCGGGGTGCATTCGTATACATTTTGCTGCACCTGAAACGTGATTTTTCCGAAGGGATATCATAACGCCATTTGCCCGGGAGCTGATTGAAGCCCCGGCATTTTTTGTGCTTGGATTCCCTGAATTTAATCAAAAAGAGAGGAATTTTCCATGAAAAAC
>ENA-ORTU01002478-ORTU01002478.1-human-gut-metagenome-genome-assembly--contig:-NODE-2478-length-16609-cov-2.320346_pt1 | contig 16609 bp, 10 predicted proteins | sample MGYA00241910_ERZ509184 | MGnify/ENA primary metagenome ERZ509184 (study PRJEB26280, sample SAMEA2338847) | human gut metagenome | biome: human gut; feature: human-associated habitat; material: faeces... | reverse complement strand
CAGACAACTAGCATTAACGTTAATAGAAGTAACTGCAGCTTGTCAAGACGAAGCAGGGCAGCTCCAAGTTTTCGGCGCTTTCTATGAGGCATATACATGCTGACGATATCTTCCATATCTTCTGGCTTTAAATCGTCACCATATTTTTGCATCAAAGCTTCAAGCTCTTCGATACGTATAATTTGATCCGTCTTTTGTTTTTTATTTTTTCCTAGTTTCATGACATTTACAGCTTATACCTTTTCTTTACATAAGCCACATATTCCTGCATCTGTTTGCGCTCTTCAAGGTCTGCAAAGCGCAGCTGAATACCTGCTACAAAACGAAAAGCACCGCCTTTTGGCAGTTCGCGCATCCAGCAGACAACTCCGACCACATCATGTGATTTCTGTCCGGCTGATACCGTTCCTATTCGTGGCAGCGTGAAGATACAGCTTTCTCCAACATCAAACCAATGGTTCATATAAACAGCAAGACCATTGTTGGAGATATCCATTGTCTGTCCCTGCTCCTTATCTATTTCACCATCTGAGTTGAGTGCCCATGTATCCTGCATGAATTGAACTGGAAGTTCAATCTTCATACGGACATCAATACGTTTGATTAACTGTCGCTGCTCCGTGACACGGCGAACCTTCCAATAACGGCGTATACCCTCTTTTACCGTATCATCTACATAGCCTGCAATGATCTGTGCTTCATCGCCGTCTCCATATTGGAACAGCATCTTCTGAGTATCTTCTGGAATCAGCGCCTTTCCTCCAACCATTGGAACTGATACAAGAAACGCTGACTCGTCAATCGCCTTATTAAATGTGCATACCATACCAAATTGTGGTTCCTGACCGACTGGTGCGTCATATGCCACACGCATCTTTGCCCCGTGTTTGATTTGTAATGTTCCTGCCATTTATTCTTTAGCTCCTTGTCTGATCTGAGAATTTCCTGTCTGACTTTCCAAAGCTGTTTTACCCAGAACTTAATTTTCTAAAAGTGTCATTTTTCGTTGTTTTAGGCGGTTTGTGGCACTTTTCACGGCTTCATTTTAACACATAAACATTAGAAAGTCCACTATATTTTTCGCTTCAAAAAAGAACAGACAGGGGATGCCCTGCCTGCTCTTTTTATTTATAAATATTACTGTAACTTTAACTTTGACTCTCTGTGGATGATCTCTTCTCTTCCCGGTCCGTTTGATACGAGTGTGATCGGAACCTGAATCTCCTGCTCGATGGTGTCGATATAGTTGCGGCAAGCCTCTGGCAGATCCTCGTAATTGCGGATTCCGCGGATATCACAGTTCCAGCCTGGCAGTACCTTGTATACCGGCTTTGCCTTCTCAAGCTTCTGAGTGGTTGGGAAATCCTTTGTTACAACGCCGTCGATCTCATAGCCTACGCACATCGGAATCTCCTTTAAGTAGCCTAACGGGTCAAGCACGGTCAGTGCAACGTTTGTTGCTCCCTGCATACGGCAGCCATATCTTGTTGCAACTGCATCAAACCAGCCAACACGTCTCGGACGGCCTGTTGTAGCACCAAACTCACCCTTATCACCACCGCGCTTACGAAGCTCATCAGCCTCCTCGCCGAAGATCTCGCTGACAAATGCACCTGCGCCTACTGCACTAGAATATGCCTTTGCAACAGTTGTGATCTCATTGATCTCATATGGCGGGATACCTGCGCCGATTGCGCCGTATGCTGCTAATGGAGAAGAAGAAGTTACCATCGGGTAAATACCGTGATCTGGATCCTTCAAGGTACCAAGCTGTCCCTCTAACAGAATCTTCTTGCCTTCCTTGATTGCCTGATGCAGATACAGTCCTGTATCAGCTACGTAAGGAGCGATCATCTCCTTATACTCCATAAGTGTATTGAAGATCTCATCTGCATTTAATGGATCCTTGTGGTACAGATGAACAAGCATAACGTTCTTTAAGGTGCAGATGCGCTCGCACTTTTCCTTTAACTCGTCCATATCTCCGAACAGCTCACTTACCTGGAAGCCAATCTTTGCATACTTATCAGAGTAGAACGGAGCGATACCGGAACGTGTGGAACCAAAGGACTTTCCTGCCAGACGCTCTTCCTCGTAGGTATCCAGTGCTACATGATATGGCATCAGGATCTGTGCACGATCAGAAACCATAATGTTTGGCTTCGGAACGCCCTGCTCAGTTAAGCTGTTTAACTCCTTTACAAAATACGGAATGTTCAGTGCAACACCATTTCCAATGATGTTTACAGTGTGCTGTGAGAACACACCGGATGGAAGAAGATGCATTGCAAATCTTCCATAATTGTTGATAATTGTATGTCCAGCGTTGCTTCCGCCCTGGAAACGGATTACAATGTCAGACTCCTGTGCTAACATATCCGTAATTTTACCTTTGCCCTCGTCGCCCCAATTGGCGCCTACAATTGCTCTTGCCATATCAGTTACCTTACCTTTCTTATACGTTAATCTCTGCTGTCATACCAAGGTCTTCCTTGTTCTGCGCAAGGATTGGATTTATTACTTCTGCGAGGAAATCCTCTACCTGCTCCTTAGAACGTCCTGTGTAACGCTCTGGATTCATGCACTGCTGCAGCTGCTCCTTTGTCAGGTGGAATGTATCATCTGCTGCAATCAAATCAAGCAGGTTGTTGTCAAGACCGTTTACCTTGACATTACGTCCAGCCTCCATGGACAGCTGGCGGATCTTCTCATGCAACTCCTGACGGTCTCCGCCTTCCTTTACTGCATCCATCATGATATTCTCTGTTGCCATAAATGGAAGCTCTGCCATCAGATGCTTGTGAATTACCTTCTCATAAACAACCATTCCATCTACGATATTCAAATACAGATCAAGAATACCGTCGATTGCCAAAAATCCCTCTGGAATGCTGATTCTCTTATTTGCAGAATCATCAAGTGTACGCTCAAACCACTGAGTAGAAGCGACAAGCATCGGATTCATGGCATCTGAGATTACATAGTCTGCCAGAGAAGCAATACGCTCACTTCTCATTGGATTTCTCTTATATGCCATTGCAGAAGAACCGATCTGATGCTTCTCAAATGGTTCCTCTACTTCCTTTAAGTGCTGTAAAAGACGCACATCATTTGTAAACTTATGTGCACTCATTGCAATACCAGCCAGTACATTTAATACACGGCTGTCTACCTTACGGGAGTAGGTCTGTCCAGAAACAGGATATACACCAGCAAAGCCCATCTTATCTGCGATCATCTGATCCAGTTTTCTGATTTTTGCATGGTCGCCGTCAAACAGCTCCATAAAGGATGCCTGTGTACCTGTTGTTCCCTTAGAGCCAAGAAGCTTTAAGGAATCAATTACATAGCAGATATCCTCATAATCCTGCACAAGCTCCATCATCCAAAGCGTTGCACGCTTTCCGACTGTGGTTGGCTGTGCCGGCTGGAAATGAGTAAATGCCAGTGTCGGCAGCGCCTTGTAGCGGTCTGCAAACTTTGCCAGCTCAGCAATGACATTGACTAACTTCTTCTTTACAAGCTGCAGTCCCTCACGCATGATGATCATATCAGTGTTGTCACCTACATAGCAGCTGGTTGCACCCAGATGGATGATACCCTTTGCCTTTGGACATTGTACACCATATGCATAAACGTGAGACATAACATCGTGACGAACTTCCTTCTCTCTTGCCTTTGCAACATCATAATTGATATCATTCTGATGCTCTTTAAGCTCAGCGATCTGCTCGTCTGTAATATTTAATCCCAACTCCTTCTCGCTCTCTGCAAGTGCGATCCACAGCTTTCTCCATGTGGTAAACTTCTTATCCTGTGAAAAAATATATTGCATTTCCTTGCTGGCATAGCGCTCGGAAAGTGGGCTTGTATAACGATCTGTTGCCATAGTAAACCAACCTTTCTTCTATATCTTTTTACTTTTGATAGTCGCCGCGGATGTCCTCTGTCGGCGGATCCAGCGGATATTTGCCATTGAAACATCCAGTACAAATGCCAAGTCCCTTTGACATTTCATACAGACATTCCTCGTCTAAGTATGCGAGGGAATCAGCTCCGATAATCTTACAGATTTCATCTACACTTCTATTGTGTGCAATCAGCTGATCCTCAGATGGAATATCAGTTCCAAAGTAACACGGATGCAAGAACGGCGGTGAGGAGATTCTTACATGAACTTCCTTTGCACCTGCCTCACGAAGCATACCTACAATACGGTCACTTGTGGTTCCACGCACGATTGAGTCATCAATCATGATGACACGCTTTCCCTTTACAGCCTCTGTAAGTACGTTCAGCTTAATGCGAACACTTGACTCGCGGCTGCTTTGCTTTGGCTTGATAAAGGTTCTGCCGACATAGCTGTTCTTTACAAATGCCATGCCATACGGAATGCCGCTCTCCATCGCATAACCCATAGCTGCGACATTACCAGACTCCGGAACACCGACAACAAGATCAGCATTAACTGGGTGATGCTTTGCAAGAGAACGTCCTGCAATCAGACGGCTCTCATATACACTTACGCCATCAATATAGGCATCTGGTCTGGCAAAATAAATATATTCAAAAATACATCTTGCATGCTGCTCCTTTGGGATACACATGCTTCGGTTTGATTCAATTCCTTTTTGTGTGATGGTGACGATCTCGCCCGGCTCTACGTCACGGACAAATTCAGCACCGATAGTGTCAAGTGCACAGCTTTCTGATGCCAGTATATAGGCATTGCCACGCTTTCCGATACACAGCGGTCTAAAGCCATATGGATCTCTTGCTCCAATGAGCTTTCTCGGACTCATGACAACAAGTGAATACGCTCCCTTGATTTTTTTCATCGCCTCTGCGACAGCTGCCTGTACGGTCGGCTGTTCAACTCTGGCTCTTGCAATCATGTACGCGATAATCTCAGAATCGATTGTCGTCTGAAAGATTGCACCTGTTCTTGCAAGCTCCTGGCGCAGCTGCGGCGTATTGATCAGGTTGCCATTATGTGCCAAGCCTAGTGTTCCTTTGATGTAGTTTAATACAAGCGGCTGTGCATTCTCTCTCGTAGAACTACCTGCCGTCGAGTATCTGGTGTGGCCTACACCGATGTTTCCTTTCATTGACTCTAAGTCTTCCGGGGTAAACACCTCGTTGCACAGACCCATTCCTTTATGACTCAGTACTAGTCCTTTGGGACCGCTAGTGTCGCTTACCGCGATACCGCAACTCTCCTGACCTCTGTGCTGCAGAGCAAAAAGACCATAATAAATAGTCGACGCTACGTCATTGCCATCCATGTCGTAAATGCCGAACACGCCGCATTCTTCATGAAGATGGTCATCTACTTCGTATTGCTGATGTATCATTTGTCTTTTCCTTCCTGTTGTTGTGACATTCTCACACAGACGAAGCCCTTTTACCATTTGCTTCGCCAGCCTAGGTTTCATGGTGCCTTTACGCTTCTTGCATTCTTTTCTGCCAAACGCACACGAACAAATCTGCCGCATGGACACCACCCCTAATTATATATGACCGCCTGTCGAAAATCAAGATGAAATTAGCCAAATTTCATGTTTTGCTTAGTACCCGAATGTGCCCTCTAGTGATTCATCCTTTTCAATCCAGTCTGCTACCTTTACGACTCGGTAATTATCTTTATCATCACGCACATATACAGTCTCGATTCCTGCATTTATGATCATTCGCTTACACATGGAGCAGCTGTTGGAATTTTTTACATATTCACCTGTATCTGCTTCTACTCCTGTCAAATATAAAGAGCTTCCGATCATCTGATCTCTTGATGCACTGATTATGGCATTTGCCTCAGCGTGAACGCTTCTGCACAATTCATAGCGCTCACCCCTTGGAATCTGAAGTTTCTGTCGGATACAAAACCCTAAATCAGTACAGTTTTTGCGTCCTCGCGGGGAACCGACATAGCCAGTAGATACCACCTCATCATTTTTTACGATAACAGCACCGTAGCGGCGTCTAAGGCAGGTTCCTCGTTGGGATACGATCTCTGCCAGATCCAGATAGTAATTGACTTTATCACGTCTCATGCAATATTACCTTCTTTCCCAGTTAACGTTAACTGTTAATGTCTTCGTTTCTTACGGTTATAATACACGAAAATAAGACCGCCTGTCAACTCTGACAGACGGCCTTGAATTGTATTGATTTAATATTTGTTACAGTTCACGTGATAAGTTGTGAAATCCATTCACCTTCGGGCTACAACTTTGTGAACAATAATTTTATACAAGACGACGATATCCGATCGGCTGCTTGTTATAGAATACATTATCTACTACGATACCTCTCTCTGCACTTGCTGCATGAACCATCATGCCGCCGCCGATATAGATTGCTACATGGCCTGAGAAGCAGATAAGATCACCTGGCTGCAGCTGCTCGTATGATACAGCCTGTCCATAGTTGATCTGTTCGCCGGAGTAGTGCGGAAGGCTGATACCGAATGCTGCGTATACGTTCATGGTAAATCCAGAACAGTCAACACCGCCTCCTGGTGTCAGGTTTGTACCGCCCCATACATAATTACACTGTCCTACCCACTGCATTGCATAGTCTACGATAGACTGTCCATTACCGCTTGGAGCTGGTGCTGGTGCTGCCGGCTGAGTCTCCGGTGCCGCTGGCTGTGTCTCCGGGGCTGGTGCTGGAGCTGCTGGCTGAGTCTCTGGTGCTGCCGGCTGAGTCTCTGGTGCTGCTGGCTGTGTCTCTGGTGCTGGCCCTGGACCTGCCGGCTGAGTCTCTGGGGCCGCTGGCTGTGTCTCTGGGGCTGCCGGCTGGGTTGCCTGAGTCGGTGCCGGGTTTGCATATACTTCAAGGTTGGAGCTAAAATCACCATAATACATGGTTACAACATTGTAGCCCTCCTGCTTTAAGGTCATACCTACCTGTGGTGAATACCATCCGTCGTAAATATCCTTTACAGTTCCATCGCTGTAGCTTACTCTTACAAACAATTCTGCGGTGTAGACAACATCACCCACATACTTTGTACCGCCCTGATAGCAAGCCTCAATGCCTGTTACAGATGCTGCAGTCGGAACTTCTACACTTATGGTTTCATCAGATGCTGAGCTGCTTGGTGCTGTTGTCTCAGCTGTATTACTTGTTGTATTTCCCTCAGAAGATGCATCTGTTGATGGCTGTGTCTGAGTTTCCTGTACAGACTCTGCTGCTGCGGAGGATTCTGCTGCTGCCTCGCTTGATGCTACTGATTCTGCAACCTGAGTAAAGTAGCCGGAATCTGATGCTAACTTATATGCTGCATCTGCAAGTGCAAGTGCGCTTTCCTGCTCCTGCTTTGAGGTTGCTGCCAGATCTTCTAATCCAGAATCTGCTGCAAATTCGCTGTAGTAACCAAGAAGCTCTGCTGCATAAACGATAGCTGCATATGCACGATAGTAGCCTTCGCCTGTTCCCTCTGCCATTGCCTGCTCGTATACGTTTCTGGAGTAGTTGATATCGATCATGAAGTTCTCCAGTTCCTGAGATACAAATTCATTGTCTACCTTCTGAGCCTGAGCGAACTGAGTCTTAATGGTGATGCCGGACTTTGAAACATATCCAACCTCATCATTTGCAATATGTATCTTTACAAAATCACCCTGATCCTCAATGATTGCGTACTCTTCATCCTTGTATACAGTTCCAACAACATTTGCGCTGTCAGATGCACTGTCGCGAACATTTAACTGATCTGCTGTAACAACTGCATAGCGGTTCTGGATATTGTCCTCAGCAGTCTTGGCTGCTGTGCCAACTAATACGTAGGCTGCGCTTACATAACCTTCTACATCGCCGCAAGTGATACGATACCAGCTGCCTTCGCTGTTGTTTACGGAACTTTTGATGTTAACCTGGCAGTTACTGAAAAGTCTTCCGACTGTTACACTGCCTGTGGATGGCTGTTCACGCACGTTTAAGTAACCTGCTGCGCTTACCAGTCCTACATTAGAAGCATCTGAAGTGACAGCAACAGTAGCGGCCATAACGGTTTTTGGCTCTTCGGTTTCTGTCTCACTCTCAGCCTCAGATGTTGCCTGAGCCTTAGGAACAAGATAATCTAAGATTGCCTCATCCGGAGTTTCCTCTCCTGCGTAGTAGTTATTCAATGTAACAGCCATGCCTGCGATTGCACTCTCACCCTCAAGCTCACCTGCGGATGCCGGAACAAAAAATGTACCAGACAGCATAGACGCTGCTAATATTGACGTAACAAATCTGTTTCCTTTGATCTTCATATATACCAAGCCTTTCTTTATAAAACCTCTTTACATTCTTATCTGCGAGCGAGTAAGCTTGCACTCCCTCGCTAGTTTCGCAGTAACAATTCACGAGTGAACTATTACTAAATATTACAAAATTATTACACTTCAAGGGGCATTATAACAAAATTATTACGAGATGTCAAGTGAAATCGGGATAACGATTAAGAAAGAGAGCGCGTTTTTCGCCAAAAAAGCCACCTGCAATCGGGAAAATGACACTTTACTGTGCCTTTCCCGATATTAGGCGGCTCTTAATTATTTACTCTCTTCCTCTGAAGAAGCTTCACTTACCACTTCCTCTGACTCATCAGACTCACTTGATTTTTCTTCTTTTGTTGATTCTTTCTCGCCAGTTTCACTTTCTGATGTTTCCTCGCCACTAGTTTCACTTTCTGATGTTTCTTCCTCGCTTGGTGCTACGTAAACCGGAGTTGTAAAGCGGATTGTGTCAATCACATCCTCATCTACCTTAAACTTGGAAGAATCGTCCTGAATCTCGGCATATTTCTCTGAGAACAATGCTGTCTTTCTGCTTTCAATCTCTGAATCGATGGCACTCTGACGTGCTTCCTCATCGTTATCATCAAGACAGCGGATGATGTAGATGCTGCCGTCATCGCTTCTATATACAGTGCATTCGTCTGTTGCCAGTGCCCATGCAGATGCATTATATACAGCAGTTCCATCCTCACTAATGGAAATCTCAGAATTTGTTGCAGTAAAGTGACTGTCATTTTGATAATCACTGATAAAGTCTGCTGCATCATTTCCTTCCTCAAATTCCTTAAGGATCTTGTCTGCTGCATCGTTCATCGCATCCTGACGTTCCTGCTCTTCTTCTGAAAGTGTTTCTGCCTCAGTTGAATCTTCAGTGGATGCCTCAGAGGAAAGTTCCGAAACATTCTCGCTTGATGCTTCCTCAGTTGATGCTTTTTCACTGCTTGCTTCTTCTGTGGAAGTCGTTACATCCTTGGATACACTTTCTGATTCTACTTCTGTATTCTCTATAGAAGATGCCTCTTCGCTGCTGTCTTCATCACTTGACACTTCTGTAGTTGCCTCATTGGCTGCTGTCGTCTCTGTCAGTTCACTTGGCGTCAGCTTTACATATGCAATCTTTTTGCGAAGGAACTCATCATCACCAACTGTCGTATCAACATCAGCAACAAGATCCATATAAACAAGATTGGCAATTGCATTCTCTGTATATGTCTTTTCAATCAGCTCATCTGTTGCGCCGACTGCATCCAGATAATCCTCTGATTCTGTCTGAAGCTTCTCAATTGCCTCATCTACCTTTGCTTTTTGATCATCACTTAACTCAATGCCATTTTTCTTTGCATACTCATTTAATACAAGTGTCTGACGAAGCTGTGACAGAGACATCTGCTTGATGTAATCACCGACTGTCATGCCTGAACCATCGCCCATATCGTTGCCGCAGATGTTTGATCCAAAATAGGATTCATAGGTATACTCCATGGAACGTATCATATAAGTAACCTCATCCAGCATGATATTTGTATCGCCAAATGAAACAGCAACTGTATCCTCTGGTGCCTTTTTCTCTAACTGTTCGCATCCGCCTAATGTACTAACGGCAGTAGCTGCTGCGAGGGCTGCTGCTGCATACTTCATAATTCGGTTCATAAATTTACCTCACTCTATTTCTATATTCTCTATCAACGCTCCGAAGTGCATCTTCTTTATCGGGCGCCTCGTGAACTTTGCTTTTCATTTTAGCATGATTTTATGAAACAATCAACGTTTTTATATCGCTTAACAGTTTTTTCAATGTTTTCAATGTCAGCGTTTTTTCTTTGACTGCGCCATCTCCTGCCCTCAATAAGAAATAAGGATTGTCTTTGTCAAGCAGACGAAGTGCACCTCGGTAAGACTGTATCAGATCCGGCACACGCATCGTGTCAAATTTTGCTCTTGGATGCATGAACAGGCGAATCTCTGTTGACGAGGACTTGATTTCTTTAATATAGAGAGAATGCGCATCCGCACGAAGGATTGACACCTCAAGCAAGTTAGTGACTGGCTTTGGAACACTTCCAAAACGGTCGATAAGCTCGTCGATCATATCCATTGACTCTTCCTCTGTCTCGACTGCTGCAATACGCTTGTAGATTTCCATCCTGTCTTCTTCGTTTCGTATATAGCTGTCTGGAATGTAAGCGCTGATTGGAATGTCCACCGTTGTTTCAAAGGTTTCCTCCATCTCAAGCTCACCCTTTTCTTTTTTGACAGCCATATTTAACATCTTGCAGTACAGATCATAGCCAACTGCTTCCATATGACCGTGCTGCTCACTGCCAAGCAAATTTCCAGCGCCTCGAATTTCCAGATCACGCATGGCTATCTTAATACCTGAACCAAGATCTGTATACTCACGAATTGCCTGAAGACGCTTTTCAGCCTCTTCTTTTAAAATCTTGTTTCGCTGATACATGATAAAAGCATAGGCAGTGCGGTTTGAACGGCCTACACGTCCTCTTAGCTGATACAGCTGTGCAAGTCCGTAGCGGTCGGAATCGTGGATGATAATAGTATTTACGTTTGGAATGTTTAAGCCTGTCTCTATAATAGTTGTGGAAACAAGCACGTCTATATCACCGTTAACAAAGTCCATCATGATTTGTTCTAGCTGACGCTCTGACATTTGACCATGTGCAAAGGCAACATTTGCATCTGGCACAAGCTTTGCTATCTGTGCCGTAATCTGATCAATATCCTTGACACGATTATACACATAATAAACCTGTCCGTCTCTGGCAAGCTCTCTGTTTATTGCTTCGCGAACCATTTCCCAATTCATTTCCATTACATATGTCTGAATCGGTCTTCTCTCATACGGTGCTTCCTCCAACACACTCATATCGCGCACGCCTATCATACTCATATGAAGTGTTCTCGGAATCGGTGTTGCCGTTAGTGTCAGCACGTCAACGTCTTTTTTAAGCTGCTTAATCTTTTCCTTGTGTGTGACACCAAAGCGCTGTTCCTCATCAATAATCAAAAGGCCTAGATCTTTAAATACAACATCCTTTGACAGCACACGATGCGTTCCTATTACAATATCGGCAAGACCCTTTTTTAAGCGCTCAAGTGATGCCTTGATCTGCGCTGACGTGCGAAAGCGTGATAAAAGTTCAATTCGAATTGGATAGTCCTTCATTCGCTCAACAAATGTATTGTAATGCTGTTGAGCAAGAATAGTTGTCGGCACAAGAAATACGACCTGCTTACTGTCCTGCACAGCCTTAAAGGCAGCTCTGATGGCAATCTCTGTTTTTCCGTAGCCTACATCACCGCACACTAAGCGGTCCATGATTTTCGTGCTTTCCATATCAGCTTTTGTCGCATCAATTGCTGCAAGCTGGTCTGCCGTCTCATCAAATGGTACAAGCTCTTCAAATTCTTTCTGCCATACAGTGTCTGCTCCATACTGATAACCGTGACCACTCTGGCGCACTGCATACAGCTCCACAAGCTCCTTTGCAATGTTGTTGACTGCTTTTTGAACACGGCTTTTTGTTTTTGTCCACTCCTGGCCGTTCAATTTGTTAAGCTTTGGCTGCTTAGACTCTGAATCAGCATACTTTTGGATCATATGAAGCTGTGTAACAGGAAAATACAGCTTTCCGCCATCACCATATTCTATCTTAATATAATCTTTTGTTACCTTATCCACAATCTGTCGCTCTGTTCCGCGATAAATCCCCAGTCCATAATTTTCATGCACCACATAATCACCAGGCTTTAGCTGCGCAAAATCACTTATTCGCTGACCCTGATAGTGGCTCTTTTTTTCTTTTTTCTTTTTCTTAACACCAAAGATATCGCTCTCTGTGATAACAGCAAATTTTAGCATCGGATATAAAAAGCCACGGTGAAGGTTTCCGTAAGTAACCATGATCTCACCTGGATTTATCTTTTTATCCTCGTCCTCGCTGTAATATGCCAAAAGATCATACTCTATAAGCTGATTGACAATTCGGTTTGCGCGAGTTCTTGACGGACACAAAAGGACAATGCGGTACTTTTCCTTCTTCCAATGTGTCAGATCCTTGATCAAAAGTTCAAAACCTTCACGGTATGTGTTCATGTTCTGAACATTTACTGCGTAGCTGTTTACCACTGTAAAGTCAGCCAGGCGGCTGTCAAGTGAAGATAGTGCTGCAACCTGACCGCGCTCAAAAGCAGCAAGCACATGTTTTGCCGGTGTTAAAAGCGCTGTCTGACCTGGCAAAAGAAAGCCCTGCTCCAGACGATTTTTCATGCTTTCCTCAAACTCAGCCTGCACACCATCACCGCGCTCTTTAAGACGCATCGGCTCATCAAGGAAAACTAACGTGTTCTTCTCATCAAAATATTCAGAAAGTTGAACAGTGCGCGGATAAAAATAGCTTATATAGCTATCTGGTGCCTCTAAGACAACCTCTTCTCCAAGTGCCTCTAATATGCGGTTTGTCTCCTCACGAAGACGCTTTGCCTTGTCTGGCTCCTTTGCTTTTTTAAAGACAGCTAACTGGCTCTCAAGCTCATTTTGAATCATTCCCACAGCACGCCGTCTTGCCGTATCATCTGCAATCACCTCTGCCGCTGGAAAAACAGATACGCACTCGATCTGATCCATTGAACGCTGGCTCTGCGGTTCAAAGCAGCGAATCGTATCTATTTCATCTCCCCAAAGCTCGATTCTAACCGGAACCTCCATTGTCAATGGATATACATCAGCAATACCTCCGTGAACAGTAAACTGTCCCGGCTCCTCCACACGTCCTACGCGCTCATATCCCATCACAGTCAAGTCATGCTTTAGCTTTTCAAGATCAAGCTCATCACCTTCTTTTAGCTTTATCACATGACTCATCAGCTGTTCAAACGGCACTGACGCGCTCATGAGCGCATCCATTGTCGTGATGATAACCTTCGCCTCGTTTTGATAAAGTGCTGCAAATGCCTTCATGCGCTCTGCAATGATGGCATTTCCCTGCAGATCTGCGCTAAAAAAGATCAGGTCACGCGGTGGAATCACATAGACCTGACTGCAAAATAATTTATAATCTTCTTCAATTTCCCTTGCCCGCTGTTCATTGTACGTCACAACAAGCTGCACTTTTTTCTCTCCAAGAAAGGTGCTCATAAAATGCACCTTCTCGGAGTCAATACAGCCTGTCATGCCCACTGGATCTGTTCCCTTCAAAAAATCTCTTGAAAAGTCTTCATATTCCAGCAGATCCGTCAGCGGATTTGCAAAAATACCCACAATTGACCCTCCTTATCATTATTTTGTTTTCTTCTGGTTATAATGATTCATGGTTGCCTCTAGTCCGTTGTTCATTAAGGAGCATACTGCATCTGCTGCTTCTTTGTAGCCGTCTTCCATTGCCTTTTTTTCTTCGCCCTGGAAATGGCTGAGTACAAAGTCTGCTAAATCCATCTTTGGCGGCTTTGCTCCGATTCCGACACGCACTCTTGGAAAATCCTGTGAATTACAATGCAGAATGATATTTTTCATACCATTATGACCGCCTGCACTTCCTTTACCGCGCACACGAAGCTGTCCTGGCTCTAGGTTAATATCATCATATACTACAATTAAATCAGAGATATCTGTTTTGTAGTAATTCATGACCTCCTGAATACACTCTCCACTTAAATTCATGAAAGTCTGAGGCTTTACTAGAACAACCTTTTGTCCCTCAATCGCGCCTGTTCCAATTAATCCCTTAAATTTTCTTGTTGTTACATCAAAATTGTATTTGTCAGCAAGGTAATCAATAACCTCAAAGCCAACGTTATGTCTTGTTCCTCTATACTGTGCGGTTGGGTTGCCCAGACCTGCTATAATATACATGTTTTTCTCTCCTCTGTTAGTTCAATTTATTATACGGTCACTCATTCCAAGCGAATCGGCAAGTGCCTGCAGATCAAAATCTTCTGGCACTGTTATTCCATTTACAGGAAGCGGTCTGCGTCTGTCAAAGACATCATATACGTCAAACAGATCACTTGTGAGTACCTTTTCAGGGTATACCATCTGCTTAAACATCATCTGACCATCCATGTTGCGACGGCCCTGACGCATGTAATTTGAGCCATACTGTAGCCAGTACTGAGTACTGTCTACGTTGCAGAAATATCTAAAACCTACATCCCAGAGCTTTTTGAACTTTTCATTTTCAAATGTGTACTGTGATGGTCTCCAGTCTCCTACATCTGCTCCTAACGGATATAAAATAATATCTGTATCTCCGATTATAGATTCTACTTCGCGCTCCCACATATCTGTGTCCCACACAAGATGTTCATAGCTTGTACTTGTCATATTCAGATGACCCCAGCTGTGGCTGGCAAGCTCCCAGCCCAGATCGCGAATTGCCTGTGCAACTTCTCGTGCTGTCTGCTTGTCCTGCTCAATATTTTTATTTGGTGACGTATGATCTTCGCGCTTTTCTTTATCGTTTGCAGGTGTAGAAACGTAATAGTCACAATTTTCATTGTACCAAAAATCACTTGTGCGATAGCCTAAAATACCATCATATCCCGTAAATGCCAGAATACCCTTTGAACCCTGATAAGAAAAGTCAGGATGTGTTTCAATAAAATCCTCTAAAACAGTCAAAACGTCATAAGAACCATATGATACGCTTCCATCACGCTCAACATACTCATTTACAACCTTACCGTTTTCATCAAGACAAAGCTTTGTCGCAAATCCAGTTCCTGTCATATACTCATAATAGCATACGTCGTCTTCGGAAAGTACAAATGGCTTTTTTCCTCTCGGAAGATAAATTGGTTGCTGCACCATCTGCACGGTGCCGTCTGGCTGCGTTTCCATCTTCGCAATCTTATGAAGGCTTATCAAAACATAACCCTTGTCATACATAGACTGCATTATATCCTTAAATTCTTCGATAGTTGTCATTACCTGATCATAATCACTGCTCTTATAGCTAGCAAATGCAAGCTCGCTGTCAACAATAAGACTATGGAAAAAGATATGCGTAATCTTATCATAGTCTGTCCACTGTACAGCCTGTGATTTCAAACTCTCATAGCTTTGAATGCAGCTAACATATGTTTCATTATCTGCATAGCCAGGTATTGACTGAATCCGCGCAATTGCACCGTCATAATCGTACTGCATTGCCTTTAAATTAGCAGCCTGTACGACTGGATCACTGCTTTGTACAAGAGCACCATCCGCAGCCGCCTCTGTTGCCTTCCATGTTTCGTATTCCACAGGTGCTTTCGTCGATGATGCCTGATCTGGCTGCACATGTGGAAGCGTCACTGGGCGTAGGCATACCCATGCCACTACACCAAGACCTGCACATGCAATTACAAGCAGCACCAAAAGTATGACAATAGGCGCACCTGATTGGCCTCTTTTTATTTTCTTTTTCTGATAGTCTTCCCAGCTGCGTCTTTTCTTTGCCATTTGTTCCTCCATTTTCTTTGTTTACGGCACTGGAACGGTCATTCCCTGAAGTACATATTTTGTATCAGTCTCAAATACATACGCATTCACAATGTATGAACCGTGCTCGTTTTTATGCTCACTTACTGGAACATAGCATGTCGCTGTGTTTCCAGATACGGTCATGTTATGCCATACCAGATCATCCTGTCCATTTGCTGCTGTCCACACTGCAGTTGAAACCTTTTTATAGCCTGCAGGTGCATTAAATTGAATTGTCACACGGAAACCATTTGATGATAATTCTGTTACATAAGGAATCGCCATCGACAGCACGCCTGTACCGCTGCCATTATTATTTCCTGAATTGCCTCCAGGATTTGCACCTGATGGAACTGTTACATTGACTCCCTTTAATGGTGCTAACTTTCCTGCATTATCATATAAGTAAATATGAGTCGCGTATACTCCGCTTTCTCCCTTATGCGCACTTGATGACACATAAAATGTAGCTGTGTCGCCGCTTACGCTTGCCTGATGCCACACTAGATCATCTTGTCCATTTGCATTTGTCCATGTTGGCATCAATACTTTGCTTACTCCTGACGGTGCATTTATTTTTGCCGTAACGCGGTAGCCTGATGCGCTAAGCTCTGTAACGGAGACATCACCAATTGAAAGGCTTGATGACGGTGTAGGCGGTGTCACTACTGCTGATGGAACTGTTACATTGACACCCTTTAATGGCGCTAACTTTCCTGCATTATCATATAAGTAAATATGAGTCGTGTATGCTCCGCTTTCTCCCTTATGCGCACTTGACGGCACATAAAATGTAGCTGTATCGCCGCTTACACTTGCCTGATGCCACACTAGATCA
>ENA-ORTU01002434-ORTU01002434.1-human-gut-metagenome-genome-assembly--contig:-NODE-2434-length-16801-cov-2.874000_pt1 | contig 16801 bp, 10 predicted proteins | sample MGYA00241910_ERZ509184 | MGnify/ENA primary metagenome ERZ509184 (study PRJEB26280, sample SAMEA2338847) | human gut metagenome | biome: human gut; feature: human-associated habitat; material: faeces... | reverse complement strand
TTTTGCCATGCTTAATTCCTCCTGGTATTTCTTACTATCATTAATCATATTGGCTTCGCTTAATTTGTTCACTCCTTGATTGTAATAGATACGACCAATGTTAGAAAGCGCATCTGTCAAATTCGGATCTTTTTCTAAAGCAATCTGGAAATTCTTTTCAGCATTGGCATAATCTTTTAATCCGGTTTCATAAACACGTCCCATTACATTGTAAAGGTTTGCATCATTTGGATTTTTCTGGATTGCAACATTCAACATTTCCAATGCTTTTTCATTTCTATTGGAATAGATGTATGTATTGATCAAGTTATTCAAGAAGAATGCCGAATCTGGAAAAACCTGCATGCCTTCTTCGAATGTTTTTTCCAACATAACAGAATCCTGAGCAGTTCTTGCCTCTCCGTATTCGTAGCAAAGATACTGATAAACATCATATTGACGATAAGGAGTATTTTTAGCACGTTCCAAAGCGGCAATAGCCAATCTGGAATCTTTAGCTAAAGAAGCTGCTGCTGCTGCATAGAACTGAACTGTCATGAATGTAGAGTCTTTTTCCGCAGTCTGAGTCCCTGCGAACATTGGCAGTTCGGATATTTCTACATATTGGTTGAAGAAATCGTATGCTTTTTTATACTCTTGTTTATCGAAATAATATGCACCACCATTGAACAGATATACATGGTTTGCGCTCAAGATACTTTTGATATCTTTTGTGTATTTAGGTTTCACTTTACCTTTTTCATTAGGCAACTGATCCAGTTCGTAGGCTTTCTGGAAATAAGGTAAAATACCATACAAAGCTTCGTACATAACCGGCTCGTTGGGTTGCTGTCCCAGAATTTGTTTAGCTCTTTCAGCATTGAACTGCTGATCTTCGATAAAACCTGCTACATACCAAGTTTTAGCATCGTCTTTAGTTTCCGGATTTTCCAACGCTCCTTTGATCAAGGTTCTGGCTTCTCCGAAATCTGCGTTACTTCCTTTCGCAATACTCTGTGCCTCGTTCACAACTTTTTTCTGTGCGAAAGAGGCAGATGCTGCAACACATAGTGCAACTGTCAATAATACTCGTTTCATTTGTGATAGTGATTTGAGATTAATATTTCTATTTGTTTAAATTATTCCTCAGTTGTTCCTTCTGTATCGTCCGCATTTTCATTGCTTTCGACATCATCAGAAACATCTTCGAAATCGGTATTCTCTATTGGATGTTCATGAATTGCCGCATCTTCTAAAGCTTCACGCTGTGCTTTTTCTTCAGCGATCTCTTCTTCGGTCTGTGACAGCACTTTGCATACAGAGGCGATTTCGTCATTACGTTTTCCTAAATTAATCAGGCGTACCCCTTGTGTTGCACGTCCGATGACATTCAGATCGGATACCTTCATACGGATTGTGATACCGGATTTATTAATGATCATAATATCGTTTTCCTCCGTAACATTCTTGATGGCAACCAGTTTACCGGTCTTTTCCGTAATGTTGATGGTTTTGACACCCTTACCTCCGCGATTCGTAATACGATAATCTTCGATATTAGAACGTTTGCCGTAACCTTGTTCGGACACAACCAGTACAGTTTCTTTTTCTTTGTCCTTAATGCAAACCATTCCTACAACTTCGTCGTTAGAATCGTCATCAAGTGTCATACCTCTTACACCGGATGCTGTACGGCCCATAACGCGCACTGCATTTTCATGGAAACGGATAGCACGTCCGTTACGGTTTGCAATCAGAACTTCATTATTGCCATTTGTCATACAAACTTCGATCAGACCGTCGTCTTCACGTAATGTGATGGCATTTACACCATTCTGACGAGGACGAGAATATGCTTCCAGTAACGTCTTCTTGATCACACCTTTCTTTGTACAGAACAACAGATAGTGCGAATTAATAAACTCGGTGTCTGTCGTCAGCTTCTTTACGCGAATGAAAGCGTTGACCTTGTCATCCGGTTCGATGTTCAACAAGTTCTGGATCGCTCTACCCTTTGAGTTCTTCGCTCCTTCCGGAATTTCGAACACTTTCAACCAATAACATTTTCCTTTTGCCGTAAAGATCAGCAAGGTAGCATGCATGGAAGCCGGATAGATATATTCTACAAAATCTTCGTCACGCGTTTCAGAACCTTTGGCCCCTACTCCGCCGCGTCCCTGAGCACGGAATTCACTAAGCGGCGTACGCTTGATGTATCCCATGTGGGAGATGGTAATGATCATCTCATCATCTGCATAGAAGTCTTCAGGATTGAGTTCTTCGGAGGCATAAACGATATCTGTTTTACGTTCATCTCCGTACTTGTCCTTGATTTCCTGCAACTCGTCTTTGATGACTTTCATACAAAGATCGTCATTTTCTAGAATTTCCTTCAAATATGCGATTAATTTTTCGATTTCTTCATACTCTGCACGAAGTTTATCCTGTTCCAGGCCAGTTAACTGGCGAAGTCTCATTTCTACAATGGCACGAGACTGTATATCCGACAGGGAGAAACGTTCCATCAAACGTTCGATAGCTTCAGCAGGGCTTTTAGATGATTTGATGATTGCAATGACTTCATCAATATTATCGGAAGCAATAATCAGACCTTCTAAGATATGGGCACGTTCTTCGGCTTTCTTCAAATCGTATTTCGTACGGCGAATCACGACTTCATGTCTATGGTCGACAAACGCTTTGATCAAATCTTTCAGATTGAGCAGTTTGGGACGCCCATTCACCAGCGCGATATTATTGACGCTGAAGGAAGACTGCAATGCCGTCATCTTATATAGCTTGTTGAGCACAACACTCGAATTTGCATCCCTTTTTACATCCACGACGATTCTCATGCCTTGGCGGTCCGACTCGTCATTTACATTCGATATACCGTCTATGCGCTTTTCATTCACTAAATCGGCAATATATTTGATCAGTTCGGCTTTATTTACACCATAAGGGATTTCCGAAATGATAATCTTCTCATGATTATTTTCCGTCTCGATTTCTGCTTTACCGCGCAAAACAATACGTCCCTTACCTGTTTCAAAGGCGTCTTTTACACCAGCATATCCGTAGATAGTCGCACCTGTCGGGAAATCAGGAGCTTTGATATATTGCATCAAATCAGCTACTTCCATTTCTCCACGAGTATCAATGTAAGCCATACAGCCGTCCAGCACCTCGCTAAGGTTATGTGTTGGCATATTTGTCGCCATACCAACGGCAATACCAGATGCTCCATTTACCAGCAAATTCGGAATACGAGTCGGCAATACGGTCGGTTCTTTCAGCGTATCGTCGAAATTCAGCTGGAAATCAACCGTATCTTTGTCGATATCGCGAAGCATTTCTTCGGCAAGTTTACTTAATCTTGCTTCTGTATAACGCATGGCAGCAGGACTGTCACCGTCCACCGAGCCAAAGTTTCCTTGTCCATCCACCAACGTATAGCGCATAGACCATGTCTGTGCCATACGAACCATTGCGAAATAAACAGACGAGTCACCATGTGGATGGTATTTACCTAAAACTTCACCAACAATTCTCGCAGATTTTTTATAAGGTTTGTCGGATGTATTACCCAATTCATTCATTCCAAACAAAATACGACGATGAACCGGTTTAAAACCATCCCTAACATCCGGAAGGGCACGCGAAACAATGACAGACATTGAATAGTCAATGTATGCCGATTTCATTTCCTCCTCGATGTTAATCTTAATAATTCTGTCTTGATCAACCATTTAGTCTTATATTAATTACACTCAATATCTCACCTTTCAAAAAGTGCACTAAGGTAAGGCTTTTCCGTGTATCACGAAAGCTTTTGACTCGAAATTTTAGAATTTACTTGTCAAAAGGCATTCGGTTTCAAACCATCAAAATGAAACTGCCACCCTATGAAAATGGGATTAGTAGTACATGTATTTGGAATTACACTTACGGGTAATATTTTTTAATGTTTCTTTATAACAAGATAAAGCTGTTTTTTGTAATATATGACAAGCCTGCCTTCAATACTTTATTTTCTTTTAAGGAATAATGGCATGGATTTTGTTAGATATATGACGAGAGTTTATTACATTTGCACTATCATAGTACATTATTATAATATGAAAAATAACTATTCAAAGAGATTAATGGACGTTATTGAATATAGCCGTGAAGAAGCAGCTAGGCTTCAGAACAGTTATATTGGACCGGAACACTTAATGCTTGGAATTATCCGCGACGGCGAAGGGAAAGCCGTGCAGGCCCTGCGCGAACTAAATGTCGACGAATGGGATATCAAAAGAAAGATCGAACAGGAAATTAAAAATACAATCGATGCCGAAGATGCTGTCCAGCATGATATCGCTATTAGTAAAACAACCGAGCGCGTACTGCGTATGAGTATGCTTGAATCGCGCTTGTTCAAGAAAAAAGAAACCGGAACGGAACATTTGCTTCTGGCCATTTTGAAAGAAGAGTTTAATGTTGCGGCAAAGGTGCTGAACGAAGCGGGCATAACGTATCGCAGTATATATAATTACCTGATAAGCGGCACAGGTTTGAAGCACATGGATGATTTTATTGGAAAAGAAGATGCCGAACATTTTGAAGGAATCAGTGATGGCTACACCGATGATGATGAAGACGATGACGATGATTACTCTTCCCGCCGGGAGTCTCCCCGCTCCTCTTCCGGAGCCGGCTCTGCACAACCCAAATCACCAAACGACACGCCTGTATTGGACAACTTCGGTACAGATATGACGCGTGCGGCCGCTGAAAATCGTCTCGATCCGATTGTCGGACGTGAGAAGGAGATCGAACGCTTAGCTCAGATATTGAGCCGTCGCAAAAAGAACAATCCTGTCTTGATCGGTGAGCCAGGTGTCGGCAAATCGGCAATTGTGGAAGGTTTGGCACTGCGTATCATCCAGCGCAAAGTTTCCCGCGTTTTGTTCGACAAACGTGTGATCAGCTTGGATATGGCATCTATCGTGGCTGGAACCAAATATCGCGGTCAGTTTGAAGAACGCATTAAAGCTATTTTAAACGAACTGTCTAAGAACCCGAATATCATCCTGTTTATCGATGAGATCCATACGATCGTCGGTGCAGGTTCAGCTTCAGGTTCAATGGATGCCGCCAATATGCTGAAGCCGGCTCTGGCCCGTGGTGAGATACAATGTATCGGTGCTACGACATTAGATGAATACCGTAAAAATATCGAGAAAGATGGAGCTTTGGAACGTCGTTTCCAAAAAGTGATCGTCGATCCGACAACAGCGGAAGAAACTTTGCAGATCCTGCAAAATATCAAGGCCCGCTACGAAGAACATCACAATGTGATCTATACGCCCGAAGCCCTGCAAGCTTGTGTAAAACTGACAGAACGTTATATCAGTGACCGCAACTTCCCGGACAAAGCAATTGATGCGTTGGATGAAGCCGGTTCTCGCGTACATATATCTAACATAACGGTTCCGAAAAGTATTGAAGAACTGGAAGCCAAGATCGAGGCAACCAAAACAGAGAAGCTTGCTGCCGTTAAGTCACAAAACTTTGAATTGGCTGCCAGCTTCCGTGACAAGGAACGTCAGTACCTCTTACAGTTGGAAGCAGCCAAAGCCAAATGGGAGCAAGAATTGCAGGAGCATCGCGAAACGGTGGATGAAGATAAGGTGGCTGAAGTTGTAGCCATGATGTCAGGTGTCCCTGTCCAACGTATCGCAAAAGCTGAAAACCTGAAATTACTCGAAATGGCGGAGAACCTAAAGAAGAAAGTAGTCGGCCAAGATGATGCCGTTCAGAAGATCGTAAAAGCAATTCAGCGCAACCGCGTTGGCTTAAAGGATCCGAACAAGCCGATCGGAACATTCATGTTCTTAGGGCCGACAGGTGTCGGTAAGACTCATCTGGCCAAAAAGTTGGCGGAATATCTGTTTGACTCGGCCGACGCTTTGGTCCGTATCGATATGAGCGAGTATCTCGAAAAGTTTGCGGTGTCCCGCCTGATCGGTGCGCCTCCGGGATATGTAGGTTATGAAGAAGGCGGTCAGTTAACCGAGAAGGTCCGCCGTAAGCCCTACTCTGTTGTCTTGTTGGATGAGATCGAGAAAGCGCATCCGGACGTGTTCAACCTGCTGCTGCAAGTCCTGGACGAAGGTCGTCTGACTGACAGTCTTGGCAGACGGATCGACTTTAAGAATACAATTCTGATCATGACGTCTAATATCGGTACACGCCAGTTGAAAGACTTCGGCCGTGGTGTCGGTTTCAGTTCGCAGGCTGCCGGCGAGCCAGATAAGGACTTCTCCCGCAGTGTTATCCAGAAAGCACTGAACAAGGCATTCGCTCCGGAGTTTTTGAACCGTGTGGACGACATCATTATGTTCGATCAATTGAATAAGGAAGCGATCCATAAGATCATTGATATCGAATTGCAAGGTCTTTACAAACGCGTGGCTGGTCTTGGTTATTCTCTGGAACTGACAGACGCCGCCAAAGATTTTGTTGCCACCAAAGGTTATGACATTCAGTTCGGTGCACGTCCGCTGAAGCGTGCCATCCAGAAATATCTGGAAGACGAAATGGCAGAAATGATTATCCGAGCGTCTGTCGGAGAAGGTGATACGATTGTTGTCGACTTCGACAAGGACAAACAGGAGATTGTTACGAATGTAAAGAAAAGCGAGTCTGCTGCCGAAGCTTGATTTTCAAAAATGTGATAAGAGTGCCGCTGTGGTTTTTGCCACAACGGCATTTTTTATGTGATTTGCCATAAATCGAGACTTTTTTCTTAAGTTTGCCTAAACTTTTTATGCTATGACATTCTTCAGATGCCTTTGCTTGCTATTTATTTTATGCTGTTGCAATAGTAAACCGAAAACAGATGCGGGAATGATACGTGTATCAGTTCTGCGTGGTCCTTCCGCCATTGCCTTTGCACACTGGATGAAAGAAACGCCCGTTATCGACGGCAAGCCGCTTTCCGTTCGGATAATCGATTCTCCTGACTTGATGCAAGCTACTCTGATAAAAGGTGAAGCTGATATAGCTGTTTTGCCGATGATCAGTGCTGTCAACCTGTATAATAAAGGCATTCGATATCATCTGGCAGGTTGTCCGATATGGGGTACCCTCTATTTGGCAGGTCGAAGCGACAAAGGTATATCCGGTGAGAACAAATCGGTTTTACATATTTTCGGAGCAGGAACGACACCTGACATTCTTACCCGTCATTATCTCCGGCAACATAAACTTAATTACACGTTGAATTATTCATTCACTACCGCACATGAAATCATGCAGGGACTGTTGGCCGGGAAAGTCGATTATGCCGTTTTAGGAGAACCGTTCTTGAGTATTGCGTTGCGGAAAGACAGCACGTTGCAAATTTTGGCGGACCTAAACAAGCCTGATTCAGCCTCTTTTGGATTTGCCCAGACAGCCATACTCTATGTGCCTACCTTGAAAAAAAGTAAAGAAACGATAGACAGTCTTTTAAATACTTCTTGCCGTTTTGCCGTAGAGCAGCCGGAACAGGCTATTTGTATATTGGAAAAGGAAAACATTTTTACATTTGGCATGTTGACGCCCGAAAGTATCGAACGTTGTAAGATTGACTATAAAACAGTCTCCGAAGCCCAAGAAAATATACTTCACTTCCTGCAACTGATTGAGCAATATGAACCTAAAGCATTGGGAGGCAAAATGCCCGATGAGCAATTCTATAAATAATCCGGAAAATGAAGAAAAGCATCTTTACGATCCTGTCGATTACAATCCTCATATTGGCCTGGCAACTATTGACCATGCTGGTCCGTTTGCCGGATTTGGTTCCGTCCATACCTCACCTATTTAGCACGCTCGTTGCACTTTTCGCATCCGGTTCGTTCTATCAATCAGTCATGGCGACAGTGTTGCGCGGAACCATCGGGATGTCTATATCGTTAATGGCGGCTATGGGAGTTTCTCTCTTGTTCTACAAATGCGAGTGGATTTATGAACTATTTCGTCCGTTACTGGCCATCATGCGTTCCATTCCGGTCATTTCATTTATACTCTTGGCTTTGATTTTCCTGAATGCGGAAAGTATTCCTTTGATAATCGCTTTTCTGACCATGTTCCCACTCCTTACGGAAAACCTGACGAAAGGAATACGAGGACAGAGGAAAGAGTTTTCGATAATGGCTCGTCAATTTAGGATCGGACGCTGGAACAAGCTGACACAGGTGGTCTATCCGCAACTGAAGCCATTCCTATACAGCGGTCTTGCATCTGCTTCGGGTTTTGGTTGGCGTGCTATCATTATGGGAGAGGTACTGGCGCAATGTTCGCCCGGTATAGGCGGGGAAATGAAACAGGCACAAGTTTTTATAGCCGTTCCCGAATTGATCGCATGGACGATTATAGCAATTCTGATCAGTTATCTTTTTGATAGAGGAATCAGCTGGTTGGCGAAGCAACGATTCCCTATACATTACAACAAGCATTGCAGTAAACAACCTGTGCCAAAAGGAAATTGCGATATACGGATTCGTGATATTTCATATCGGTATGGTTCGGATACGGTCCTGTCCCACTTTAGCTATACTTTCGAAAAAGGATTCATATATGGTATAACAGCTCCGTCGGGAACCGGCAAAACGACCTTGTTGAACCTGATAGGAAACATTTTAAAACCCGCACAAGGGGAAATCGAAACAGACTTTAAAACCGGAATAGCTTATGTATTCCAGGAACCCGAATTACTCAGCCAGTTGACAATTGCCGAAAATATCGCCTTACCCTTGGCTACCTATCTGAAAAAAGAAATTGCTTTCGAACAGGCGATTTCAATATTGCAAAAGATGGAGTTGGGCGGCTTTGAGAACCGTTTTCCGAATGAACTGAGTTTCGGGCAGCAACAACGAGCAGCGATAGCACGTGCCTTGACTTATCCTTCTCCACTCCTGCTCATGGACGAGCCTTTTAAAGGTTTAGACGAGGCTTTAAGCCGCCGTATTATCAAGCGTATCCGTGAACGGCAAACAGAGAACGGGCAGACGATTCTCTTCACTTCCCATAATCCCGGAGAACTGCGTTTGTTCGCAGATAAGACAGTTCGTTTGGATCCAACCAGCCATTAAGAGACTTTTACCGGTGAGCAAGGGATGGTAAACCAAAAAGTAGACCCCTTGCCTTCTTCCGATTCCACTCCTATTTCCCCTTTCAAGATAGAAATGATTGTCTTGCAGATGGAAAGTCCGAGACTTGTTCCCTGTTTGAACATATCCAACTTGACAAAGCGGTCGAATTTAGGTTGACAAAATTCTTGAATTTGAATGTGAATTGCAAATGTTTAGATAAAGAACTCGCCGGCTGGAGCAAAATAAATACCAAACAATTATCTTTGCGATTCAAATATAAAGAAACAACCCATATGGTAACATCATTTCATGCGCTGATTTCCCGTATCCTGAACATTCCTGCCGGACAGGTGGAACGAACCATCGGGCTATTGGGAGAAGGAGCGACAATCCCCTTCATCAGCCGGTACCGCAAAGAGGTGACCGGAGGACTGGATGAAGTTCAGATCGGCAATATCAAAGATCAGTTGGACAAGTTGACCGAACTGAAGAAGAGAAAAGAAAGTATCTTATCCTCCATAGAAGAACAAGGCAAACTGACTCCCGAACTGAAAAAGAGGATCGAGGATTCGTGGGATAGTACCGAAATAGAAGATCTTTATCTGCCTTACAAGCCCAAACGGATCACCAAAGCGGAAATTGCCCGTAAGAAAGGACTCGAACCTCTTGCCAGAATCGTGATGATGCAAAACGAAAGAGACTTGCCAGCCCGCGTGGCAGCCTTTATCAAAGGGGAAGTGAAGAACGCTGAAGAAGCGTTGCAAGGGGCACGCGACATCATCGCTGAATGGGTGAATGAGAACGAAGAGGCCCGCAATGTCGTCCGGAATTCTTTCTCACACACGGCAGTCATCACGTCCAAAGTCATCAAAGGAAAAGAGGAAGAGGGTGCTAAATACCTCGATTATTTCGAATTCAGTGAGACTCTGAACCGTATAAGTTCACATCGTCTGTTGGCCCTGCGCCGAGGTGAAACGGAAGGTATCCTGCGTGTAAGCATTTCTCCCGACACGACGGGCTGCCTGGACCGGTTGAAACGCCGTTTCGTGAAGGGACGGGGCGAAACATCCGACCAAGTATCGATAGCTGTAGACGATTCTTTCAAGCGCCTGCTGAAACCTTCCATCGAAACCGAATTTGCTAATTTGAGCAAGGCAAAAGCCGACGAAGAAGCGATCCGTGTATTTACCGAAAACCTGCGCCAGTTGTTGTTGGCTCCGCCATTGGGACAAAAACGTGTGTTGGGTGTCGATCCCGGTTATCGTACTGGTTGTAAACTGGTTTGCCTCGACGCGCAGGGGGCATTGTTACATAATGAAGCGATCTATCCTCACCCGCCCCAGAACGAAAAAAGCAAAGCGGCTGCCAAAGTGGCACAACTGGTAGCCACATACGCTATTGATGCCATCGCTATCGGGAACGGGACAGCAAGCCGTGAGACGGAACAGTTCATTACCAATATCCGCTATGATCGCAAAGTACAAGTGTTCGTGGTCAGTGAGAACGGAGCATCCATCTATTCCGCATCCAAGATAGCCCGCGACGAGTTTCCCGAATATGACGTGACGGTCCGTGGCGCCGTCAGTATCGGCCGTCGCTTGATGGACCCGCTTGCCGAGTTGGTCAAGATTGATCCGAAAAGCATCGGTGTCGGGCAATACCAGCATGATGTCGAGCAGGGTGCCCTGAAAAAGAGCCTCGACCAGACGGTGGAAAGCTGTGTAAACTTAGTCGGCGTGAATGTCAATACGGCAAGCAAGCACCTATTGACCTATATTTCCGGATTGGGTCCGACGTTAGCACAAAACATCGTCGACTACCGAACCGAACACGGACCTTTCCAGTCTCGTCGCGAACTCCTGAAAGTACCCCGCATGGGAGAAAAGGCTTTTGAACAAAGTGCTGGTTTCCTTCGTATCCAAGATGGTAAGAACCCATTGGACAACTCGGCCGTCCATCCGGAAAGTTATCCGATCGTCGAACTGATGGCAAAGGACTTGAAATGTACTGTCACCGAACTGATCAGCAATAAAGAACTGAAGAAAAAGCTCGACTTGAAGAAATACGTCACGGACAAAGTCGGAATGCCGACTTTGTTGGATATTATGGAAGAACTGGATAAGCCGGGACGCGATCCTCGCCAGACCATCCAAGTATTTTCTTTCGATCCAACGGTGAAGACGATCGAAGACCTGAAAGAAGGGCAAGTGCTGCCGGGTATCGTCACCAATATAACGAATTTCGGCTGTTTTGTCGATGTCGGCATCAAGGAAAACGGATTGGTCCATATTTCCGAATTGGCAGACCGTTTTATCAGTGATCCGACACAAGTCGTCTCGATCCATCAACATGTGAAAGTAAAAGTGTTAAGCGTCGACCTCGTTCGCAAACGGGTTCAGCTTTCTATGAAAGGAATAGAAGAAACAGTTTCTTAATAGCGATGAAAATTAACAAAACAAACGTAGCACGCCTGCTGGACAAAGCCAAAGTGGCTTACCAGCTGGTTCCTTATGAAGTAGATGAAAACGATCTGAGCGCGACACACGTTGCCGACCAGTTAGGCGAGAATGTCGCGCAGGTATTCAAGACGCTTGTCCTCCACGGCGACAAAAGCGGCTACTTCGTCTGTGTCATTCCCGGCGCCGACGAGGTTGATCTGAAAAAGGCCGCTAAAGTCTCCGGCAACAAAAGCTGTGAAATGATCCCGGTCAAAGAACTCCTCCCCCTCACCGGCTACATCCGTGGCGGCTGCTCCCCCATCGGCATGAAAAAGCATTTCCCGACCTATATCCACCACACCGCCGGACAATTCGATCACATTTATGTCAGTGCCGGACAACGGGGTTTGCAGATCCGGATCGCTCCGGAGGATTTGATCCGGGAGGCACGGGCGGAGGTGGCGGATGTCATACGTGAAATATGAATCAATACTGTATATCGAAACGCTTCTACGTTATTTTCAATACGTCCACAAAGATCGTGTTTTTGAATGATTAAGCAAAGAAAACTCGAACCCCCGTCGCACCCCTGCAAACCCATTTCAAGAAATCCTGAAGCCGTTTTTCACCGTGCAGGGCGGTCTCAAGAAATCTTGAAATGGGTTTGCACCTTTGAAAAGCCGTTTTGAGAAATCTTGAAACGACTTTTCTCCATTCAAAAACGGCTTTAAGATTTCTTGAAGATATTTTTCACCGTTGGAACGGCATTTCAAGGTTTCTTGAAGACTTTTCCGGACAATAAAAGCAGAAAGCAATGCTAAATCAATAATTATTGTCTACCTTGCAGGACAATTTAAACATTTAATTCGAATGCCTATGGGAACATACACGAAAATCAAAGTAATCATGCTTTACACACTCAATAACGCCGAGTACCTGGCCTATATGAACTCCGTACTCGCTTTGCTCCCTCCCCCATCGGGCGGCGAGGAAGACCGTCCGGATGAACTCTCTTTGGACAAAGAAGTGCAAGCATCAGGAGCTCCGGACATCGGTCTGTCAAAAGAGTTTGTCAATGCAATGGAAAAGGACGTGCTTGCCCTGGCAGACGTTGTGGATGAAAGCCGTATCTCGCAGGAAACGGAAAAAGCCGAATTACACGAAAAGAATCGGGATAATTTAGTTGTTTACATCACGACACGTATCTCCCGTGCCGGGACATTGCCACTTGAGGCAGAAAGAGATGCAGGAAAATATTTATACAAGGTCATCAAGCCTTATATCGGTATCGCCCGTCTCCCGGTAGCACAGGAAAGTGCCAAGATACAAGGGCTTTTGATCGATTTGAGAAAGGACGAAAACATCTCCTACGTGGAGACGCTCGGACTGGCGGCTTATTTGGACGAACTCGAAAAGGAGAACAACGCCTATATCAGCCTGACGAGCCAACGGACACAGAACCGGGCAGCCAACAAGAAGGAAAGCGGTGCGGTTCTGCGCGAGCGGATCGACGGATATTATGAAGATCTGGTCATGCTGGCACAATCCTACAGCGTTGCCGTACCTTCGGAAGCGGCAACGGCATTTGTCAACAACCTGAACCAGCTGATCACCGAAACGACCACCGCCAACAACCAGCGAAAGAAAAGATCAGGGTCAAACGGCAACGGGGCTGACGATTCCGAACGTCCCGGGGAACTGTCTGTTTAAACAAAAAAAGAGCCGAGATCGGTAAAAATTACCAGTCTCGGCTCTTTTCTTCTTTCTTTAATTTTATACACCTAAGACGATATCAGCATCGATATTCAATTTTCGGCTGATCTCACGAGCAACTTTCAAAGTCGGCTCGCATTTCTTATTTAATCTTTAGAACTTCCGGAACGTATATGTTTTCCCCTCGCGGCTTAAGATCAGTTGCTTGGATTCCAGTTTATCGATTGTATAGGTTTGTTTGGAAGAATTCCAATCGGTATAGGGCAGGAATTTACTGATCGGCCCCGGATTGTTCTCCAATTCCAGCAGCAATGTTTTTTCACCTTCCAACGTGTTGTAGCCATATTGATGGCGGAAAGAGTCGATTTCCGTAACATACACCTGGTACATAAACAAAGAATGTTCAAAATTAAAATAAACCGTATCGACATTCTGCACGTTACCGCTTGCTTCTACCTTCTGTAATTGCCATTTACCGAACAACTTGGATTCCGTGTCCTTGCTGCACGAGACGAACAGGATCACACAAAATGCTATCAATATATTTCTAACCATACTCTTTTTTCTGCTTAAATCGGACATCAAAGGAAAGGAAATAATTTCAATTTTGTATATTTGTCACCACTTTATTATGTGTTTTTAATTTTACAGACATTCTATGAGACAAATGAAACAATTTGTAATACTGCTTTCAGCTGTATTAGCTTTTTCTTCCTGCGTACACAAAGTGCAGAAGGAACAACAGGAAAAGAGTATCGTGCATACCAATCCCCTTCCCGTAAAGTTTGGTGATCCTTATGTACTGCTGGCTTCGGACGGCATATACTATATGTATGGAACAGGCGGAGGTGCTGTCGACGGCTTCAGTGTGTATTCCTCCCCCGACTTGGCCAACTGGAAAGCCGAAGGACAGGTATTCCGGGGCAACATTCCGGGATCATGGGGAGTCGCCAACTTCTGGGCGCCGGAGGTGTATGAACGGGGTGGAAAGTTCTATATGCTGTACAGTGCCGACTGGAAAGAAAATCCGACTAACGAATTGGAAAATTTCCGTATCGGAGTGGCCGTTGCAGATAAACCGACAGGACCTTTCAAGGAATTATCCGACAAACCTTTGTTCGATCCTGGCTATCCGGTTATCGACGGGAACCTGATCGATGACGAGGATGGACGGACCTACCTGTATTATTCCCGTTGTTGCTACAAGCATCCTGTGGAAAGCGAAATTGCCGAAAAGGCTAAAAAAGAAGGGAAGTTCGACGAGATAGAGGAAAGCTGGATATATGGCATCGAGGTAAAGCCGGATTTGACAGAAGTGATCGGTGAACCGGTCCTGCTGCTCCGTCCGCCAGTAAAACTGGACGACACGCAATCCGAATGGGAAAGCCGCTCCGTTACTTCCGGTGAGATCAACCGCCGTTGGACGGAAGGTCCTTATACATTGAAAAAAGGTGATACCTACTATATGATGTATTCGGCCAACTATTATAAAGGAAAGAATTATGCTGTCGGCTATGCAACAGCAAAAAGTCCGCTCGGCCCGTTTGTCAAATCGAACGATAATCCTGTGCTACAAAAGAACGTGGAGCAGGGAGGCATCGTTACCGGTACGGGGCATAACAGCGTGACCTGGTCGAAAGACGGCAAGCAGATGTATTGTGTTTATCACGGCTACACCCAAAAAACAGGAAACGAGCGAGTTGTCTTTATCGACAAAATGGGAATCGATGAGAACGGCAAGCTCTATGTGGACGGACCGAACGCGGAGTAAATTGAAAATTAAGAATTAAAAATTAAGAATTAAAAATGCAGTAACCGCTGATCTCTCTCTAATTTTTAATTCTTAATTCTTAATTTCTTATAGTATCTTCTTCACCCACCGGAACCCCTTGTAGGGCGGGTAGCGCAGCGGCAGGTCGGGCCGCGCCGGAGACTCGACCACGCCGCGGCGGAGGGAGAAGGCGTCGAAGCTGTCGTGGCCGTGGTAACGTCCCATGCCCGAGTTGCCCACGCCGCCGAACGGCAGGCGGTCGTTGGCGATCTGCATGATCGTGTCGTTGATGCACGCGCCGCCCGAGGAGGTATGCAGCAGGACTTCGCGGCCCGTCTTTTCGGGTCCGAAGTAGTAAAGCGCCAGCGGTTTTTCGCGGTCGTTGATCAGCGCCACGGCTTCGCCGATGTCGTCGAAGGGGAGCATCGGCAGGACCGGACCGAAGATCTCCTCCTGCATCACAGGCGCGCCGGGGTCGACCTCCGCGAGCAGCGTCGGCTCGATATAGCGGTCGGAGGGGTCGGTGCGGCCCCCGACAAGGATTTTCCCCTGCGCGAGATAACTCGTTACGCGCTCGAAAGCCCGGTCGTTGACCAGCCGACCGTAGTGGGGGCTTTGCTGCGCGTCGTCGCCGTGAAGCCGATGCAGGGCGCGGGCGAAGGCTCGGGAGAACTCGTCTTGCAGCGATCGGTGGATCAGCAGGTAGTCGGGTGCGATGCAGGTCTGCCCGGCGTTGAGGGTCTTGCCCCAGGCGATGCGGCGCGCCGCGACCTCGATGTCGGCGCCTCGGTCCACGATCGAGGGGCTTTTGCCGCCCAGTTCCAGCACGACGGGCGTGAGGTTGCGGGCCGCGGCGGTCATCACGATCCGTCCCAGCGCGGGGCTTCCCGTGAAGAAGATCACGTCCCAGCGCATGCCGAACAGCAGGGTGTTGACCTCGCGGCCGCCCTGCGCGACGGCGACGTACTCCTCGTCGAAGATCTCGGCGATCATCCCCTCGAGCGCCTCGGCGACGTTCGGGGTATAGGGAGAGGGTTTCAGCAGGGCGGTGCAGCCCGCCGAGATGGCTCCGACCAGCGGGTTGAGCAGCAGCTGCACGGGATAGTTCCACGGTGCGACGATAAGCGCCTGCCCGAGCGGCTGGGAGACGATCCGGCTTTTCGCGGGCAGGAGTTTGAGCGGCGTGGGGCGCGGCGCGGGGCGCATCCATCTGCCGAGGTGGCGCAGGTGGCTGCGGATTTCGCCCCGGACGATGCTGATTTCGGTGAGGTAAGCCTCCTCGGGGGATTTGTGCAGGTCCGTCCACAGGGCGTCGCAGAGGCGTTTCTCCCAGTTCGCGAGCGCCGCGTCCAGACGCCGGAGCATCGTGCGGCGGAACGCCTCGGAGAGCGTCGCTCCCGAGCGGAAGTAGGTTTTCTGGGCCGCCGCGAGGGCCGAAATGCGTGCGGCAGGGGTGTTTTCGAGGGACATGGGCCGTTATTCTGGGGTTGTGACGGAACCTTGCAAAGCCGCTGCCACACTCCGCGGCGCGGCTATTTCTCGCGGAAGATGTTCAGGTGCGCCAGCAGCGGGTTGCGGCGGTCGAGTACGACGAATTCCAACAGCAGCAGGACCAGCGCCGCGATGAGCAGGTATTGGTACTGCTCGTTGAACTCCTCGAAGCGGACCATCGAAAGTTCGGTCTGCTCCATCTCGTTGATCGCCTTGACGATCTCGTCGAGACCGATCGATTGCTTCGACGAGCGGACGTAGGCGCCGCCCGTGATGTCGGCGAT
>ENA-ORTU01002419-ORTU01002419.1-human-gut-metagenome-genome-assembly--contig:-NODE-2419-length-16859-cov-3.047548_pt1 | contig 16859 bp, 16 predicted proteins | sample MGYA00241910_ERZ509184 | MGnify/ENA primary metagenome ERZ509184 (study PRJEB26280, sample SAMEA2338847) | human gut metagenome | biome: human gut; feature: human-associated habitat; material: faeces... | reverse complement strand
GTTCATCAGGCTGCTGTTGTAGTAGCGGATCGGATTCTCCTGCTCGGTCATGCCGCTGCGGATGGTCTGCGCTTTGCGCTTGATGGAGTCCAGCGCCGCCATGGCGGTTGCCTTATCGGTAACTACATAGTCGGTATAGCCGCCGTTTTTCACCGCAGACGCACAATTCTTGATCTTCTGCGTATCCGTCCGCATATCAAGCAGCTGCTTCATGAGATTTGTCGCGTAGGTTTCCATTTCGGCACGCTTGCTGTCACTCAGCGGCATGCGCAGGAAGATGGCGTTCACGTCATTCTCCGCCTTGGCACTGTACCACGTTACGTCCATGCCGGTCAGCTCACCGATGTTGCGCAGCGGCAGATAGATGGAATTCTGGTAAAACAGCGGATAAATGGTCACGCCCTTCTGGTTTTTGAAGATCTGCTGTTTGCCGTCCACGAGGACCTTTACGCCCTTATCGAGCGTAGCATGACCGGTCGCACCGACATATTTCACGCCTTCCTTGTGGTACGCATCGTCATCCGCACACGGATACGACTTTTCCGTAGTGCCGGACAGGAACACCGTGCGCGATGCACCGTCCCACGAGATATTTTTGCCCATCCAGCGGCCAACCGTGCGCAGCGGCATGTAGGTCGAGCCGTTGTAGCTCAGCGCCGTGTAAACCGTCTTGCCGTCCTCGCTCGGGAAGGCAGCCGGAATGCCCTCTGCATAGATGTCCGCGCTCTGCGGATTGATTTTTACGGCGGTGCGGGTCTGCGCCGTATTCTGTGCAGCTGCCTGCACCGTACCCGATGGTATATAGGTCTGCACATTTGCTGCGCCTGCGCTCATCATCAGCGCGGACGCCATCAGGCAGCCCGCGAGTGTGCCGCTCATCATTTTTTGAAACTTATTCATCATCGTATTTTATCCCTCCATATGCAAGTGCACTCTCGATGATTGTCACCGAGTTGGTGTGACAACCATTTCTTCCTTTTATTATCTGGTGTATGAATGATGGTTTAGAAACCGCTTGCAAATTCATCAATCAAGAACTGGCTGCCGACTTTTTTGACATAAATCAAGCAGGTTGTGTTGGTTTGATTAGGGTCATACACCGAGTTTGCGGCGGGTTTCATTGCAAAAGAACACTCAAAAACGAGTTTCTTTTCTCTTGCGGAGTAATCACCGTTGTAGGTGCAGGATTTCAACTTTGCCTCTTTCATACCGAATACGCCGGAGCTGTAATCAAAACCTGCGGCATCGCCGGTACACAACGCAGCCATCTTCTGATATTGCTTATCGCCGAACAGTGTAAAGAACTCGCTGATTACATTTTCAGCAGCTGCAACTTCGTTGTCCGAAAAGACAGAATCGTTGATGAAAACCGAACTTGTGCTGCCCTGCCATGTAACCGTCTTACCCAGCCATTCGCTGACGGCACGTATCGGCACATAAGTCGTACCCTGATAGATCAACGGTTCTACCACCTTGCCATTTACATCGGTAGCTACCTGTTTCTGGCCGTTCAGGTAAATGGTGATACCTCCATAGGTTGCAGTGATCTTGCGGCCATTGACTGCGAAAGCAATCGTACCCAGCAACAGGCAGCAAATCAGGCCGATAATCGGGATGCGAAAACGCTTTTTCATATGAACTACCTCCTTAAACGATTTGTGTATCTGTATTATACATCGTGCAGAAAAGCACGCAATAGGAGTGCAGAGTTTGGTAGGTCTGGTGCAGTAAAATGCACAAAGAAAGGACGACAGCTTTTAAAACTGTCGTCCATGATTTTACAAATTCAAAATAATCTCTACAGTATATTGATTATTCTCCTGATTGATTTGCATTGTGCCGCCGATTTGTTCTACTGTGGAACTGACGTTTTTCAGCCCATAACCATGAATACCCTCGCGTTTCTTAGAAGAAAATTCTGGGTCATAGGGATTGGAAATGCGGTAATACAGAATACTGTCCTTTTGTCTTAAAGTTAAACTTACGATTTTAGGCGTATCGGCAGATACACCGCTGCATGCGCGAATTGCGTTATCCAATGTATTTCCGAGAATAACACTTAAAACCAGCGGGGACAGGGCAAGCTGAGGGGAAACAAAAACGTCGATTTTTAAAGTAATACCGGCAAGCGAGGATTTTCCCAGTGCATCATTCAAAATTGCGTTAATAACCGGATGGTCTACATCAACGATTTTGCTAAGCGAATTAAATGATTTGGTAATGGTTTCGAGATATAACTCTGCTTGTGATACATCACTGTCCTTGACTAATGCAGTAACAGCAGTTAATTGCTTTTTTATATCATGCCACAGGCTTCGCGTTTGCTCGTTAGCGGATTTCATCTGTTCGTAATAAGACAGCTGAGTTTCGAGTTGCTGTTCAGCCAAACGCCGCTGCTGCTCGTTTTCGTAATTTGTACGAATAGCTCGCATATATACGAAGAATACAATGTTGATGTACAAAATTCCGGCAATAGAAAGTGTTAATAATATTAAAAGAAAGTGCGATACGGTTCCGACCAATTCCAATGATACAATGCAGATAAATACACTGACGAGCTGGCAGGTCGTGAGTGGGAGCAATTCTTTGAATGGAATATCAAGTAAACCTTTTTTGCCGAACAGTGTGACAATAAAAAGAATGAGCAGCAAGTTTATCAGCTTTGCAAAGATGATAAATATGCAGCGTGCTAACCCCTGTCCGAGGATAACCGTTCGTGAAATGCCGGAGAGATAAAAAGGATATTCACATATTACGTCAACCAACACACTGAGGGTTATAAATGCTGTTGAAGTTAAAAGTGCCTTGCGAACAGTGGATTCAAAAATCGCATATGTTGATACACTGATAATGCTCCAGCTAAGTAGGATACGAAGTATACCCGGCATAGGGATACAGCTCATCACGATAATAAAAATACCTACAAGCAAGTATAAATGTCCTTTGTATTTAGTGCTGCGATATTTTGAGTAAAATCCAGATGCAAAAAGATAGAGTAGAAAGGTGTCTAATACACCACTGAGGGCTTCAATTAGCAAAGTCATATGTTTTCCCTCGCAAACTTTGTAAAAGCTGCAATGACATCTTTCTTTCGGTTTCTACTGATTTTGATGAGTTGATGGTCCTGCATTTCTATATCGTCTTTTGTTATGCGAATTACATGATGCAGATTGATTAAGAAACTGGCATGAATACGAAGAAAATTTGCAGATGATAATTGTGGTTCAACCTCTTTTAAGCTCAATCGAGTTTTATAAATCTGCTGCTGTGTATGAATGAAAAGCATATAATTACGGGACTCGAAATACAGAATTTCTTGTACAGGGATACGATACAGTTCGCCATTCGAGGAGAATGAAAAATACTGCGGAACGATCAGACGCAAAGCGCGCTTGAGAACCTCATAGAACTTTTCCTCATTAAGAGGTTTTACAAGATAATGAAAAGCCACGTCATAACCACGAATCGTATATTCGGTGCTCTTGGTTACAAAAACAATAAGCGGTTTTGCGCTTCCTGACATAAGTTCTTCTGCAGCATCAAAGCCATTTGTATCATCCATTTCAATATCCAGGAAAATCAATGGGAAAAATGTCGTCTTCGCTGCTGCCAGCAGTTCGTCTGCTGAGGAAAAAAGGACAATAGATAATTCGGGGGCATATCGCTTGACTAATGCTTCGATATTGAGCCGTTCCTGATCTTCATCATCACAAATTGCAATTCGCATAAATACTCCTGTTAAAAATCACATCTTGAAATCAGTTTTAACATTCCAAGGGCTAATTGTTGCTGTTTCTTTGAGAGCTTGGAATAGAGTTGTGAGTATTCTTGCTTCAGTTTTTCACTTTCTTCGAGCGTTGATGTGCAGAATAGAGATTGTACATCAAGCTCTAATGTTTCAATCAACTGTAATAAAACCGGATAAGATGGATAACTGAGCCCGCGTTCAATTTGGCCGATATATCCGGCGGTTTTTCCGATTTTCTCAGCAAGACGCTCTTGCGTCAACCCTAACTCTTTTCGTTTGGCTTGAATAATTTCTCCAAGACCTGTCATTTATAATCACCTCAGGTATACTATTATTCTAAGTAGTATGGATACCAATTAGAAGCGATTAATACTATTATTTTATAATAGTTATACTATTTTTTTCAACTAATTACTGCAAAAACATGACTAAACTCCGCAAGGACATTGAAATACATCAAGGGCTCGATATAATAAGGAATATCAGGTATAGTGAAGTGAATAAGCGAGAATAGAGTATTTTTATGAAGAAGTTTGTCGATTCTTATTGTAATTATCTCAAAAAGAAGGGAATTATTGTATCGGATGAACAATTGGAAATCTGTGCGTACGGTTTAGAATTGATCGTTTCGGCAATTCTGAATATTGTAATTTTGGTAATGTGCTCATTTGTACTACATGAAGAAAGGTATATCAACTGGTGTATTGTGCATGGTGGTCAGATTATTACTGCACTGGCAATTGTTGCAGCAACCGCTTCTGTGGGCACTACTTGTCTGTTTGAATCGTATCAGCCGGAAGTTTCAGAATGCCTTCGTGAGCGATAATATGTGGGCGGATGTACAAATATTGAAATAAAAAATTCAAATCTGTAAAATTTGATCAGTACGCTACTGTAATCCTAATCAAGGGTGTTGTCAGTAGCGTTTTGGTTTGTAAAATGTTTTATGAAGCAAAGCCATTTGTATAGCTTAATAGCTATGCGGAAGGCTTTATTTTTTTGCCCTCAAATCAAAAAGTGCAGGGTATTTCGCTCTTTTTCAGACTGCTGGCAAGCCTGCATTGCCCGCTATCCATAAGTTCCAATCTCAAACAAAAATTTTGAGATTGGAGCTTAAAAATGAAAAACTGGCAGAAAAACCGCAACTACAAGCGGGTTAAAGATAAGGACGGCAACGTAGTTGCAAACATCATTACCGTGTTCGGACAGGATGTAGAGGTTTCGGACGAGATATTTGCTACATACGCACAGGTAGACCGACGTGCAAGATATGTTGGTGAGGATATTCCGGCGCAGCACGAACTTTCGCTGGAACAGTTTGAAGAAGAAGGTGTATCACTTGAAAAGCTGATTCGTGAGACCGCGCCCAGTGCTGAGGAATGGTTCATGGAACAGGAAGAAAGCAATGCGTTTGAACGGGAATTGCTCAAGGTGCCTGCCGTGCTGGATATGTTAGAAGATTCGGACCGTCAGTTGATCAACGCATTGTTCTATAAAGGCATTTCTGTACGTGAGTATGCACAGCGGATTGGTATTTCGCACACAATGGTACGAAAGCGGAGAGACCGTATTTTGCGCAATATGAAAAAATATTTTTCAAAAGACTGAAAAAGACGGTTTCCACTGGCCGTTACAGCGGGGGAATTAGTGAGAGGAATAAGTATTTTCTCTCACTGTTCCTTGGCAACTGAACATCAAACATCAGGTACAAATTCTGTGCGGAGAGCTGCGGCGCAAAGCCGCGAACTGTCGGGCGGCTCCCGATAAGGCGACGACCCGCATAGATGATAATGATACTCCCGATCAGTCACAGTCCGAGCGTTGAAAGCGTCGCAGGCCATGAGATCGGACAACAAGATAGGTGCAATGCCTGTGAGGTCGGTACGCCGCCGGCCGCCTGATGTTTCCCAGCAGTCGGGGGTGAGGACGAATAGGCTGACAGAGAAATGCGAGGTGATGATATATATGATAGTGATTGCGTAAACTTTCGGACAACAGAATAATCACAAACCGGAAGAATCGCATGGATTCCTCCGGTTTTGCTTTTGGAGGTTATCTATGGAATGGAAAAACGCAAATAAGATACTGCCGGAACGCGGTCATCGGGTTCTGTGTCTGTACCCGAACGGCAAAATGGACGTACAGCTTTACTTAGGCCGTGAGAGCTTCGTTCATGATCTGCACGGTCGCTGTATTTTCTGGACGAAACTGCCGAAACGCCCGAAAGCCTACTTCAAACTCATGGGGCGCAATGAATAAGGAACAGCAGGCAATCGCTCGTCTGCGGCAGGCCGCGCCGGATGGCAGTTTGAATTTGGCCGGTATCCGACCTATGAGCGGGCGTACCTGCACGCATTACTTAACAGAAACGGAGTGAAACAATGTCGATTATAAAGCGAATCACCTCAGCGGGACTGTCGCTGGCGATGGCGGCAACGATTATCCCAAGTTCGTTTGCCGCAAGTACGAAGTCTGCAAGCACGCTATCCTCGGTGACGGCAAAATATCTTGACGCAGAAAACGGCAAGGAGATTGCAAAAAAGCAGACATACAGCGTCACACACGAGGAAAAGTCCCCGCAGACGATCACAAACTACACCTACGTGGATTATACCGAAAGTGTTGAGTATGTGTATTCGCATAAGGACTTGACCTACATCATCGGTTATCCCGACAAGGGCGTACACCCGAACGGTGATCTGACCCGTGCCGAAGCTGCTATGATCTTCTATCGCTTGTACGACGGTGATTATCCCAGCTTCACGCGCCGTATGTCAAACAGCACCTTCAAGGATATAAGCGCAAAGAACTGGTTCTATGAGCCGGTCGAAACGCTGTACGATATCGGTCTGCTGGAGGGCAAGTCCAAGGACACTTTCGCACCGAACGCGCCGATCAGCCGTGCCGAGTTCGCCGCGCTGGCGGCTCGTTTCCAGAACCTCAAATACACCAGCGGCAAGGTTTTCTCCGATGTAGAGAAAGGTCACTGGGTGTACAGCTATATCAATGCTGCCAGCGAAGCAGGCTGGATTCAGGGCTACCCGGACGGCACTTTCCGTCCCGATAAGGAGATTACCCGAACCGAAACCGTAACGCTGGTAAACAGCATGATCAACCGCACTGTTACCCGCGAAAAGCTAAAGGCACTGAATGTGCGAAATCCGTACAACGATCTTGCAGAATCGTTCTGGGGCTATACTGACCTCATGGAAGCAACGGTATCCCATACCGCCGAAGAATGGCATGACGCGAAGTACAACGATGGCAAGTACAATATCATCGTTGAGAAGTTCGTAGATACGAGCGGCAAGGAGATCGCAAAGTCTGTTACTACGGCGGGCAAGGCAGAATCCGCGCCCAAGTCCATTCCGGCGTATGAGTATCGCGGCTATATCCGCACGATCACTTATAAGTACAGCACCGGTGATGCGCTCCCGTCCATCGAAAAGACGGCAAGCGCCAAGGACGCTAAGGTAGGTGACGAGATCACCTACACGATCAAGCTGTCGAACGATAAGAAAGCAAGTTCCGCATGGAAAAGTGTCGTGCTGACCGATAAAATCCCGTCCGGCATGACCTTTATTGAGGGCAGCGTCTATGTGAACAATGTAGCTGCTACCCATACCGTAAAGAACGGTACGCTGACCGTAAACCTCGGTGATATTGCTGCCGGTAAGACGGTAACTGTCACTTTCAAGGCAAAAATCAACGGCGATATGTACAATCAGACGATCTACAACACCGCTGTTGCCAAGGGAACGAACGGTTATGTGACCGCTGCGGACGGCAAGAAAACCAACTCTTACGAGGCTAAGGACGATGGCGTATATGTCAAGAAAGGCGATACCGCGCCATATGTGATTAAGACTGCGGACAAGTCCTCCGCGAATGTCGGTGACAAGATCACCTATACCGTCAAGGTTGGCAACGGTGACGGTGCTGTTTACGAGATCGAAAACGCTAAAATGGCAGATACCATTCCGGCTGAGTTTGACTTCGTAGACGGCAGCGTGCAGGTGGATGGCAAGTCCTATCCGTACAGCTACGACAACACCAGCCGCAAGCTGTCTGTGCAGATCGGCAATTTGAAGCCGAACGCTGCTCGCACCGTAACTTTCGCTGTGACCGTCAACAAGTCGGCTTACGGCAAGACCGTACACAATACCGCTGTCCTCTCCGGCGATAACATCAAGGACACCAAGGGCAAGGACAAGGGCGTTGAGATCGGTGACGGCAAGGCAAAGCCGCAGATCGACAAGACTGCAAACAAGTCCTCTGCCCGCGTGGGCGATAAGATTGCGTACACGCTGACCGTTAAGAACGATGATACCGCAACTGTTCCGGTTGAGAATGGCGTTATTACCGATGTTCTTCCGGCTGGACTGACCTTTGAATACGGCTCGGTCACTCTGAACGGCAAGAACACGAACGATTACACCTACGATGAAAGTACCCGTCTGATGACCGTCAATGTCGGCACGATTGAGCCGGATGCAAAGCAGATCATCGGCTTCACCGCAACGGTGAACGAATCCGCGTACAACACCACCATCCAGAACCTTGCAACGCTGACCTCTGACAATGCAGACCCGGTGCAGGACAAGGACGATGGCGTAGCAATCGCGGACGGTGACGCGCTGCTGACTGTTTCCAAGTCCGCAGACAAAACCACCGCCAAGGTTGGCGATACGATCACCTACACCGTAAACGCTGCCAATGCGACCGGTGCAGATGTGAATATCCGCGACGCGGTTATGGCCGATACCATTCCGAACGGACTGACTTTCCGCGGCAATGTAACCGTAGACGGCTACTCCGCAGAATATCAGTACGACAATACCGGCAGGACCCTGACCGTATCGCTCGGTGAGATCGCGCCGAACCAGACCAAGGCAATCCGTTTTGATGTGACTGTCAACAGCGATGCCTACGGTATGCACATTGAAAATACCGCCCTCGTCAACGGCAGCAATACGCCGGACAAGAGCGGTACGGATAACGGTGTGGACATTGAAGATGGCAAGGCAGACGGTCATGCGGGCAATAAGACCGCAAACAAGACCACCGCAGCAGTTGGCGATACGATCACTTACTCCATTCGTCTGGACAACGGCGCAGCAGCTACCGCTGATTGGGAGAACATGAAAGTGATTGACGTTTTGCCTGACGGCGTAAGTTTTGCAGGAAACGTGCAGGAGAATGGTTCGGCAACGGTCAATTATTCGTACAATGCTACGATGAAAACAATTACGTTCACGCCGGATGCTATCGCAGCAGGCGTACAGACCGTTCTTAGCTTTGATGTAACCGTAGATGATGGTTCTCAGGGCAAGTTTATTGTCAATACCGCTATCCTCGATGATAACGGCAAGACTACTCCCATGCCGGACGGCGGCGTACAGATTGACGAGGGAAACGCTGCTCCCATCGTAAAGAAGTCTGCAAGCGTCACCACTGCCAATGTAGGCGATACCTTCACCTACACGATCACTGCAAAGAACGGCAACAAGGCAACTGCCGCATGGAAGAATGTCGTAATGACCGATACGCTCCCGACTGGTGTTAAGCTGGTAGGCGGCGTGTATATCAACAACGAATTTGCGCTGTATCATTTGAGCGGCAATGCGCTGTCTGTGCTCGTAGGTGATCTCGAACCGGGCGAATCGGCTGAAATCACTTTTGACGTGCAGGTGCTTGAAAGTGCGGCTGGCACAACGATTACCAACACTGCTTCGCTTGATGGCGATAACGGTCACGGCACTGCAACGGACAAGGGTGTAACGATTCCTGACACGGCAGAACAGCCGGACGTTAACACAAATTTTTATGTAACCAAAGAGGTTGATAAAACTGTGGTGAATGTAGGTTCCGGCGTTTCGGCAGACCGCAAGCGTGCTACATTTACCATCACGGTTGGCAACGATTCTAACCAGACGTGGAAACGGGTTGTTCTCAAAGACACGCTGGATACTACGCTGGTAACGCCGGTTTTGAAGAACAACGTCTATGTGGACGGTGTTCTGAACGGCAAATGGAGTTTCCGGAACAAAGTGTTCACGCTGGAACTCGGTGACATTGGTCCGCATGAAAAACGTGTAGTGAAAATTACGGTTGAGTTTAAGACCGACGCTGGCGGCAAGACGTACACGAATCTTGCCGCGGCCACGGGTGACAATGGTTTTGCTTCGGGCCGCTCGCCGGAGATTGAAGTCGTTTCGACTGGTTCGTCCGGTACGCCGGTGCTGACGGATATTCATTATCAGCTTTTCAATGGCTACGGTGATGGCCTGTGGCGTCCGAATGACCGTGTATCCCTGCAGGAAGCCTGCACCGTTGTATATCGTCTGATTGCAAACGGCGGCAACACTTGGCTGCCGCGCGGCACGACTACCGTTCCGAAATACCAGTACGATATTCCGGAAGAAGCAAAGTATTTCGTTTCCATCGGCGTTCTGCCTGCAGCTGCATTTGATACCACTCGCATGGACGAGGGTGACGATTACGAGATTAACTATACGATCTCGAAGAACGGTTATCTGCGTATCTGGGCTACCTCCGGCCAGCTTAACTCGATAGTGGCCTACGCGACGCGAACGAATATCGGTCTCAGCGGTGATGTATCCCGTCTGACGTTCGCAAAGGCAATCTGCCAGATTACCGGACGCGACACCTCGCCGGATGTTTCCGATTACAGCGGCAATCTCCGTACATGGGCGGACGCTCCCTCGTCTGTTGTAACCGAGGTTTCGCACGAACATGATTTCATTATGGACAGCGACCGCAACGAATACTGGATTTGAGAGTAGAATGAGAAAACCCGCCTGCTTTGCAGCAGGCGGGTTTTACATTAGCAGAGAGCAACATAGGCTATTCTGAAAGGAAGGGTGAAGCCGTATGGCAAAACAGCAGATCAAAGCGGTTTGCACACACGTTTTTCAGAATGGAGGGGAAACCTGCGACCGGAAACGATTTACAGAGAAATGGGTAGAGATGATCAATCGTATCGAACGGACAGAAACGAAAATTACGGAGAAAAGGCAATGACAAAAGTGCAGTTATGCGTTACAATAAAAGTAGGAAACAGCTTGTTCTTATCTGAATGAGGGATAGAACATGAAAAAAGCAGCAATTTATTGCCGTTTATCCGAGGAAGATAAAAACAAGCTATGTGCGACCGATGATTCGGGCAGCATTCAGAATCAGAAAGCAATGCTGGTGCAGTATGCAGAAGAACAGGGGTGGGAAGTTTATCAGATTTACAGTGATGATGATTATACTGGTGCAGACAGGCGGCGGCCGCAGTTTAAGCGGCTGCTGAAAGACGCAGAACAGCACAAGTTCGATATTATCCTCTGCAAAACACAGTCACGTTTTACCCGTGAATTGGAACTGGTGGAAAAGTATATCCACGGTCTGTTTCCCATCTGGGGTATCCGTTTTGTCAGCATTGTAGATAATGCGGATACGGACAATAAGGGCAACAAGAAATCACGTCAGATCAACGGTCTTGTAAACGAATGGTATCTGGAAGATATGTCGGATAACATTCGCAGCGTACTGACCAACCGCCGTGTCAACGGTTTGCATATCGGTGCGTTTGCACTGTACGGCTACCGCAAAGACCCTGACCGCAAAGGGCATTTGCTGATAGACGAAGAAGCGGCAGCAGTAGTCCGTGAGGTGTTCAATCTATTTGCACAGGGATATGGGAAAACTTCGATCGCCCGTATTCTGAACACACGCGGGATTCCCAATCCCACCGAGTACAAACGACAGCATGGCTTACGCTACAAGCAGGCGGTGAGCAAAAACAGCACCTTGTGGAAATACTTTGCGATTGCGGATATGCTGGAAAATGAAATTTACATCGGCAATATGGTGCAGGGCAAGTATGGCAGTGTGTCGTATAAAACCAAGCAGTGTAAGCCGCGTCCGAAAGATCAGTGGTATGTTGTGCGTGGTACGCACGAGCCGATTATTGACCAGGAATTGTGGGACAAGGTATGTCGGCGGCGAGCAGAGCGCAGCAGACCGTTCAGTGATGGAAAAATTGGTATTTTCGCACGCAAAGCACGGTGCGCATATTGCGGCTATACGCTTCGGTCCTCCAAGACGCAGGACCGGCACTATCTGCAATGTCCGAATCGGCATATCTCTGTGGAAGCCTGTCCCGGTGCGTTTATTGCGGTCAGCCATTTGGAGGAAGCTGTACTGGAAGAGCTGAACCGGATGGCGCAGGAATTTCTCGATAAGGATGAAGCGGCCGAGAGCGTAGCGTTCTGCAAGGATTTGCAGAAACAGAAGAAATGCCTGCAAAAGGAGATCAACACCTATCGTCAGAAGCAGGAGGAATATACAACAGGCATTCGCAATCTGTACCTCGACAAGGTAAAGGGACTGCTGACAGAGCAGGACTATCTTGCTATGTCGAAAGATTTTGCCGGAGAGCGTGATCGGCTGGAGCATGTGATCGAGGATGGCGAAAAGCAGATGCGAGAACTTGAGGAGCGAATCGCTATCGGAGATAACCGCCGTGCACTGGTCGAGAAGTACATGAACATTGAGCACCTGAACCGTGAGATGGTCGATACGCTGATTGACTATGTGACTGTCGGTCGGCGCGCAAAGGGCACGAAAACGGTTCCTGTGGAGATTCATTGGAATTTTTAATCGATTATCATAAATTGACATGTATTTATCATATTACGTATGATAACACACAAAAAAGAACAGTATGTACGCTAAAATGATGCGTAAAGGCTAAAAGATTGTTCTTACAAAGGTGTAGCTTCCGCTGCCATATCCTCAAACAGATCAGTGATCGGGTCGCCTTTGGACTGGAACGTTGCGGCGCTCCACGGCACACCGGAGGCCGACTGCGGGTAAATGCCGGTCGTGTGATCGACAAAGTAGGCGTCAAAGCCGCCCTCCTTGATCTGCTCGGGCGTGAGATTGCGCGTCAGCTGGTACACGATAGCGGAGATCATCTCCATGTGCGCAAGTTCTTCCGTGCCGATGTCCGTCAAAATGCCCTTGCATTCCTTATACGGCATGGCGTACCGCTGGTTGAGATAGCGCATGGACGCACCCAGCTCGCCGTCCGGGCCGCCAAGCTGAGAGATAACAATTTTGGCGGTCTGCGGATTCGGATTCTTGATCTTCACTGGAAACTGCAATCGTTTATCGTATGACCACATCAGTCCTCAGCTCCTTCCCACGGCCACGGATCGTCGATCCACGTCCAGTGTCCGCTGCGGGTATCCACCTCGCGGGCGGTCAGCGGACCGAATGCGTCCTCGTACTCGGCGGCGGCCTTGTCAAACGCTGTGCGCATTTCGTTGTAGTATTTGAGCGCGGCAGCGTTGTCCGGATGGCCGTCGAGGTACTCGATCACTTCAACGAGCGCGAAATCGTACATGCGCACGCGCCCGAGCAGTTTGGCCTTGTCGGTCATTGCGGCACTGCCTCCTCTCCGAGAAACGGCTTGTCGAGTGCCGGAAAGATCGTGCCGCGCGAGAACGCCAGCACCGGATCATACGGCGTATCAAATTCCTGCGTCGGCACAAAGGCCATCGCAAGCGAAAGCAGACCGGCAGGGATACTCTCAGCCGATTGTGCAGTATTGCTCATAAAATCACCCTTTCTAACAGAGTGAAGAGTGGAGAGTTAAGAGTGAAGAGATAGTGAGATTTTCGCAGTACAAACGCAAATCTTTACGTTCTCTCCACTCTCCACTCCGCACTCTCCACTCTCAATATACGCCGTTGGGTCTTAACAAGTTCCGACATTTATGTTATACTAATAGTACTCTTATAAGGGGAGGCATGAAAAATGGAGCTTTCTGAAATCAGAGAACAAAGTGCGAAGGCGGCAGAGCAGGTTTGCGAGGCGGCCAAGCTGAAGATCGGCGACCTGTTTGTGGTCGGCTGCTCGTCGAGTGAAATCCTGGGCGAGAAGATCGGCACGCATTCCAGTGTAGAGGTAGCCGAAGCGGTATTCGAGGGCATTCACAGCGTACTGCATGAGCACGGCGTGGAACTGGCGGCACAGTGCTGCGAGCACCTCAACCGTGCGCTGATCGTGGAGCGTGCTGTGGCAGAGCAGTTCGGTCTGGAGGAGGTCAACGTCGTTCCGCAGCCCAAGGCAGGCGGTTCGTTCGGCACGACCGCGTACAAGCGCTTTGATGATCCGGTGGCGGTTGAGTCGCTCAAGCAGAGCGCCTCTGCAGGCATGGACATCGGCGGAACGCTGATCGGCATGCACATCAAGCCGGTGGTCGTACCGCTGCGCATTGAGACCAAGAAGATCGGCGAAGCCGTTCTGCTGTGCGCACGCCGCCGTCCGAAGTTTGTAGGCGGCAGCCGCGCAGTCTATAACGAAAAACTTTTGTGAGGATTTTATGGGATTAAAAGCAGTTTTTTTCGATCTGGATGACACGTTATACACCAGCTTTCAGGCCGGGGACGCCTACGCCTACGAAAAGCTGGAGGAGTGGGCCATCAGCACGTTTGGAGACAAAGGCAAGGGGTTTGCGGACGTATTCCGCGTCAACCGCAAGCGTCTGGCACGGCAGCAGCCTGCCATGCCGCCTACGCATGACCGTGTGCTGTTTGCACAGGGTGCACTCGAGCGCATGGGCCTGAACGCCGTTCGCTATTCGCGCGAGGCATTCCGCGTGTACTGGAATGCGGTGTTCGCTAAGATGACCTTGCGCCCGGGCGTGGCTGAGTTTTTGGACGAGCTGCGTGCGGCGGGCGTTAAGGTGGCCATCTGCACCAATATGCTGGCGGATATCCAGATGGAAAAGCTGGAGTACCTCGGCATTGCCGACAAGGTGGATTACCTTGTCACGAGTGAGGAAGCCGGTGTGGATAAGCCGGGTTCGGCGATTTTCTGGCTGGCGATGCACAAATGCCGCTGTCTGCCGGAGGAGACCGTCATGGTCGGCGACAACTTCACGCACGATATTCAGGGCGCGCTCGACGTCGGCATTGACGGCGTGTGGCTCAACTGGACGGACAAGCCGAAACCGGTCGGTGAGTTGTCCTACACCGAGGTAAGCACATTCGAGCAGGCAGCGGCGCATATCCGCACTTTGCTCTGATAAGTTAGGGAGGACAAGGAAAGACATGCAGCATTTTGACTACAAGCCGCACGGCGTATGTCCGATGAATATTTCGTTCGATCTGGACGGTGATACCGTACACAACGTATCCTTCAAGGGCGGCTGCAACGGCAATCTGCAGGCAATCAGCCGCGTGGTCGAGGGCATGACCGTGGAGCAGATTGAAGGCTACTTCAAGGGTATTTCATGCAACGGACGCGGCACAAGCTGCTCGGATCAGTTGGCGACAGCGGTTCGCAAGGCGAAAGAGTCTGAATAAACAGAAAGAACCGATACCTTATGGTATCGGCTCTTTTTGCGTTTTATGGGGTGGATAGATGCTGTAAAACAGTGAGAGCAGGTGCTTCGGAGTGTTCTTCCTGCACGCATACGCCGAGCTTGTAGGCGGGATCGGGGAAATCCGGCACGAACAGGGAGCCGGGTGTGCCGATGGTGATTGTCGGCGGCTGACAGGCGATATCTACGCAGAACTGCCGCAGCAGCCGCAGACCGCGGCCGTCGGCCTTGACGTAGCTTTCCTTGAGTGCCCACAGCGTGTAGAACGCGTTTTCGCGCTCGGCAGGCGAGAGCGAGGACAGGTACTGCACCTCATCGGGGTGGAAGAAGCGGTCGGCAATATTGGGTTTGAAGGAGCGGCGCTGCTGAATGTCTACGCCGACCGGGTGGTCGCTCACCGCACAGACTGCCCATGCGGCGGAATGCGACAGGCTGAAATGAACATCCGGCGCGGCGGTCAGATACGGCTTGCCGTTCTCGTTCGCGGCAATGTCGAGCGGGCGCGGCACGGACGGACAGCAAAGGCGGATCGCCTCATCCAGCAGCAGGGAAGCGGTGAAGCTCTGCTGACGGGAGGTGCCGTGCAGGCTGTCGATATACGTCAGCCGCGCGGCGGACAGGCGGGAACGAAGCGAAATATTCATAATATCGGCGGCCGCTGTGGACAGGGCGAAAAGATGGGTCAAAGTAATACTCCTCTTGCAACATTCATGTGATTTGCTGTCTGATTAACGAATAAATGCATCAGTTCGGAAAGGCTTCACAGATGATGGCTGCACCGCCTTGTATTACAGTTCAAGATGGCAGCAAAGCGAGCGCTTTCTCAATCTTTTCAATCAGCCCTGAATCAGCCGGCAGCCAATCCACGCTTTTCAGTGTTTCCTTGGTCAGCCATCGCGCTTCGGCGGCCTCTAACAGTTCAAGATTACCGCGAATCAGCTGACACCAGAAGCAATCCATTGAAATGTGAAAGGTCGGATAATCAAATTCAACGGTATCAATCAACTCGCCAACCGAAATCTCGGAGGCCAGTTCTTCCCGGATTTCTCTTTTTAAGGCCTCCTGGGGTGTTTCGCCAGACTCGATTTTTCCGCCGGGAAACTCCCATAGTCCCCTAAAGTCACCGTAGCCGCGCATGGTGGCAAAGATTTTTTCGCCATCACGAATGACTGCGGCGACCACTCGAATTGTTTTCATAAAATGCCTTCCTTATCCGACTACCAGCTTGTTCGTCTTGCGAAGATACTTCGCCGGAATCGGCTGGGCCAGATGCCATGTAATATTCATTGGCTTGCTGCCGGTGTGCTTCACATAGGCTGCCGTTCCAAGACAGGTATACGGTGCAGCGCCAATGCTGTCCTGCTTGAACTCCCGCACAAAGAGAACGACCTTGCTGCCGCGCTGCCGGTGGTTGATATAACGCTGACCGGTGCTTGCCGTATCGGAGGTCGTGCTTTGACTTTGCCAATGAAACAGGCTTTCGTTGATCGAATAGTCGTTGTACATGGTAGTCGGGGAGTAGTCCTTGTCCGCCTTGTTGAGCGTGATAAAGAACACATCGACCTGCTTGTCCGGCAGCCATTTGACACCTTCCCGCACATTTTTCGGCGTCATATAGTCCATTGCAATCAGAATTTGATCTCTGGTATAGGTGCAATGCAGGTCCAGCGGACAATCAAAGCCAAGCGGGACAGGCTGATCGACGCCTGA
>ENA-ORTU01002415-ORTU01002415.1-human-gut-metagenome-genome-assembly--contig:-NODE-2415-length-16882-cov-3.193083_pt1 | contig 16882 bp, 14 predicted proteins | sample MGYA00241910_ERZ509184 | MGnify/ENA primary metagenome ERZ509184 (study PRJEB26280, sample SAMEA2338847) | human gut metagenome | biome: human gut; feature: human-associated habitat; material: faeces... | reverse complement strand
CGGAACTGTAATGGAAAATATCCGTTACGGTAAACTGGATGCAACGGACGAAGAATGTATCGCAGCAGCAAAACTGGCAAATGCAGACGGATTTATCCGGATGCTGCCAAACGGTTATGACACGGTACTTTCCGGTGATGGAAGTGGTTTATCCCAGGGACAGAGACAGCTGATCTCCATTGCCCGTGCGGCCGTTGCAGATCCGCCGGTTATGATTCTGGATGAAGCAACTTCTTCTATCGATACGAGAACAGAAGCTATCGTACAGCGTGGTATGGATGCACTGATGAAAGGGCGTACCGTATTCGTTATCGCCCACAGACTGTCTACCGTACAGAATTCGGATGTTATTATGGTTCTGGAGCAGGGACATATCATTGAGCGTGGCAGCCATGAGAAGCTGATTGAAGAAAAAGGAAAATATTATCAGCTGTATACCGGTGCGTTTGAACTGGAGTAAAGTGCTTGCTTTGCAAACGCGATACTTCTTGAACTTTGTTCAAGAAGGGAGCATGTTCAAATTAATATAAAATATGAAAATGTCGTCAGTCTTTTGGACTGACGGCATTTTTTTTAATTTGATAGGAAATTACGATGAATTTCCTATCAAACAAAAGCACTTCGTGCAAACGATGCGCACTCGCACGAGAAGAAATTATTGCTTCGCAAGCGTGCTCGGCGCGGCAAGAAAGATGTGCTATTGACAATTTTAAACGCGTAAGTGTGTGATAGCACACTTTCTTGTTAAATATGCACACAAAATGTTAAAAACGGCGGTGAATTGATAAAAATGAGTGTTGACCGCCGCTTTAAAACATTTTATAATGATTAAAACGGCGGTGAATTGATAAAAATGAGTGTTGACCGCCGCTTTGGGAGGTCATATATGATTGGCAGAAAGCAGGAAGTCAAAGAATTAAATCGATTATATAATCGAAATAAGGCAGAACTAGTTGCTATTTACGGGAGAAGACGAGTAGGAAAGACATACCTTGTAGATGAGACTTTTGAGGGAAAAATTACATTTCGTCATGCTGGTCTTTCTCCGGCAGATGAAAATTCAAAAGGTTTACTAAGATTACAATTGGATCATTTTTATAATTCGTTAAACGTTCAGGGAATGGAAAAATGTGAAAAACCTAAAAATTGGTTAGATGCTTTTGTGTTGTTGGAAAAATTTTTGCAAAATAGGGATGATGGAAGCAGACAGGTGATATTTCTTGATGAATTGCCGTGGCTGGATACACCAAAATCTGGATTTATACGAGCATTTGAAGCATTTTGGAATACTTGGGGATGTCATCGTAAAAATTTAATGGTAATTGTATGTGGGAGCGCAAATTCCTGGATACAAGATAAACTGTTAAATAATCATGGAGGGCTATATAATCGTGTTACTTATGAGATAAAATTATCACCTTTTAATTTAAAAGAATGTGAAGAATTGTATAAAAGTAATAATGTAAACATGTCTCGATATGATATTGCACAAAGTTATATGATATTTGGTGGGATACCATATTATATGGGTTACGTGAATCCGGAAATGAGTTTGGCGCAGAATGTAGACAAATTATTTTTTGGGAAAAATGCTGTTTTAAGAGATGAATATAATCGACTGTTTGCATCTGTGTTTGTAAATCCGGATATGGTTAAGAATATTGTACAATTATTATATACGCGAAATGCAGGATTCACCAGAAAAGAAATTGTTGAAAAACTTGAAATAACTGATGGTGGGAGATTATCCAGCAATCTAAATGCATTAATATCCAGTGATTTTATTATGAAGTATGTTCCGTTTGGGTATGGAAAGCGAGAAGAACACTATAAACTTGTGGATCCATTTTGTATTTTTTATTTGCATTTTATCTGGAAACAAAAGAAAATAAGTGAAAAATTTTGGCAGCAAAATACTACATCAGCACCTGTTTCTATATGGAGAGGTTTTGCATTTGAAAATGTATGCTTCAATCATATGGAACAGATTAAGCGGTCTCTTGGGATATCTGGAGTGATTACAGAGACAAGTGCATGGTCAAAAAAAGAAGATGATACGGAAGGAGCACAAATAGATTTGCTGATCTGCAGAAACGATAATGTTATCAATATGTGTGAAATAAAGTATTACAGTGGAGAGTTTAGAGTGACCAAAAGTTATTACGAAAAAATTTTAAGACGACAAGCAATATTGGCTGAAAGGATTTCACCTAAATTTGCAATCCACAGTACATTGATAACAACTTTCGGTCTGAATTATAATGAATATAGCAGTGCATTTTCAAATGTAATTGTTTTGGATGATTTGTTTGACAATGTTTAAATAAATTTAGATTTAGGCAATAGTAGAAAGGAAAGTAAAAATTATGAGATATCCGGAATTTTTAAAAAAGAATGGCTGTATCGGCTTTGTAGCACCATCTTTTGGATGCAATATTGAACCGTACAAAACAGCTTTTGGACATGCGTTGGATAAATTTGAAAAAATGGGTTACCGCACGGAGCTGGGACCAAACTGTTACGAAGGATGTGGCATTGGTATTAGCAACACGCCGGAGAAGTGCGGACAGGAACTGATGGAGTATTATTGTAATGATACCAGTGACGTTTTGATTTCCTGCGGTGGTGGTGAGTTGATGTGTGAAGATCTGCCCTATGTGGATTTTGAAAAGATCAGAATGGCAAAACCGAAATGGTATCTTGGCTATTCGGACAATACGAACATGACATTTCTGCTGACCACACTCTGTGATGTGGCATCTGTCTATGGACCGTGTGCGGCAGCATTTGGCATGGAGCCGTGGCATCCGGCGATTCAGGATGCATTTGACGTGCTGACCGGAGAAAAACTGACGATCAAAGGCTATGATCTGTATGAAAAAGAAGGATTAAAGGATGAGGAAAATCCATTAGTACCTTATAATGTGACAGAGCCATGTATCCGTAAAAAAGTACCGGATACAGATATCAAAATAGAAGGACGTCTGATCGGCGGCTGTCTCGATGTACTGACACTGCTTCTTGGTACAAAATACGATAAAGTACAGGCGTTTACCGAGCGCTACAAAGAGGACGGAATCATCTGGTTTATCGAAGCCTGTGATCTGAATGTCATGGGAATCCGCCGTGCATTATGGCAGATGGAGCAGGCCGGATGGTTTGACCATGTCAAAGGATTTCTGATCGGCCGTCCATATTGTAACGGAGAGGAATTCTTAGGGCTGGATCAGTATGAGGCTGTGACAGGAATTCTTGGAAAATATAATGTCCCGATCATTATGGATCTGGATATCGGGCATATTCCACCGGCGATGCCGCTGATCTGTGGAAGCTATGCAAAGGTGACTTCTGTGGGGAATGATGTGGAAGTGGCGATGGAGTTAAAATAAGGCTGCGCCGAGCCATTCATAGCCCTTGCGGGCTATGAATGGAGGGCTGTCGCCCAACACGTCTAAAAATAAGCCATGCGCCATTCGGAATCCGCTGACGCTGCTTCCTCATGGACGGCTGTCGTCCAACACGTCTAAAAAGAAAAGCAAGCCGGGGAGTGAATAAATTCCCTTGCCGCTAATATACGTATACAAGCCATGCGCCATTCGGAATCCGCTGACGCTGCTTCCTCATGGACGGCTGTCGCCGTATAATAAAAAAGAAGATATCACATCTTGGTGAGCAAGCTCCCCCGATGTGATATCTCCTTTTCTATTGCATGGCTTGTAGCTTAGCCAAAGTATCTCTTAAGCAGTCCTTCGAATGCTTTTCCGTGTCTTGCTTCGTCTCTTGCCATCTCATGAACGGTATCATGGATTGCATCTAAGTTTGCAGCTTTTGCACGTTTTGCAAGGTCAAATTTTCCTTCTGTTGCGCCGTGCTCAGCATCTACACGCATTTCAAGGTTTTTCTTTGTGCTGTCTGTTACAACTTCACCAAGTAATTCTGCAAATTTTGCAGCATGCTCAGCTTCTTCGTAAGCTGCTTTCTCCCAGTATAATCCGATTTCCGGATATCCTTCTCTGTGAGCAACTCTTGCCATTGCCAGATACATACCAACCTCAGAGCACTCGCCTTCGAAGTTTGCTCTTAAGTCTGCAAGGATATCTTCGCTAACGCCCTGTGCAACACCTACTACATGCTCAGCAGCCCATACTTTCTCGCCGGTCTGCTCTTTGAATTTCTCAGCAGGAGCTTTACAGATTGGACAGACTTCCGGAGCTTTCTCGCCTTCATAAACATAACCACATACTGTACATACAAATTTTTTCATAATAATTCATTTCCTTTCTTTTGAAATAAGTTTAAATATCATTTTTATTAAAATCAGTCGTTTTCGGCTGGTTTATTCATTTATTGTTGTTCTTTTTTCAGACATTCCGGGCAAATGCCATAGAATAAAATGGAATGTCCTTTGATCAATCCGTCAAATGTCTGGGCGGCGATCTCATCTACATGATCAATACTGTTCATTTGTAAATCTATCATGCTGCCGCATTCATCACACAGAAAATGGTTGTGAGGTTCCGGTCGGCCGTCGAAGCGGTCCGGACCGTTTCCGGTAGGTATTTTCTGAATATTACCTAATTCGGCAAGCAACGACAGATTGCGGTAAACAGTTGCCAGGCTGATCTTTGGATAGTCTTCCCGCAGATTCAGGTAAACGGTTTCTGCGGTGGGATGATCGTATCTGGTAGCCAGAAATTGTTCAATGGCATCTCGTTGTTTGCTGTGTTTTAACATCTATCTCCCTTTCGAAAATGATAATGATTATTGTTGTTGAAATTAATATAGCATGTGACATCCCGTTTGTCAACAGAATTATCAGAAATTTTCGAAAAAAATTGCAATGATTCAGTGCACCGGATAAGAATAAGCGGGATATTTCTGAATAATTGAAAAAGAAGTTCATACATTATAGAAAGAGTGTGTTATATGAGGAGTGAACGTATGCCCGGATATCAGAGGTTTGTTACATACATGTTTCGGTACAAAGATGAGAAAAAGCAGGAGAATTGCGGATTTGCCAAAATAGAGATCAGGCAGGGCCACTGCCGGGTGCAGATTCAGATTACGGGAATGAAAGGGAGCGAAGCGGAAGTTTATTTCCTGTCTAAGGATGCGTATGTTCCGGTGGGCATTTATCTGGGAAAATTGCGGATTCAGGAGGGAATTGCCCGCCAGTTTTTCCTGTGCGATGCGGATCATGTCGGGGAGACGACACATTCCATGCAGGAAATGCGAGGTCTCTATATCTGTCAGCAGGAAGAACCGGGCAGATTCGTTGCCAGTCAGTGGGATGATGTCGGAACGGTGTGGCGGAATTTGAAATTGCAGAAAGGAACAGAGTCAGAAGCAGAAAATCGCGCGGAAGAAGATTCTGTGGAAAACGATGTGGAAAAAGAAGAAATGACGAATCAGATAGATCCGATCGGTGGACAGAAGGAAGCTGACACAGAGAAAGCGGATACAGAAGAAGAGGGACAAGGAGACTCTAGGGAACCTGTGCAGGAACAGAAAAATCAGTTAACCGGGGAACTTCATGCAACCCAGACGGCAGAGGAGATATCCATACCGGAAGAAAACCGAGATGCGTTATATCAGAAAAACCGACCGTTTCCGCGGACACAGGAGAAGAATCTCTGTCCGGCGGTCGGCGCCTGGGAAAAGCAGTGGGAATGTTTCTGTGCAGCACATCCGTTATGCTGTCCTTTTGATGAGGATGGGAATGTGTACGCCGTGAAGCTGCAGATGCAGGATTTTAAAATTTTGCCAAAGGAATATCAGTATCTGGCAAATAACAGCTTTCTGCTGCATGGTTATTTTAACTATAAAATGGTGCTGTTCGGATATATGGAGGCGGAGCAGCGGCAGTGGTTTCTTGGGGTTCCGGGCGTGTTTTCCAATCAGGAACAACTGATGGCAGGGATTTTCGGATTTCCGGAATTCCGGACAAAACAGATGACCCGGCAGAAAACGGGAGAGTTTGGCTACTGGTATCGATTTATCGAGATTTAGCAAAGAAAGTCAGACCACCTGTTTCTACTACGTAAAATAGTAAGAAGCAGGAAGTAGGAGTCTGTTTTTGACTGAGATAAAAAGATCCCCTGTTCTTACCCGGTACTGACAGAAGCAGAAGCTTTCATTCAGACTGAGCAGAAACAGGGGATAGAAAATCATTGTGTTAAATTTGATGAATAATATACCTATGCCGGTATTTAGAAGGCACGTCTGATTTTTACGGTATGGTAACCGCTGATATTTAAGGAGCGGTAGGAAACACCGATGCCCGGCCAAGAATCATAGATGCATCCGTTTCCGGCATAAATAGCAATGTGGCACACGCTGCTTTTACCATTTTTGGCATAAAATACAAGATCGCCCGGTTGTAGATCGTAAGATGCAACTTCAATGCCGAGTCTGTTATCGGCAGCAAGGTTTGCGGATGTATATTCGTAGATGGCAAGGGCGTGATCTACAATGTTGGAAGCCGGGTTGATACCTGCCGCGTACAGACACTGGTAGATCAGACCGGAGCAATCTACATAGGTTCCCGGTGTTCCGGAACAGCCAACTTTGTATTTTGTGCCGGCAGATGCATATTCGCCAGCAGTCTGGAGCATCGCATTGATGCGGTATTCACGGGTGGCACCGTTGAATACTTTGATCGGTGTGCGGTAAGTGCCGAGGTTGTACCAGTCATATTCGGAGTAACCCATTGCTTTCCATGTGGTGATGTCTACAATTCCGGTGACACCAAGCCCGTGTGTACGCTGGAATGTCTTTACAGCAGATGCGGTGGAAGAAGTATAACGCTCGCTGCTGTTTCCACATACGGCCTGATTTACTTTGATAACTTTCAGTCCGATATTTGCGGTGGACAGGTTGTAACCGCCGTCCGGCAGAATGATGGATGTCTGTGGCAGGTAGAAGTTGCAGCCGATGACTCTGCCGTTGGAAACATTGTAAGTGCGGATGCCATCCACATAGTTTCCGGTAATAGAAAAATCAAGAAATCCGTTCTGGATATACCACCATCCGTTTTCATTTTCAGCAACACCGGTAAAGCCAAAGTCAACTTTTCCGCCGTTCAGGTAGAACCATCCATGCTCGTTGGATGCAATGCTGTTAAAACTGAAGTCAATCTGACCATTTTTCACACGCCACCAGCCATATTCATTTGGTGCAATTCCTGTGTAATCAAAGTCAACTTTTCCGCCGGTGATCTTCCACCAGGTATCAAAGTAACACATCAGCCCATTATAGGAAAAATCAATCTGACCGTTACGGACATACCACCAGCCCACTTCATTGTTTGCAAGACCGGTAAAACCAAAATCTACTTTACTGTCGCGGACGTACCACCATCCATATTCATTTTGAGCAAGACCGGTAGCATTGAAATACAGACCGCCGTTTTCGATATACCACCATCCGTACTCGTTTCCTGCGAGGCCGGTGTACTCGAAATCAATCCGTCCGCCGCGCAGATACCACCAACCATATTCACTGTCTACAAGACCGTTGCAGGAAAAATCAACTTTTCCGTCAACGATACGCCACCATCCGGCACCGTTTTCTGCAAGACCGGTGTAGTCTTTTTGAAATTTGCCGTCCACGATATAAAGCCAGCCCTCTTCTGTGTCATACAGACCGTTGCATGGCTCAGCCAGTTCGCCGTCTTTGTAAATGTTCCAGGTATCGGTATCTTCATCATAGCAGACACCGTTTTTTACCGTGGTATCCGGTTTTTCCGGATTGGATGGCTCTGTCGGATCTGTTGGGTCTGTTGGGTCTGTCGGTTCAGAAGGATCCGTCGGATTTGTTGGGTCTGTCGGTTCGGAAGGATTCGTTGGATTTGTTGTATCGGTCGGGTCTTCAGACCTTATCTGAGTAGTTTGAACCGCCTGTTCCGGGAAAATAGTTGTATCAGTGGAATTTGCTGACATGGAAATACCGGTGCCAGTCTGTGCTGCTGACACCGGAGATGTAATTCCTGTTAAAGCAAGTCCGGCAGCCAAACATAATGCTGCAAGTTGCTGTTTTTTCATGAATGTTACTCTCCTTTGTGTATGATTAAACGATATGCTATTCATTTTATCACAAAATGCGGGCAACAGTAAATTATTAATGAAATTTAAGAAAGTATTCTAATAAGCTGTCTTAGGAAAATACGACCTGTCTGTTTACATAGTAGTACCAGTTTCCATCGTCAGTTGCCTGATTAGAAAGTTCGTTTGCTGCCGTCTGTCAGATCGGAAGAGGAGAAGAATCGAATGAACCCGTTTTATAGGTGGATCAGTAAAAAAGAAATAAGGCTTGCGGCATCACTTGAAGCAGTAGTTACTGGCGTTGTTATAGTTTTCACTGTGTAAATAGAGAAAAGGAAGAATCCTGTCAGGGGGAAGCGATTAAGTGAACGACGGAGTTTCACGAGTTTTGCGCGAGTGGGAGCGCCCTCTTTTTCAGGCGCGGGAGCAAGCGCGATAAAACCGACGTGAAACGATGGTAGTGAACGTCTAGCGACCCGACAGGATTCTTCCTTTTCGTATTAAATATAAAAAATTAAATTATGCCAAAATCAGTTCCGTCAGGCACATTAGAAAATGCAGCCATCATAGTGTTTCAGCATATTCTGATCCGGCCGTTCCAGAAGGCTTGTGCATACGAAATCTTTCATCGGCTCTACGAATGGGAAAGTATCGCGTGTTGCCCAGGATGGAACCGTCCATGCCGGTGGATTGTTGATAAATGCATTTGTCCATGCAGAGTTGTTCTCAAACCAGAGTTCGCAGACACGATCCCAGCGATGGAAGAAGATGTTGTCCTCGCTGACATCTACGAATTCCGGAGTACCGTCGCCTTCCGGAAGCGGAATCGGAGAATACTGTTTGTCATATGCTTTGTGTGAAAAGAAACGAAGCAGTCCCGGCAATTTGCATGCCTCCGGTGCAAAATGATTTAAGAACCAGTCTTCGCCCTCTTCGCGGGAAACACCCTTTGGATAGGACATCATGTATACAAAACGGATGAATGTTTTGCCAGCGTGATTCATTGTCTGACCAAAGAAATCCTCTGTCGGCTCAGCCGGAATATTTGCAATCGCAACTGTCATAGCGTTTTCTACCGGTTCCGGTGTCATACCAAGAAGTCCGCGCAGGCTTCTTCTGCCTTCTACGTCAAGTCCGAGATTCTCATGTACACGGTAATTGAAGAATCCCATGGTTTCCATGCCTTTTGCCGGCGGCATTACACGGTACATAACGTAACGTGTCAGCCATGGCTCCTGAGCCATTACTTCCGGACAATGATGGTGCACGAACCAGCGTTCCATTGCCGGAATGTTGTCGATGTCGTTAATGTGGTGGATGATCAGTGTTTTGTTCATTACTGCCATTAGAAATACCTCCATAAATGATGTTTTACTCTGCAAAAATCTAGTTATAACGGAAGACCAGCTCAAGTCGAACACATGTGGGACCGTGTGTGTGATTCGGTTCAGTGCAGACTTGACATATTCTTGATAGAAAATGGGAGTTTCTTGCAGAAGCTGTCTGTTTTTGATAAAATAATTGTAAACCTTGCCCTAAGGGCAGAGTCAAGGAAAAAGAAAATGTATACAAAAATTATGATGTAGAATTGTGGGAGTACGAAGTACGGAACAATTCGTATGGTATCTTTTGAACGCAGAATAAGCAATCCCCCGCTTCAAGTGTGTAGAGCATTAAGCGGTGGGTAAGGGGGATGCTTATGTCAGTGGGAGTTAAAAGCTCCCACTGACAGGTCGCAAAGCGACTGCGTTCATGAGCAAGTAGCAAAAGCGGATTGCGAATGTCCGCTTTACCACAACATCAAATTATATAAAAATGTGGAGGTATACATGGACGGATATATGACGATCGGGGAAGTGGCGAAGGTAAAACAGATTTCCATAAAGGCCCTGCGTTATTATGAGAAAATCGGAATTCTGAAACCGGCATATTGTGATCCGGATACGGGGTATCGCTATTATAAAAATGAGCAGATGCTGGCCATTGACATGATTAAATTTTTACAGATTCTGGATATCCCACTGAAAAACTGGAATCAGTATGTGGAACCGACAGGCGAGTTTGACCTGAAGGGGTTACTGCGGGATGGACAGATCCGTGCCTATGAAAAAATCGGCGAATTGCAGAGCTGCCTGAAACGGCTGCAGCTGGCGGAACGGGGCATTCAGGATACGGAAAAATACCGGGATTGTGATGGATTTTACAGGAGAGAGATACCGGAACGGAATATTTTAAGAAGAGAAATCAAAGAAGGTCTGTCTTCTGTGGAATTTCACAAAAAGCTGAGTGAACTGTTTGAACTGGCACAGAAGCATCAGTTGTCGGCAAATTATCCGTCCGGAATGATGCTGGATGTGGAAGATGGGACGTTTACTTATTTTGTATATGTGGAAGTGTATGAAAACTGCGAGGAACTGGCGGAGTATAAGTGCATACCCGCAGGAACTTATGAGTGTCTGCGTTGTCCACCGAAAAGTATTATGAGGGCGGCAGAATTGTATCCGGAGTATTTTGCGAAACATGCGAAGTTTACGGTTGTGGAATCAGACTGTATCACATCGCCGGTTTATTTTCAGGAATATCCGGTAGAATTGCAATTGACTAACTTGTATTAAAACAAGTACAATATGTCTACTGAGTTGAAAAATGCAGACGGAGTGATTTTATCTATCTGAATGCGAAATAACATGTTAACATTGTAGTTAAAGTATAATAAGTATAATGAAGAAAACTCTGACGGCAAGGAAGATCCGAGCGGGAATAGTTGGTTAATACAGATAAAATTATAAAATATAACGTTTTTGCTGAATGGCAGGTTGATGATACCTGCTATAAGGTGATATTTGTTTTTGCAGAAACATATATTTTTTATTCAGGTTAGTCGTTCTGATCAGATAGAAGTAAGACCTGATAGGATTGGATTTACAGAACCATTTTTCCGACGGATTGCCGGAAAAATGGTTTTTTTAGGTTCAGGAGGAGATTATGTTAAAGGTAGCGATCTACGGAAAGGGCGGCATCGGAAAGTCTACAGTGACTTCCAATCTGGCAGCCGCTTTTGCAAATATGGGAAAACGTGTCATTTAGATCGGCTGTGATCCGAAAGCGGATTCCACCATTAATTTACTGGGAGGAGAACCGCTTCGCCCGGTGATGAATTTTATGAGGGAAGAGGACGAGGAGCCGGATGAGCTGGCGCAGATTTCAAAGGAAGGATACGGCGGGATCCTCTGTATCGAGACCGGTGGACCGACACCGGGACTTGGCTGTGCAGGCCGTGGTATCATTGCGACATTCCAGCTTCTGGAAGACATGGATCTGTTTGCGCATTACAAGCCGGATGTGGTGTTGTATGATGTGCTGGGTGACGTGGTCTGTGGCGGTTTTGCAGCACCGATCCGAGAGGGGTATGCAGAGAAAGTTCTGATCGTTACGTCCGGAGAAAAGATGGCGCTGTATGCGGCAAACAATATTTCCAGTGCGGTGCGCAATTTTGAAGACCGCAGTTATGCCCGGGTGTTTGGCATTGTACTGAATCACCGGAATGTGGAGAATGAGATGGAAAAAGTGCAGGCATTTTCTGAAAAAATCGGTGTGCCGATTGTGGGCGAAGTGCCGCGAAGCGATGAAATTATCCGTTGGGAAGATCAGGGAAAAACAGTGATCGAAGGAAATCCGGATTCTGAAATCAGCAAATGTTTCTTTGATCTGGCGGAATTATTACTAAAAGAAGAGGAAAATGCATAAGGCAGCAAGTATTCTGACTTATGGAAAGAAGAGGAAAATATATGAGACAGGAAGCATATTTTTGTACGATAGAAGAACTGAACAGCCTTGGAAAAGAGAATATTCCGCAGCAGCTCATTTCTCATACGCATCTGATCTACAGTTCCCCGGCAACGCTGGCATTCAACTCTCCGGGAGCGGAAGGATTTGGCGTCAAACGTGCGGGTCTGGCGGTTCCGGGTTCTATTATGCTGATCGTGGCTCCGGGATGCTGCGGCCGAAATACATCGGTTCTGAGTTCTATGCGAGCGTACCATGACCGTTTTTATTATCTGCTGATGGATGAGACGGATATCGTAACCGGCCGTCATTTGAAAAAAATCCCAAAAGCGGTAGCGGAGATCTGTGAGGGACTGGAGAAAAAACCATCCGTTGTGATGATCTGTATCACCTGTGTGGATGCACTGCTGGGAACGGATATGGAGCGTGTCTGCCGCAAGGCGGAGGAAGTTGCAGGACTTCCGGTAAAACCATGTTATATGTATGCATTAACGAGAGAGGGACGCAAGCCGCCGATGGTGCATGTGCGACAGTCGATTTATTCTTTGCTGGAGCCAAAGAAGAAAAAAGGAAATGTGGTGAATTTATTAGGATATTTTTCCCCATTGGTGGATGACTGTGAATTATATGATCTGCTTCATGATGCCGGTGTGAAAACAATCCATGAAATATCAAGATGTAAGGATTATGCGGAATATCAGACCATGTCTGAGGAAATGTTTCATCTGGTGCTTCATCCGGAGGCAAGGTTTGCGGCAGAGGACTTTCATGACAGACTGAAAATCCCGTACATCGAACTGCGCAGACTGTATCAGATTGATAAGATTGCCAGTCAGTATCGTGCTTTTGGTGCAGCTCTGGGAGTAACGTTTGATGACGAAAAACCACGGAGAGCAGCGGAAAATGCGGTCGTAAAATTTAAGGAAAAACATCCGGAGGCATCCTTTGCCGTGGGTGAGTGGATGAACGGAGATCCGTTTGAACTGGCACTCGCATTGGTGCGTTACGGTTTCCGGGTGCCGGAGATATATGGTACGTTATCCGGTGAAAATTTTATCTATGTGAAACAACTGTCAGCATTGAGTCCGGAGACGAAAGTGTTTTCCAATCTGGAACCGACGATGCTGTATTACGACGGAACAGATTCCGGGGTAACTCTGACCATCGGAAAAGATGCCGGTTATTATCATAAAAACTGTCCAAACGTGCTCTGGAACGGGGAACGGCAGCCGTACGGCTACGCCGGCGTGCGCAGACTGTTTGAGGCACTGGCGGAGGTATAGGGCAATGAGAGGACTGAGAAAATATCTGACACCATTTGCACCGGATCAGTCCGGCGCAGTATCTGTATTATATGAATTTGGCGGGATCATCGTCATCTGTGATGCTGGTGGCTGTACCGGAAACATCTGTGGATTTGATGAGCCGCGCTGGTTTGAGAGCAAAAGTGCACTGTTCAGTGCGGGTCTTCGCGATATGGATGCGATCCTTGGACGGGATGACCGTCTGGTGGCAAAACTTGCAGATGCAGTGACAAAGCTGGATGCAAAGTTTGCAGCGATCATCGGAACACCGGTTCCGGCCGTTATCGGGACGGATTATCATGCCTTAAAGCGTATGACGGAGAAAAAAGTGGATCTGCCGATTCTGACGGTGGACACCGATGGCATGGAATTATATGACAAAGGCGAAGAAAAAGCATGGCAGGAGCTGTTCCGGGTGTTTGCCGGTGAAAAAGAAGATGTGATTCCGGGAAATATCGGAATTTTGGGCATGACACCGCAGGATATCAGTGATCTGCGCGCGGCTGACCGTATCCGGGAGCATTTTGCAGCAGAAGGGAAAACTGCTATTTGCTATGGTATGGGAAATGGATTGGACGATGTGAAATCTGTTTCCAATGTGGAAAAACACATCGTGGTGGCACCGGCGGCACTGGAAGCGGCGAAATATCTGGAGCGGACTTACGGAACTCCGTATGAGATCGGTTATCCGCTGGTGGACGAACTGGTTTCTGATCTGGATTACAGCGGTAAAAAAGTGCTGGTTGTACAGCAGCAGGTGATGGGAACCGCCATCCGGGAAGAAATTTTGAAACAGGCACCGGATGCACAAGTGACGGTGGCAAGCTGGTTTATGATGAAACCGGAGCTGAGACAGGAGGGCGATCTGCATTTACGGGATGAGGATGATTATGTCGAACTGGTGGAAAAGGGCGGTTTTGACGTGATCTATGCGGATCACTGCATGGAACGGATGACACCGAAGTTTGCGGGAATCTTTGTAGATACGGTGCATTTTGCAGTGTCAGGGCGTCTAGCGTAACAAAATGCTGTGTATCAGGGATATGTGAGGAAAACAAATTAGGAGAAGAAGAGAGATATGAGCGAGATTACGAAGCGGATCCGGGTGTATGGTATCGTTCAGGGCGTTGGTTTCCGCCCGACGGTGAGCCGCCATGCCACAGCAAACGGGATTCGTGGAAATGTCTGTAATAAAGGGCCGTATGTGGAGATTTATGCACAGGGAGCGGTAGAGCAGGTGGATGGTTTCTTGAAAGATCTGGAGGAACGTCCACCGAAACGTGCGGCGATTTTAAAAATAAATACGGAAGAGGTTCCGGCAGAGGAGGCACCGAAGTTTTCGGATTTTGACATTATAGAAAGCGAAAAAACAAAGGGGGAGATCTTTGTTTCGCCGGATATTGCGATCTGTGATGAGTGTAAAGAGGAACTGTATGATCCGAAGAACCGGCGGTATCTGCATCCGTTTATCAACTGTACCTGCTGCGGTCCCCGGCTGACCATACTGGATGCGCTGCCCTATGACCGGGAGCGCACCAGCATGAAAGAATTTCCTATGTGTCCGGATTGTGCGAAAGAATATTATGATCCGGAGACGCGGCGGTATGATGCACAGCCGGTGTGCTGCAACGATTGCGGACCGGAAGTGTATCTGATCGGCAGAAGCGAACGGGGCAGGGATGCCATCACTTATACACGGCAGGTGATCCACGACGGCGAAGTTGTGGCGATCAAAGGAATCGGCGGTTTTCATTTGTGCTGTGATGCGACAAACGAAGAAGCAGTCAGCCGTCTGCGCACATTAAAATGCCGTCCGGCGAAACCTTTTGCAATCATGGCAAAGGATGAAACGGTGGTAAAACGGGAATGCATCGTGACACCGGAGCAGGAAGCAATCCTGACCGGTCATCAGAAACCAATTTTACTATTGGACAGACGATCAAAGGAACATAGAAAAGAAAACCAACCACAGTCGGAAAATATATCTGAAACACGGCTGGCACCTTCTGTGGCACCTGGAAATCCAAAAGTCGGTGTGATGCTTCCGTATGCACCGGTGCAGCTGCTGATTTTTCAGTATGATGATGGGATCGAAATGCCGGATCTGCTGGTAATGACAAGCGGAAATACATCAGGAGCGCCAATCTGCCGTGATGATGAGGAAGCGGTTGCCGAATTGTCTCATTTATGTGATGCTATTTTATCACATGATCGGAAAATCCGGATCCGTGCAGACGACACGGTCATGGATTTTTATAAAAATGAGCCGTATATGATCCGGCGTTCCAGAGGTTATGCACCACTGCCTTTTATGACATCTGTGGACTGGAAAGGGCAGGTGCTTGCTGTGGGCGGTGAATTGAAAAATACATTCTGCATCGGCGTGGACAGCCGGTTTTATCCGTCTCCGTATGTGGGGGATCTGGAAGATCTGCGGACAGTAAAAGCTTTGCAGGAGACAATTCATCGGTTCCGGACATTATTGGAAGTGGAACCGCAGGTGGTGGTCTGTGATCTGCATCCGAAATATAATTCCACGGTTGTCGCGGAAAGTCTTGGTTATCCGATGCTTCAGGTGCAGCATCATTATGCACATGTTTTATCCTGTATGACAGAAAATGACTGTCAGGAACCGGTGATTGGTGTTTCCTTTGACGGAACCGGATACGGTACGGACGGTACGATCTGGGGCGGAGAGATTCTACTGGCGGATTATCAGGATTTTACAAGATTTGGCAGCATTACCCAATTTTTACAGATCGGCGGAGACGCCTCTGCAAAAGAGGGATGGCGTATTGCCGTATCCATGATCTACGGATTTACCAAAGACCGGGAAAAAGCGTGGGAGATCATTGAGAAACTGGGATTATGCAGTGAACAGGAAAGCAAGGTGCAGTTTACAATGGCAGACCGTAAGATCAATGCAGTGATGTCCACCAGTGCAGGCCGGCTTTTCGATGCAGTCAGTGCGATCCTCGGAATCCGGCGGCAGTCGAGTTTTGAAGGTGAGGCATCCACAGCACTGCAGTTTGCGGCAGAAGCCTTTGAGCAGAAACAAACATCTGATTTAAGTGAAAGGCATAATATACGTCAGGAGTTAATATTTGAATCAGAGGAACATTGCATTTTGAATACAGAAGCACTGGTGCAGCAGATCGTGGAAGCAAAACTGCAAGGCGCTGACAGCGGAGCATTGGCTTATCTGTTTCACCGGACGCTGGCGGAACAGATCGTGGCTGCCTGCAAGGCGGCACGTGAGCATTCAGGCAGAGCGAAAGTGGCTTTGAGTGGCGGTGTATTTCAGAACCGATTACTTCTGCGTCTGACAGAAGAAGGTCTGGAGCAGGAAGGTTTTGAAGTGCTGCGGCATCATATGATTCCGCCAAACGACGGTGGAATTGCCATTGGACAGGCGGCTTATGGATTGTATTATTTACAGAATGTGAAAAAAGAGATTTAACATTTGACATAAATTAAGCGAAATGATAGTATAAATTTGAAAGAAAAAGGTGCTACCGATAGACGGTTAGTCACAAAATATACTATTACAAAAAGTAATCGCTTAGTTTTGCAGACTGTGGGCGGTTACTTTTTTGTTTGATTTATATATGCAATCAATATCATTACGATAATATTTAATATCATCATAATAAGGGAAAGCAGTTCGAAATCACTCATAAAGAAAACCCTCTTTCATTAAATTTCCTGATAACAGGATTTCTATGTAATCAGAGGGGTGCTGAGTGCCGG
>ENA-ORTU01002414-ORTU01002414.1-human-gut-metagenome-genome-assembly--contig:-NODE-2414-length-16891-cov-6.446246_pt1 | contig 16891 bp, 15 predicted proteins | sample MGYA00241910_ERZ509184 | MGnify/ENA primary metagenome ERZ509184 (study PRJEB26280, sample SAMEA2338847) | human gut metagenome | biome: human gut; feature: human-associated habitat; material: faeces... | reverse complement strand
AATCCCTTCGGAGCCGGCATCCCCGAAGGAATTGCCGAATACTATTTTCTGCATTCGCCTGCGCCCGCTGCTTGCGCCTTTTTCCTTCTGCCGTCTGCTCATTCCACTTAGCGTAGCGCTGCTACGCTGCGTTTCATTCGCGTTAGGCAGAAGAAAAAATTCGCGGCGCATCAGGCGCATTCTCATTTGAAAATAGTATGCTGAAGGATACGGCGCATATCAGCATCAGCCGAGGCAATGGCTGCTGCCAACCAAATGAATGGAGAAATTCATGATGGTAGGCGGCACTGTTCAGTATACCCTCCTTTTGCGATTTTCTCCATTCGAGACAAAGGAATGGAGGAAAAATTGCAATGTCACAAGGACGTTACGTTTGGATTGCAGGGAAGAAAGTATATCTGAATCCGGAGCTGCAGAAGGAATGGGACAAACTCATCAACAAGGAACGTTACAGAGCTCGTCAGGAAAAAATCTGCGGACAGGCGGATTACCGTCGCTGCAACGGGGATTGCTTCGTGTGTCCATGGCGCAAGGAAGGAATTGTTGTTTCGTATGAAACGGAACACTTTGCAGAAGGGTTCGGCAATGACAATGGAGCGCACGGCTATGGCGTTGTGAATTGCGAATTGACGCTGGAGGAAAAGTACATCGCGGAGGAACGATACAACACACTGTGTGCCCGAATCTATCGGTATGCAGATTCTGCGTATCCGGATGGTGCGAAAATTATTGCGTGCTACCTCAATGATGAAACGCTGGAAAGCACTGCGAAAGAACTGCATCTTACGGTCAGGGCAGTGCATTATCGCCTGCATCAAATGCTGAAGTATATAAGAGAACATCGGAGTACATTCTGCGATTTTTGATGTGGCATTATTTCCGGTTTCGACGCATCATCTGCTTGCGCGTAGCGCTGCATTTCACTTCTGTTCGTCAGCGTGAAAATTTTTTTTGCAGAAATTCTTGAAATCGCGTAAAAAAACCGATTTTTTTTACCAGTTATGGTGAGAGGGATAAAAGTCTCTTTCAGCAAGAAGGGGGAATCAGCATGTCCGGCATTAACTTTTATTAGGAAATAACATCCAGTATGACTGGAATCATGAGGAGCAGCGCTTTCTGCCTCTGCCCGTGCTGCGGCAACATGATGAAAACAGGAGAAGGCTGATGCAGCTTCTGGTTGGCTGCAATGGGTGAGCAAATGTTGGTTCGTCGGGAACAGTCAGCGCGTTTTCACTAACAGGAGGTGACTTGTGTGGCAGAAGCAGCCGAAAAGAATAGGCAGCCTATCTGCATTTCTCAAAATAGTCTTGTGTGGCAGGATGATAGTGTTTTCAAACTGTATTACTACTGTATGAATTGTGCCTGCCGTCAGAAAGCTGAAATCTGCGGGAAACAGCTTATGCCGGGACAACTGCTCTTCTCATACAGAAAGACAGCGCTTGAACTGGGCTGGTCTCGTGATAAGCTGACGAGGAAGATGGCTGCACTGGTTCAAATGGGCTATGTTCAGATACAAACAGCGCGGGACGGTTCTATCGTTACCGTATCGAACTGGCTTGAAAATCAGACCGCTGGCGGTATGAAAATAAGGCTACTCTGTCCCGAAAATCAGTACGCAGACGGTACTGAAATAAGCACGCCGTGTGCTGAAAACAAGTCCATATGCGGTACGAAAGAAAGAGCGGAAAACGGTGCAAATGCGCATTTTTCAGCATTTGCACATCGCAGGCGGCTTGAAAATCAGCACACCCAGCAGCAATATAATAATAGTAATACGATAGATACACTATCTCATTATCCGGATGAGTTTGAAAAGCTGTGGTTTGCTTATCCGGCTAATCGCAGAAATGACTGGGATGAGGCCTTTCGCGTATATCAACAGGCACTGCGGCATGGTGCGACGCTTGAAATAATCATGACAGCGCTTGAAGCAGCAAAAAGTTCTATCGCATGGACGAAAGATGGCGGGCAGTATATCCCCGGCATTAGCAAATGGCTTCAGCGCGAGCCGTGGAGAGAGGCGAATCTACAAAAAGCGCAAAAGGAGAATCAAGAACAGTGGAACTCGCAGTAAAGTGGCTGTCCTTGCTGCATGAACCGGATGCAATCATTGAAATCAGGAGTATAGACCCTAAGCCTACTGTCAGCGGTTATTTTCGTGCGGACAGTCCGCGCATTGCTGCTGAATTGGCAAAGTATCCGAATCGAACGTTTTACCAGTCGCTGAACCCCGTCAAAAGTGCCTGCTATGCGCGTGCTCAGCATGAACGTCTGGTAGAACGTCCGAAGGAAACAACGTCTGACAATGACATCATAGGATTTCAATGGATTTTGATTGATGCAGACCCAGTCCGCCCCAGCGGTGTCAGTGCATCGGCAGAAGAAAAGGAAGCAGCACACGCTGTTGCTGGAAAGACAATGAAGCGGCTGATGGCAACGGGATTCAGCGAGCCAATTGTTGCAGACAGCGGCAATGGCTATCATCTGCTTTTTAAGGTACATATCAGCACAGATGACCGGCAAGTGGTTGCGGATTTTCTCTCTGTGCTGGACATGTGGTTCAGCACAGACGAGGCAAAAATTGATACGGCGGTGTATAACCCATCAAGAATTACCAAACTGTATGGAACAATTGCAGCGAAAGGAGCCCATACGCCGGAACGTCCGCACCGACAGAGCTGCATCATCCGCTATCCGGAGCAGATTCGGGAAACACCCATTGCGCTGGTCAAGAATATTGCAGCGGAACTGCATCAAGCGGCGATACCGACAGAAGCTCGGCGTTCCGGCAAAGAAAGCACTTGGGACATTGAGCATTTTCTTTCCGCACATGGCGTGGAGGTGGAGAAAAAAGTAGCCATCAGCAGCGGTACAAAGTACCAATTAGCACACTGCCCGTTTAACGATTCGCATCAGCACGGAGATGCCGCCGTGTTTGCGTACCATCAAGGCGGTTTCGGATTCCACTGCTTCCATAACAGCTGCGCCGGATACCATTGGCATGAGTTCCGGCAGAAGGTAGACCCGGCAGCTTACAGCAGCAGCCCTTATGCAGTAACGCCTGCTGTGCCGACAGCAAAAGTCAGCACGGCGGAAAATTCTCCACTGCTTGGCAAGGCGAAGGCACGGATGCTGGACTTTGCAGAGATTCCGAACGTAGACCGCAGCAAAATTGTGGTAATTCGGTCACGGCTCAGTTCGCTTGACGCAAAGATAGGGGGATTCAATGCAGGCGAAATGTCCATTTGGAGCGGGGGCAATGCTTCGGGCAAGTCAACGCTCGTCAGTCAGATTGGTTTGGCTGCTGTATCGCAGGGATATAAAGTCGCGCTGTTTTCAGGAGAAATGACGGCATCACGGATACGAGAATGGCTACTGCTTCAAGCAGCAGGCCCAGACTATGTAATGCCTGATCCGCTGAATCCCAATCATTTCTGCCTGAAGCCCGGCATTGAGGCGAAGCTGGATGCTATGCTGACAGGCAAGTTTGCCATCTACGACAATGACTTCGGCACTGATTGGGAAATCGTTATCAGCACAATTTACGATTGGGTTCAGCAGAACGGTGCTTCGGTGGCGATTGTCGATAATCTGATGGCACTGGATATTCAGCTTGGCAATGTGGACAAATATGAGATGCAATCCCGAATTGCCAAGCGGCTCTCCACAATGGCAAAGACGTTGAAAATTCACGTTCATTTTATCTGTCATCCGCGGAAAACAGAAGCATTTCTGCGCAAAGGCGACATCAGCGGAACAGCCGACCTTACAAATGCAGCCGACAATGTGTTTATGGTTCATCGGGTCAATGCTGATTTTATGATGCGCTATCGCTCGGTATATCCCAAACTTGAGATTCAGCCGGATGTGGGAAATGTGGTGGAAATCATGAAAAACCGTGACCTTGGCGTTGTGGATGAGATGATAAAACTCTATTTTGACCGCCGAAGCAGAACTATGTCGGATGTGAAGGGACTTCCGCCGCAGCACGCATGGTCTGAAAAGATTGAGCAGATGCTGATGGAAGGTTTCACGCGGGTCAATCAAGGCGAACTTCCTATGGAATGGCGGTGAGAACATGCATGGCAAAGTGAACGATGATGAATGGGAGATTTTCCGCGATGCGTTCCGCCTGTATGCAGCGCATTGTGATCCGCCGGCGAATCAGGCACAAGATGCCGAAGAATGGTGGCTTTCAATGGTAAAGGACACCAGTGAAAAAGCTTCAAAATGGAATAATCATCCCTTGATGATGCTGCTGTTTCGAGCTGTTACTGAGTATGTTGAGCAAAAAGCAGCAGGAAAAACGCGAAGTACAATACACAAATAAAGGAATATCTGGCGGAGGTGCTGGGATGAATCAGAGAAAAAACTGCTCCCATTATGTTTATGGAGAAAAGGAACCGTGGAAAGCGTTTGCGAGTGCAGTGATTGTTCAGGCGGTCAAGGATTTCCGCAGCTGCGGTCGGATGCAGTACGAACTTCGGCAAAAGTTCCGCAGCGAGACAAAGCTGACAGCAGAAGAACGAGACTATCTCACATACCGCATCATGCAGTACAAGCAGAGGCTTGATGAACTGCGAATCTTTTTTCAGTCCGGTCGTTTTGTATTGCTTACTGACATAGATGGTATCCAGCTGCTGAAAAGATTGGAGCGTGAAATTGCATGAGGAAAGCAGTTGCATTTTTGAAAAGGGCAGAAGCAGTTGAACAGAGAATAGATGCCCTTCTCTCGCAGATAGAACTCTACAAAAGCCTTACGCAGCGAGTTACGGCATCTTGGGGAAGCGAATTTACCGCCCATGCGCGCAACGTGGGTGCGAATGAGAATGCGATTATTCGTCTCACGGAAGCACGCAGAGAGTTGGAAAAATTGACACAGGAGTATCGGGATGCCGTTGAAGAAATCACAGCTGTCGTAAACAGCATGGATAATCAGGCGCACCGGATCATCCTCTTGAACTATTATCTTTCTCATATGAATTTTGAGAAAATTGCTGAAAGAATCGGATTAAGCCGGTCGCGCGTGTATCATTTGCACACTCAGGCGCTTGATGAACTGGAAATGCTGCTAAGTGCAAGCAACTGAATAGGGGACAACACGGGCGGCAATCGCGCAAGATAGCAGCAAATAGCATGAAATAGCATCGCGCAGCACAAAACAGGACAAATTAGCAGCGAACAAGACAAATTAGCACGCTTTAGCAACGAAACCTGTGCTATAATAGTAGTGTCGAAAGAGACGAAGGCATTGATGGAGCAATCTGTCGATGCCTTTCTATTTTCCAGAACAGGAGGTGTGAAATATTTACAGGCTGAACCCACCATCAAACAGCAGTGGAGGGCAGGGAAGTTCTGCTGCCACGGATGAACGAGTGCAGGAAGGAGAAAGTGGATGAATCCCACGGTGCTTGCGACTGTAAATCAAAAAGGAGGGGTAGCGAAAACGACCAGCTGCATCAACATAGGGGCAGCGATGGCACGGGAAGGAAAAAAGGTGCTGCTGGTGGACACTGACCCGCAGGCCAGCATGACCATCAGCCTCGGCAATCAGCAGCCGGATCAGCTTGCGCCCACAATCGCAGACCTGATGACCAAGGTCATGAACGATGTCCCGATTGCGCCGGGCGAGGGCATACTGCATCATCCGGAGGGAATTGACCTGCTGCCTGCTAACATCGCGCTGGCGGGAACGGAGGTGTCGCTGGTGAATGCAATGAGCCGCGAAACCATCTTGAAGCAGGTGCTTGCCTGCAATCGGCAGGACTACGACTGCATCATCATCGACTGTATGCCGTCGCTGGGAATGCTGACCATCAATGCGCTGGCGGCGGCAGACCGTGTAATCATCCCGGTGCAGGCGCATTACCTGTCCGCCAAGGGGCTGGAACAGCTGCTGCAAACCATTGCAAAGGTACGCAGGCAAATGAATCCTAAGCTGAAAATCGACGGCATCCTCATGACGATGGTGGATGGGCGCACGAACAACGCCAAGGAAATCACGACGCTGATTCGTGAGACTTACGGCGGCAAAATCAAGGTGTTCGAGACGGCGATTCCGCATTCCGTCCGTGAAGCAGAAGCGAGCCTGACCGGGAAGAGTATTTTCGAGTACGACCCCGGCGGCAAGGTGGCACAGGCGTATCGCGCGCTCACGAAGGAGGTGCTTCAGCTTGAAAAGCAGCGGCAGAAAGCCAAGTCTGACCTCCTACGATGACATTTTCTCCACGGAAGCCTCACGCCAGCAGGAGCAGATTCAGCGCCTTGCGCTAAGCGAACTTCACCCCTTTAAAGATCATCCATTCCGCGTACTGGACGATGACCGGATGATGGAAACGGTGGAGAGCGTGAAGGAATATGGGGTGCTGGTGCCGATTATTGCCCGACCGATGCCGGATGGCGGGTATGAAATTGTGTCCGGGCATCGGCGGAAGCGCGCCTGTGAGCTGGCGGGGCTGAACGAGATTCCCGCCATTGTCCGTGATTTGGACGATGATGAAGCTGTCATCATCATGGTGGACAGCAATTTGCAGCGCGAGAACATTCTGCCCAGCGAACGTGCAAAGGCGTATCAAATGAAGCTGGAAGCCATAAAGCATCAGGGCGAACGGCGTGACTTAACTTCTGACCAAGTTGGGCAGAAGTTAAAAGTTGCTGTCGAAAGAGTAGCAGAAAACGCCGGGGAAAGCAAATCGCAAGTCCAACGCTTCATTCGCCTGAACAACCTTGAACCGCCGCTTATTGATAAGGTGGATGCTGGCAAACTCGCCTTTACCCCCGCCGTGGAACTTTCGTACTTGAAGCCGGAAGAACAGCAGTGGCTGGATACCGCCTTGGAAAACACGCAGCAGACACCGTCCCTTTCGCAAGCCCAGCGCATGAAGCGCGAAAGCAAACAGGGCACGCTGTCGGAACAGGGCATCATGGAAATCATGACGGAGAACAAGCAGACGATTCCTGCCAAGGGGTCTGTCGTGCTGCCGCAGGAAAAGTTGACCAAGTATTTTCCACGTTCCTACACAACGGAGCAGATGGAAAAGGTAATTTTCAAGCTGCTGGATTACTGGATGCGGAAGCGGCAAATGTCGCAGGAGCGATAAAGACGCATGAAACGAAAAGTGGATATTCTGCTGATGGTCATGTTTCTGTTCGGAAGCATGATTTTTCTTTGCCCAATTTTCGGGCAGATAAAGGAGGTCGAAGAAGATGACCGTGTATACACGCGCATGTCCGCAGAGGTTAAGCCCCCTCAACAGGCTTCGGGACTGGTGGAGGATGCGCCATCCCCCGCGGCAGCCGCCGTGCAGACTGTGCTGCCCCTGCTGCTGGAAGTGCCGCAGCCGGAGAAAACCGCTGTGCCCGCTGCCACGCCGCCCTCCGCACGCCCGGCTGCTTCCGACACTGCCCCGCCAGCACAGGCAGAGCGGACAGCAAATCCCCGCAGTGTCGATGTAGAAGCCTGCGTTGCGCAGAATCCGGATTTTGCCGCATGGCTCACCATTCCGGGTACGCCGGTGGATTATCCGGTTGTGCGGTCGAACAGGACGGACTACTACCTGACGCACCTGTTCAGCGGCAAAAGCAGCAAGCTGGGCTGCCTGTTCTCGCTGCCGTCGGCGGATTATCAGACACCGAGCAGGAATATTGCCATCTACGGGCATCACCTGAGTCATAGCGACGCAATGTTCAGCAGCCTTGTGCAATACAAGGATTCGAGCTACTGCGCTGCGCACAGCACCATTCAGCTGGACACGATTTACGGCGAACGCACCTATCGGATTTTCGCCGTCGTCAACATGCAGGTTGGTGACTGGGATGCAGCGGCGGCTGATTTTGCCAGCGGACAGGCGTTTCAAGCGTATGTAGACCGCGCACGAGCCAAGGCACTGTACGATTCAGGCGCGGCAGTCGGTGCGGATGACCACATTCTGACCCTGATTACCTGCGACCGCAGTGCGGGCGGTGCAAGCGGCCGTCTGATTGTGCTGGCGGTTCAAGAATAATACTATTTTCGGATTCACCTGAGCCATCTGCTTGCGCCTTTTCCCCGCTGTCGTCCGCTTATTCCACTTAGCGTAGCGCTGCTACGCTGCGTTTCATTCGCGTTAGACAGCGTGAAAAATTCGCGGCGCATCTTGGCTCATTTTCATCCGAAAATAGTATAAGAAGGAGAAGCAAATGAAATTGAAATCCAATTTGAAACGATTTGCATCATTGGTGCTGTCTGCGGCGCTGGTGCTGACCTGCATTCCGCTCTGTGCGGCAGCAGAAGAAGCAGCCACGCCCTCGGACATCACAGGAACGGAAGTCATTGTGCTTCCGGCAGAAGAACCGGTGCTTCCACCCGTGGAGGAAGCGCCTGACGAATCCGCATCCGATGTGCCGGATGAGCCGTCCCATGACGAAATGCTCCCCAATTCGGAGGAGGAAAGTTCGTCGGACAACCGTCATCCTTTGCAGGCGGCGATTGAAGAACATGGGTATGTCTACGTCCGGACGGTGCGGGCAGTCAGCGTGTACGCCAGCGCAGAATCGCAGGAGCGCATTGTTTATGCCGCGGCTGATGATGCGTCCATTCTGCTGGCGACGGCGTTTTTCAGCGGTCATCAAGCCGTGCAGGTCTGGTTTCTGGATGCGGAGCAGCAGACCATCTGCGGCTTTGTACCGGCAGCGTCGCTGGATACCCGCTATTTGACGGATGCGGATGTGTCGGGCATCGCCGACGTGCCATCCTGCGACGGAATGACTACCTTCGGTCAAAAGCGATTGTTCGTGGTCAATGGCAGCCGCCCGGAAGAAGCATCCGATGAAGAAGAAACGCCCGCGGATGCACCTTCGCAGGACGCGCCGCACCAAGAATCGAATCTGCCCGAAGCGGATGAAAGCGGCGCATCGGAGCAGCCGGATGCCGCAGAATCGCCGGATGCTTCGGTAAATCCAGAAATCAGCAGCGCGGAAGAAATCGACGAAACGGTGCCGCCTGTAAATCCCGGCGATTTTGTCCGCGTCAGTACGGACACGCGCGTCTTTTCTGCGGTGGATGATGATGCGTCTGAAGCGTATTTTTCCAGCGAGTATCAGGGCAATTTCGTCAAAGCAGCAGCGGTGCAGGTGGTGTCCATTGCGGAAGATGCTTCGGGCGCAGTGTGGTATCAGGTGCGCTTCCTGTACGGCGATTCTTTCCCCAGCGGCAAGATGAAGTGGACGGCTGACGAAACGGTGTGGGTGATGACAGCGGAAACCGGCGAAACGGATGCGGATGCTTGCACGGTAACGGACTTCGCGTATCCCAAAGAAATGCTGCGCCTGCTCCGGGAAATGCAAACGTATACCGCAGAAACGGATGGATTCAGCCTGAAGAATATTCATGGCAAAATCGGCAGCTTTCAGGCGGGACAGTCGGGGCTGCAAGGAAGTTCCGGCAGGGACGCGGCGTATCCCCAGCTGGCGAAATCAGCATCGCACGGCACGATTTATGCGACACCGCACTATCTGGAAAACTTCCCCGTGTACTGCCTTGAACATACGCTTTCCGGCCCCGGCGAAGGGTCGGGCGCGAACAAAACAGAAACCGGCCCGTATGCGCTGCTGGATATGGAGGCGTTCGTAAACACCGCAGAAGGCGGCGGCGTGAACGGGGTGCGATTCAAGGCGCAGACCATGCACGCCATCGGCTGGGTGCTTCGGCACACCTACCCGTTTATGGTGCTGGATCGCAGCGATGCAAACAACGAAGTGTGGAGCCGTGTCGCGGGTCAGTTTGCTATTCGCGAGGTGATTAAGCAGCTGGAAGGCGCGCAGTACGTCCGCAGTTATTGGGACATGGATAATTTCTACGCCTTCTCCGGCGGCGCACCGGAAGTGTACTTGACCTATGCCCGCTGGCTGGCGAAAAACGCGATTGCGCACGCGAAAATCACCGGGAAAATCACGGTCAGTGGTCAGCGCATCCAAGCGTCAGACGGCGGCTATATCGGTACGGTTACGCTGACGACGGATGCGGATTTGATTCGGATTTCCAAGGCAGTGGGCAATATCACGGGGAACAGCGGCGGTTCGGATGAAGCGTACTACTATGTCAAGAGCGGCGATACCATCCGGATTTTGTCGGACAAAAGCAGCTTCTCCGTTTACATGGAATCAATCGCGTCCAGCGCGGAAGAAGCAGGCTTTCTGGTCGGAATCCCCAGCGCCTCCATCCAGAAAGTGCTTGTCCCGATTGACGGTACACCGTACCCGCTGCAATCCGCTGTTGTCACGTTTGAACTGCTGTATGGCACGGTGTTTGTGACCAAGCAGTCCACGGACGGCATTTTGCTGCAAGGTGCAGTGTTTGAGCTGCTGGATGAATCCGGCGCGGTGCTGGCAGAAGCAGTGACGGATGCGCAGGGACGTGCCGTTTTTTCCGGGATTGCACCGGGACGCTATCAGGTTCGCGAGAAAACCGCACCGCAGGGGTATCGGCTGTCGGTTGTCTCGGCGCAGGAAATCATGGTGACGGCGGGGGCAGACACGGCGTGCATGTTCATCAACGAGCGCATGATGGGTATCATCCGGGTCATCAAGACGGATAGCATGACGGGAAAACCGCTGCCCGGTGTCACGTTCACGGTGACGAGATTGACCGCGCCTGCATCGGACAATGCTTCCAACATTGGCAAGGTTGTCGCAACGATTACGACGAATGCGGATGGCATCGCACAGACCGAAGCGCTTCCGTGGGGAGAATATCGGATTGAGGAAACCAATGCGCTGGACGGCTATGTGGATACGGACTTTGTGACCATCGTTCAAATCAAATAACAGGAGGAAGAAAAATGAAGCGGATGAAGCAATGGATGCACTGGGTGCTTGCGCTGGTGCTGCTGGTGATGAGCCTGTCTGTTCCGGCAGCAGCGGCAGAAACCATCACGGTGAATGTAACCAACACGCCCGTGCGCGGCAGCGTGGCGCTGGAAAAGACCGGCTTGCAGCTGGTGCGCTTTACGGACGAGCAGGACGAATGGGGCAATACCGTCATGAAGCCTGTCTATCAGCAGAGGTATTTGAAGGGCGCTGTGTTTGAACTCCGCGCTGCGGCGGATGTTGTCGGCAAGGAAGGCACGGTTTTCTACAAGCAGGGGGAACTGGTGCAAACACTGACCACCAGTGCAGACGGCGCAGTGAACTCGAAGCCGCTGCCGCTGGGCAGCTACTGCTTGCAGGAAGTTTCCGCTCCGGACGGCTATTTGCTGGATGATACCCCGTATCCCTTCACGCTGACGGCGGCAGGCAGGCAGACGCCTGTCGTGGAAGTGAAAGTGTCCGCGGTCAACACCTATCTGCCGATTCGGGTGACGCTGCACAAACAGCAGGAAGCAATTCGAGTGGATGAAACGGCGGACGGTATGATTCGCTCGTCCATCGAGACAGTTCCCGGCGAAGGCTGCGTGTTCGGCTTGTTCAATGCAGGGGTGATTTCCTACGGCGACAGCCAGAAGCTGCCTGCCCATACGCTGATGGCGACTGGCATCACGGATGCCAAGGGCAATTTGACCTTCTCCGGCATGTATCCGCATGGTGCGTATTATATCAAGGAACTGTCCGCGCCGTATGGCTGGCTGCTGAATACCGAGCAGTACCCGGTGCAGCTGACACCCGAAAACATGGATGAAGCGGAGGAGGCAATCGCAATCACGCTGGATGCGCCTATCTTGAACCGCCTGATTTACACGCCGGTGACGATTACCAAGCGGGACGTTGCCGGCAAGGAAACGCTGCCCGGTGCGCTGATTGAAGTGTACGATGCGCAGGGCAGCACCATTTACCGCGCGTATACGGATGAAAACGGTCAGCTGCCGGATATTCTGCTTGTTCCCGGCTCGTATACGTTCAAGGAAACCTATGCGCCGGAGGGGTATGCGCTGAATGTGGCGGTAAAAACCTTCACGGTAACAAGCGAAGGAAAAATCATCGGGGAAACCGAAATCCGGGATGAAATCAACAAGATTCAGCTGAAAAAGGTCAAGGAGAACGGCGAGCCGCTGCCCGGCGCTGTGTTCGGCATTTACGATGCCAACAACACGCTCGTGCAGCAGCAGACTTCCGATGCCAGCGGTCATCTGACCTTCTCGAAGCTGGGGTATGGCACTTATACCATCCGGGAAATTCAAGCGCCCTACGGCTATCATCCGTCCACCGGCGAATGGCAGGTGACGATTGACGGCACTTACCAGAACCCCGTTCAGATTCTGACGACGGTGGTCAATGAGGATGCGCCCGGCTGGATTCGGGTCATCAAAACGGACGCGCTGGACGGTCATCCCATTGCGGGTGTGCGCTTCGACATCTACGCCTTGAATGAGGATGGCAGCACGGGCGACTTGGTGTCCACCATGCTGACGAACGATGACGGCGTGGCAATGTCCGAAAGTCTGCTGGTCGGCGACTACATGGTCAAGGAGCATGAAGCGCCCGTCGGCTATGTGAACAGCCTGTGGAGCGAAAAAGTGACCGTCGTCATGGACGAAACCGTGGAGCGCAGCGTGACGAATATACCCATGCAGGGGCAGGTTCGCATTGTTAAGACGGACGCGGAAACGGGCGGAAGTCTGGCTGGCGCAGTCTTTACGGTCATCCGCGTGAGCGGCTTGCCTTCGCATGGCAAGGAAGGGTGCGGCGAGGTTGTGGCGGTCATCACCACGGATGCGGAAGGGGTGGCAGTCACGCCTGTGCTGACGTGGGGCATCTACGAAATCCGCGAAACCACCGTGCCGGACGGGTATCTGGACAGCGGCTGTGTCGTTACCGTTTCGATTCCCGGCAATGCGGACTGAAAAGACAATCTTCAACAGGGGCATCAGGCAGATGGTGCCCCTGCTGTATTTCAGAAAACGGGAGGCATCCATGAACACAAAACGAAACATCCTGCCCATGCTGCTGGCGGCATTGCTGCTCTTCTGTCTGCCGATGGCATCGCTGGCGGAGGACGTACCCATTCAGAACGTCAGCATCCGCAATACGCCTATCAAGGGGCAGATTCTGCTGGAAAAGACCGGGCAGATGCAGACGACGGGTGAACGGGGCTATTTGAAAGGCGCAGTATTTGAGATTCGGGCGGCGGAGGACATTATCGGGCAAGACGGCACGCAATGGTATTCATGCGGCGAGCTGGTCGCCACGATGACCACCAGCGGCGAAGGCGTGGAGAAAAGTCCGCTGCTGCCGCTGGGCAAATACACGGTCAAGGAAGTCAGCGCTCCGTCCGGGTATGTGCTGGATTTGACGACGTACACCGTAGAAATTCAGGCGTCGGATCAGGAAACGCCGATTGTTTCCGCTACGGTTTCTTCCATCAACCATCCCGCCGAGATTCTGCTCCAAAAGACCGATGCGGATGGAAAGGCACTGTCAGGGGCGCAGTTCGTGCTGCTGGATGCGGATGGACGCGGAACGGCATCGGCTGTTTCGGATGCGGACGGGCTGGTGCGCTTCCGCTTCGTCCCGCAGGGGCAGTACACCATTTGCGAAACGTCCGCCCCGGATGGGTATCTGCTGAACCGCAGCGCGATTTCGGTGACAGTAACGCCGAACTGGACGAATGCGGAAGAACCGATAGCGACGGTGGTGAACCAGCAGAAGAAAATCCAGTTTATCAAGGTGGATACAGCCGGAACGCCGATGGCAGGCATTCTCTTTAAGCTCATCAACGCGGAAACGGGCGCTGTGGCAGAAATGGCTGTCAGCGACGAAAACGGTGCGTTTGCCTTTACAGCATTTGATTATGGCGTGTGGATTGTCCATGAAGCGGCTGCACCCAGCGGTTACAGCTGCATGGCGGATTATCGCTTCCAAGTGGATGACAGCTGGTCGGGAACAGCGCCGGTGCTGCTGGTAAACATTCCTGATTCTTATGCGTTCATCAAAGTCGATGCTGATGGCAAACCGCTGCAAGGCGTGAAATTTGCCCTGCGGGATGCGGACGGCAATCTCCTGCAAACGCTGGAATCCGATGAGAACGGCATTGTCCGCGCCGAGCACTTGCAGCCCGGCACTTATTATTTGCAGGAAACAGAAACGCTGAAAGGATACACCCTGAGCGGCGATGTCCGGAAGCTGGTCATTGACGAGCACTACAAGATTCCCGAAGAAATGCCGCAGTGGGTCAACTACACGACGATTCAGACCGGCGTGCAGCTGGCGGCATCGGGGGTGATGCTTATCGGCATTGCCCTGATGCTGATAAGCGGCACCATGCTGCTGATGCGCAGACGGCGAAAGGCGTAAGCGAATGGTGTATCATCAAAAGCTGTTTCTGCGCCGCTTGGAAGTCCCGCCTTGGGCGGCGCGCTGCACTTTTTCATGACGGAGGCTTCCAATGCAGGAAGAAATCGAAAACAAAACGCTCTCCCTCATCATCAATACCAGCAAATTCACTGAAAGAACATTGGCGACGGCGTTCGCGAAAGCGCTGAAACTCGGCTGGAATAAAGCCAAGGAGCATTATCAAGCGAAACCGCAGGGCAGGCAGAGCGTGAAGCAGCTCATCGGGCAGAATCAGGGCGTTGAGCAGACTGCACTGGCTGACCGGCAGGAGGTGAAGGCGTTTGAACGATACGCCCGCCAATATGGGGTGGATTATGCCATCCATAAGGGTACTTCCGACAGCGGAAAAACGCGCTATCTGGTGTTCTTCAAAGCTCGCGACCGTGCAGCCATTGATCAGGCAATGCGCGCGTATGCAATGGATTTTCTGGCGAAGCGGAAGGCGCAGCGGAATGTTCAGCCTCAGCTGGATACGGCATCCCCCAGCAAACAGAAGGAGCGCAGCAGGCAGAAAGGGCGGGAAAGATGAACACTGCCGCATGGGAAAAACGTCTGCTGCTGCATCTGCCCTACGGGGTTATTGGACTTGCCGCGGCGAAGCTGAGTGAAGCATGGCGGCTGTCAGCCGGGACGGATTTTTCCGCGAAATTCCTGCACCTGCGGGATGGCGTGGCAATGGCGTTCCGAAACGGACTGTCCGGCTTTGTGCCCCTTGACCTGCTGATTGGGTTTCTGTGCGGATGCGCACTGTGCCTGCTGGTACATGCAAAACGCAGGAATGCCAAGAAGTATCGGCACGGCGAAGAATACGGCGCTGCCCGCTGGGGAAAGCCAAGCGACATTGCGCCGTTCGTTGACCCTGACCCGTGGAACAACATCATCCTGACCCAGACGGAGCGTCTGACCATGAGCAGCCGCCCGGCGAATCCCAAAAACGCGCGGAATAAGAACGTGCTTGTCATCGGCGGTTCCGGCAGCGGCAAAACACGCTTTTTCATCAAGCCGAACATCATGCTGTGTACCAAAACGAAGGGATACTCCCTTGTGGTCACTGACCCGAAAGGGACGCTGATTACGGAGTGCGGAAAGATGCTTGCTGCTGCCGGATATGACGTGCGGGTTTTCAATGTTATCAGTTTCCAAAAGTCCATGCACTACAACCCGTTTGCGTATATCCGAAGCGAAAAAGACATTTTGAAGCTGGTGACGGCGCTCATAGCAAACACAAAGGGAGAGGGCAAAGGCGGCGACGACTTCTGGGTCAAGGCGGAAACGCTGCTCTATATGGCGCTGATTGGCTACATCCACTACGAACTTCCGCCCGCGGCGCAGAATTTTACGACGCTGATTGACATGCTGAACAGCATGGAAGTTCGCGAGGAGGACGAGGAATACCGAAATCCTGTTGACCTGATGTTTGAAAAGCTGAAAGCGGAAAAGCCGGAACACTTTGCAGTGCGGCAATATGCCAAATACCGGATGGCTGCTGGCAAGACCGCCAAGTCGATTCTGGTGAGCTGCGGCGCACGGCTTGCGGTGTTCGATATTCAGGAACTGCGGGAAATTACGGCTTATGACGAACTTCACCTTGATACGCTGGGAGATAAGCGGACTGCACTCTTCCTCATCATGTCCGACACGGATGCCAGTTTCAATTTTCTGATTAGTCTGGCGTATTCGCAGATGTTCAACTTGCTTTGCGAAAAAGCGGATGATGTGTATGGCGGCAGACTGCCTGTCCATGTGCGCTGCCTGCTGGATGAGTTCGCCAACATTGGGCAAATCCCGAACTTTGAGCGCTTGATTGCGACCATCCGAAGCCGAGAAATTTCGGCGTGCATTGTGCTTCAGGCGCAGTCTCAGCTCAAAGCGATTTACAAGGACAGTGCTGATACAATTGTCGGCAACTGCGATACGCTGCTCTTTCTGGGCGGCAAGGAAAAGACGACGCTGAAAGAAATGGAGGAACTGCTTGGGAAAGAAACAATCGACACATTCAACACCGGTGAAAGCCGCGGGCGCGAGGTATCGCACTCTCTGAACTACCAGAAGCTCGGAAAATCGCTGATGACGATGGACGAATTAGCCGTTATGGATGGCGGCAAGTGCATCCTCCAATTGCGCGGTGTGCGCCCGTTTTTATCCGAAAAATACGACATTACCAAGCATCCGAACTACAAATATCTGTCTGATTTTCACCCAAAGAACGCTTTCCATATCGAAAAATACTTGTCGCATCAGCTGAAACTGCGGTTGGAAGAAGAATTTGCCGCTGTCGAAGTCGAGGTCAGCGGCACGTCCGAGGAAGAAGAAGCGCTTCTGGATGAATGGGCAGAGGAAGTTCAACAGCAGGCGGCCGAAGCAGGCGGCCTTTTCTAATCCCAATATATGAATATGGAGGTATATTTCTATGGCATTTTTCTCGTCCGCAGTGACGGTACTGCAAACGCTTGTGATTGCCCTTGGCGCGGGTCTGGGCATCTGGGGTGTCATCAACCTGCTGGAAGGGTATGGCAACGATAATCCCGGCGCAAATGCTCATGTACGGTAAGGAAGCAAGCAACCGAAAACAAGAGATAGACCGCCA
>ENA-ORTU01002409-ORTU01002409.1-human-gut-metagenome-genome-assembly--contig:-NODE-2409-length-16907-cov-6.662651_pt1 | contig 16907 bp, 17 predicted proteins | sample MGYA00241910_ERZ509184 | MGnify/ENA primary metagenome ERZ509184 (study PRJEB26280, sample SAMEA2338847) | human gut metagenome | biome: human gut; feature: human-associated habitat; material: faeces... | reverse complement strand
CCCATCCATTGGATGGGAGCCGTGCCGCTTTTACTTGACGAAAAACTGCGTTTTTTCCGACAAAAGGCCCCAAGTCTGCTGCGGGCGGCAAACTCTGCGAGGCTTTTGGGGCGAGCTGACCTTATGAGTGATCCTCCGCCCAGAGCTTTTCGGCCTGGGGCTTCCAGTGGGCGGCGTATTCCTTACACTTTGCGCACAGATGCTCGGCAGATTCCGGGGCCTCCAGGTCAGTGGAGTGAGCGCCGCTGTCGGCCACCATCTTCGGCAGCAGCTCAGGATTTTCCAGCATGGGGCAGGGACGCAGGTGATTGCCGTTAAAGGGCTGTCCTTTGCGGTAGAGCTTGAACAGCGGCTGCTGCAGGCACTCCAGAAAGCTCTTTTCCCGGATATTTGCGCCGGAATAGTGAATGAACACGCAGGGCTCCACATCGCCTGCGGCGTTGATGTGGCAGTAAATTCTGCCGCCGGCCACACAGCCGCCGGCGAACTCACCGTCGTTCTGAAAGTCGATGCAGTACAGCTCCTTGCCACCGGTGATGCCGCGAATTTCCCGGACGCGGTCCTTCATGTACGCTCTCTGCTCCGGAGTCAGCAGCAGAGAGGTATCGGCGTTCAGGCCCACGGGCATATAGTGGAAATACCAGGCAAAAATGCAGCCCTTGGAGATCAGCAGGTCAAGGAATTCGTCGCTGGTGACCACCTTGTAGTTCCTGCTGGTGTAGCAGATGGAAACGCCGAAGGGGATGCGGTGGCTATGCATCAGGTCCATGGCGTCCAGGGCCTTTTGGAAATGTCCCTGGCCCCGGCGGCCGTCGTTGGCCGCCTCAAAGCCCTCCACGCTGATGGACACGAAGAAGTTGCCCACACGCAGCATTTCCTGACAGAAATCTTCATCGATAAGCGTGCCGTTGGTGAAGGCGTGGAAGGCCATGTCCCGGTGCTTTTCGCACAGACGGATGATGTCCTTTCTGCGCAGCAGCGGCTCGCCGCCGGTGAAGAGGCAGGCGTGGGTGCCCAGAGCCTTGGCCTCCGTCAGTACCCGGTCCATTTCCTCAAAGCTCAGGCTCTGCTTGTGGCCGTACTCCGCCGCCCAGCAGCCGGTGCAGTGCATATTGCAGGCGGAGGTGGGATCCATGAGAATGAGCCAGGGAACGTTGATGTCATACTTGGCGGCGTTGGCCTGGGCCGTCTGATAGCCGCGGAAGCCACCCTCGTAGGCGGCATTGGTCAGGAAGGTCTTGAGGATGTAGGGGTCGTTTTCCCGAATGAGCCGCTGGGCATAGTGAGCCCATTTGCCCTCCGGGTTTTCTGCAATGGCGCGCAGGGCGTCAAAGGAGTCGTCGCTCCAGGTGCCCTTATGGATTTTTTGAATTATATCGATTAGCTGCTGGGCCAAGTCGCCTACGTCCTGGGTTTGGCCCCTTTTCAGCATGGAGTCCAAAACTGTTTCAAAGGCCTTGCGCTCCGCTGCATGGGAGATTTTTTCGGTAATGCTCATAGTTCACTTGTCCTTTCTATGGTATTTTGTTTTCGTGGGCTGCGTGTTTCCTTCGATAGAAATGAAGGGTGACGCAAGAGATCAGCATCTCCGCCAGCTGAATACTGGCCGCGATAAGGAACTGGGGGGAACGGATGTCTGACAGACTCATGCCCATGATGGGGAACAGTATGCAGGCGGACAGAAGGCCCAGCAGACACGCAGGGAGATATTCCTTGTATCTTACGCCTACTGCACCCATATAGCCGCTGACCACATCGGCGGACAGGATGCCCAGTAACCGCACAATCAGTACAAAAAAGAAATCACTGCCGCCCCGGAGGTCATGGAGCATGGCAGACTTCGCAAAGCGATGCAGAATATACTGCACGGCCTGACTACCCAGCTTTTTCCCCAACCAATAGGGAATACTGACCATGACCGCTGTGCCTGCGATGTTTACCGCAATGGCCACAGGCAACGGAAACAGAATGCCGCTGGCGGCATAGAGCAGGCCACTATACAAAAAGATGCTCAGGCTTTTTACCGCGAACAGAGCCCATAGCATTGCAGCGGCTAAAACTGGCTGCCGGGGTGTATAGCTCAAAATGCCCTCCAGCGTAAACTCGTCCTTATGCAGCAGACATATGGCAATAATGGCGAGCCAAACCAAAGTAAGCAGGCACTTGGCTAAGCGCAGACGGAAAGCCTCCGGCGGGGTATGATCCTGCTTAGACATGGGGGAATTTATCGGCGCCTGTCAACGGCCACACCCGCATATGCCGGGCGTGGGACGACGGGGAAGCAGCTCGCTTGTCCATGGGCATGGGGACCACCTTTCTGATGTGCCTTCCCCGGAGGGGATAGCGGAGAAATATTCTGCGGCGGACGGCCAGCGCCCGCCGCAGCTCCAAACACCGGACATTCTTGCCGGGGGCCTTGTGTGCCGAGAGGCCGTTCGTCACATCCGCTTACGGCGCAGGGCACACCGGCCGCACCAGGGGCAGTGTGCCCAATGCGCGGGGCGTCCAACAGGGGAGACGGAATAATATACCCTCAGCAGCCACGGAGAGGCGCCGGATATACAGGTTCATCGTAGCGGAAAAGGCCCGCCAACGCCATGGCGAAAAGAGGGAAACTCCGCAAATTTGCGCAGAATGGTATTTTTGCGCAAAAAACGCAGCGTGCCGAAAAATCACTTTGACACACTGCATAAGATGATGAGGCAATAAAAAGGCTATAGAAACTATTGACCTAAATAGTGAGGGACGATCCTCTTGAGCTTTCCGGATAAGGCATGCTTTTGGAGAAAACGGAAGGAGGGGCCATAGACTGGGCCCCTCCTTTTTGACGTTATGCGGCGGGATTTGATTGGGGGGCGGGGGATGTGCCTGCCTCCGTCTGCACCGGGGATTGGCGGCCGGCGTGGTCAATGGTGTAGCTCTCGGTATAGATCAGGCTGCCGATAGGCACCACGGTGTAGCCGTTTTGATGCATGTACTCCAGGATGGAGGGAAGGGCCTCCGGCGTGTGCAGGGCGGCGTTGTGAAAGAGCACGATGCTCCCCGGCTGCAGATGCTCCGTGACCCGCTTGAAGATGGTATCGGCATCGTAATCCTTCCAATCCAGACTATCCCTATCGGCAAGGACTTGAAGGCCGCATGATCAGCGGCATTTTTGACGGGGGCGGCGCATACCATGAGGTGAGGTGAGAGCGCTATGGAGATTAAGAACATTTATCCCGACTATCTGTCGGCCCGGGAGCGGCAGGAGCGGCTGGAGGAGGCATATCGACGGTGCCTGGAGGCTCTGGCGACATTGCAGGCCGGGAAAATGGAGGGCGGTACATGAACCGGCAGGATGCCATATATGCCCGGCAATCCGTGGAGAAAAAAGACAGCCTGTCTATTTCCGGGCAGGTGGACCTGTGCCGGCGGATGGCGGGGGAGAAGGAGCCGGCTGTTTACCGGGATGCGGGATACTCCGGGAAAAACACGGAACGCCCGGCCTTCCGGCAGCTGATGCAGGACGTGAAGGCAGGGCGGATAGCAACGCTCTATGTATATAGGCTGGACCGATTTTCTCGGTCGGTGGCGGATTTCGGCCAGCTGTGGCAGGTGCTGCAGGCGAATCGGGTGGAGTTTGTGTCGGTCAGTGAGAATTTTGATACCTCCACCCCCATGGGCAGGGCCATGCTGCACATCATCATGGTGTTTGCCCAGCTGGAGCGGGAGACCATCGCCCAGCGGGTGCGGGACAACTACTACCGGCGGGCAGCCTTGGGGACGTGGCCCGGCGGCCCGGCCCCCTTCGGATTCGACAACGGCCGGGCGGCCGGACGGGATGGACGCCGGGCGCCGGCGCTGGTACCCAACGGACGCGGGGAGCTGGTGCGGCGGATATTTGCGGAATACGCCGGGGAGGGGACATCCCTGTCGGGGCTGGCCAAAAAGCTGAGCCGGGAGGGTATCCCCGGGCCCAAGCGGGCGGTGTGGGACAGCGTGACCTTATCCCGGCTGCTGCACAACCCGGCCTATGTGAAGGCGGACGAGCAGGTGCGGCTGTATTATCTGGGCCAGGGCGTCACCGTCTCCGATCCGGCGGAGCATTTTGACGGGCAGCACGGCCTGCTGCTGGTGGGCAGGCGGGAGACAGACAACCGCAGGCGCACAGATGCGGGGAGTCAGGTGCTGTCGGTGCTGAACAGCCCCGGCTTGGTGGAGGCGGAGCTGTTTCTCCGGTGCCAGGAAAAGCTGCGAAAAAACCGGCAGCTGGGCCGCAGCGGACAGGGAAAGCACACCTGGCTGTCGGGCCTGCTGAAATGCGCGGAGTGCGGATACAGCGTTTCTGTGACGGAAAACGGCGGAAGGCGGTACCTGCACTGCAGCGGGCGCTATAACCTGGCCCACTGCCGCTCGGCCATACGGGTCGACCTGGCAGAACTGGAGGGGCGAGTGCAGGGGGATATAAGCAAGCTGCTGGCTGGTTGCCCGAAGCCCCGGGCGGAATCCGGCGAAAGCCGGTATGCCGCATCTATGACGGAGCTGGACCGGCAAGCGGAGCGGCTGACAGATGCATTTGCACAGAGCGAATCCATGCCCGCCGACTATCTGCGCAGAGCTCTGGGGAAGATCCAGCGGCAGCGGCAGACCCTGCAGCAGGAGAGGGACCGGGCGCAGAGGCGGGGAGAGGAAACTCGGGAGATGGAATTTGCAGCCCTAACCTTTGCCGAAAAGAAGGCCGTGGCCGCACAGCTCATTGCATGCATCCGACTGGCGGGAGATACAGTGGAAATTCGGTGGGCGGTGTGAGGGAAAAACGGATAGAAAGCTTTCCGTAATGGCTCCGTACTGCGAAAATGTACAAAATGCCGGCGAATGAAGTCTTTTACAGTATTTTCGAATGGCCGGAAGGGGGTGAGAAAATGGCACATTCCCGTTCTCTGCAATACTTTTACATAAAAAAGATCCCGGGCAATAGCTCGGGATCTTTTTTGAGGAAAACCCTCAGTATGGAAAAGAAATGGGAAATAGTAAGGTTATCAGAGCTGCAGGCGGTCTTCCTTGCTCCAGGTGGGCAGGTCCAGGCGGGGATAGCGGCGGCGGAGCTCGTCCATCTCACCGTTGGCATCGCCCAGAACGGCGATGCGGTTCACAGCCGTCAGGTCTGCCTGGGGCATAGGCTCGGCGCTGTCCTTGCCGCACACGGGGCAATGGTACAGACCGGCAGCCTCGTTGTATACCACTTCGCTGCTGCCGCACACGGCACAGCGATTCATCTTAGAAATCAATGCCATAACTTTTGTCCTCCAATCTTTAAGCTGGATTTATCATAGCACAGAAGATTGCATTTGTGAAGCGCATGTTTGTTCTTGAAATCATGAGAAGTTGTATGGTATAATAAAAGCAGAACGGTGAGAATACACAGCTTGTCAAAAAGCCCTGCAGAGTTTGCGCCCGCAGAAGCAAGGAATTCAGATCATTTTTCACCGTGACATGTGCGCGGGGGAAAATGCCGCTCAGACTGCAAGTGCATGATTTTACGCTTGCGCATAAATCCTGCGTGGGGCAGGCTGTGAGCCTTTTGCCGGGAAATTTCAAGGGATTTTTCGACAGTATCAGGTAGGAGGTGTCTTATGAGCATTACAAAATATCAGATTTTTCTGAAAACTGCGGCCTGCGGCAGCTTTTCTAAAGCGGCGGAGGCTATGAATTTCACCCAATCCGGCATCAGCCACGCCATCAACTCCCTGGAGGGCGAGTTGGGCGTCACCCTTCTCAGCCGCAACCGGGGCGGGGTGGTGCTGACAGCGGACGGACGGGCCCTGCTGCCCCAGATCGAAAAGCTCTGTGCCGCCCACCACACCATGATGCAGACGGTGGAAAGCCTCAAGGGAATGGACAGCGGCCTGGTAAAGGTGGCAACCTTTTCCAGCGTTTCCTTCCTGTGGCTGCCCCGCATCCTCAAGAGCTTTGGTCAAATCTACCCCAACATTGAGTTTGAGGTGATTACAGGGGATTATTACGAGCAGATCGAAAGCTGGATCGTATCCGGGGCGGTGGATTGCGGATTCTTCCGCCTGCCGTCTACCAAGCATCTGCAAACCTATCCCCTGTACCGGGACGAGCTGCAGGTGGTGGTGCCCTGCGACCATGTCTATGCCCAAGAGGACCCGTTTCCGGCATCGGAGCTGGCCGAGGAGCCATTCATCCTGCTGGAGGAGGGGGAGGACTACGAGATCATGGCTGCCTTTGACAAGCTGGGCATCCGGCCCCATGTGAAGTACACTGCCCGGGAGGATCGAACCATCCTGGCTATGGTGTCCGAAGGCTTGGGCATCAGCCTGCTGCCTCGGCTTATGGTAAGCCACAGCCCCTTGCCCGTGCAGGTCTGCCGGGCACCCCTGCAGTTTGACCGGACCATCGGCATCGGCGTGAAGGACGAGAAGGCGCTGTCCAAGTCCACCAGGCTGTTCGTGGACTATGTGCGCACCTGGGTGGCGGAAAACGGAGATAAATAATCGGTAATCGAAAAACTGCATGACCGGAAGGGACGGGCCGGGCAAATATTTGTGTAGTATGCGGCGGCGAATTTGCTTGAGATTTTGCGCCTTTACTACTATAATAGGAGAACGCACCGAAGCAGGGCTGCCGGTTGGGCCCTGGGGAGGGAGTACTTTGGATAGGACGGAAAGGCCCGCGGGTCGAGCGCCTATGGCGCGGCTGCGGGAAATGGCAATATGAAAAGGATCCATCATTTCAGACTTGGCGGCTCCATCGACATGCTGACGGGACCGCTGCTGAAGAAGCTGCTGCTGTTTAGCCTGCCGCTTATGGCCTCCAGCGTGCTGCAGCTGCTGTTTAACGCGGCGGATGTTGTGGTGGTGGGGCGCTATGCAAGCTACGCCAGCCTGGCCGCCGTGGGCAGCACCACTGCCATCGTGAATCTGGTGGTGAACCTGCTCATCGGCATGGCTGTGGGCGTGAATGTGGTTGTTGCCCGGTACATCGGCGAGGGGGACAAGAGCAGGGAGATATCTGCGGCTATCCACACGGCGGTGGCTATGGCCCTGGTGGGCGGACTAATCCTGGGCGGTGCCGGCTGCGCCATGGCAGAGTGGATTTTGCGCATGATCTCGACACCCGAGGATATTTTTGACCTGGCGCTGACGTACCTGTACATCTATTTCGCCGGGACACCGGCCATTATGCTGTATAACTACGGCGCGGCTGCCCTGCGCGCCCGGGGCGACACCCAGCGGCCGCTGCTGTTCCTCACTATCAGCGGCGTGACCAATGTGGCACTGAATCTGCTTTTTGTTATCTCGTTTCAGATGGACGTGGCGGGGGTGGCCTTGGCCACGGTTATCAGCGAGACGCTCAGCGCAGTGCTGGTGGTGGTATGCCTTATGCGCACCCAGGATGAGCTGCACTTTTCCTGGCGAAAGCTGCGCTTTGACCGCCGGAGCCTGGGCCTTATGGCCAAGGTGGGTATCCCTGCCGGAGTGCAGGGCTGCCTGTTCAGCGTGGCTAACGTGGTCATACAGGGCGCCATCAACGCCTATGGCAGCGTGGTGGTGGCCGGGTGCAGCGCTGCCGGCAGCATTGACGGGTTCATCTATGTGGCTATGAACACCTTCCACCAATCGGCGCAGACCTTCCTGAGCCAGAACATCGGCGCAGGAAAGTATGAGCGGGTGAAGGAGATCCTGAAAAAATGTATCCTGTGTACCGTGGTCACCGGGGCTACCCTCAGCGCCGTGGCCTGCATCTGGAGCGAACCGCTGCTGGCCATCTACAACCAGGATCCGGCGGTGCTGGCTGCCGGTGCGGTGCGGCTGCGAATGGTGGTGATGCCGTATGTGATCTTCGGCATTGCAGATGTGCTTACGGGCGCCATCCGAGGCTGCGGCAGCCCGATGCGGCCGGTGGTTATCAACCTGCTGTGTACCTGTGTCTTCCGCCTGGCCTGGATTGCTGCCATCGACACAGACACTATGGCACCCACATGGGTGTATGCGTCCTATCCGGCCTCTTGGCTGCTGCTGCTTATAGCGCTGCTGGTGTGCTGGTGCAGGCTCTACCGCAGAAAAATCAAGCCGAATATCACACGAAACGGAGCGGCTGCATAAAGGCGCGCCATATGTGAAAATAAAGTCCGCAGGGTCTTGAAGCCTGCGGACTTTTATGCTGATTTTGATGGGGCTACCGATAGCACAGGCATTGCTCGGGGAGCAGGTCGAAGGCCACGGCTGCACTCTCGACGGGGGCGGCAGCCTTGGGCGCAGACACACGCAGCAGCGGCCCGGCGGCATCCCACGTCGGGCGGAGCAGGACGAAGGCTTCGTTCAGATCGAGGATGGTTCGGAATACTTGCGCCCGATAGGGACCGGCCCCCAGGGAAACTGCGCTGCCCGGAATGGCCACGGTGCATATGCCATCTCCGGTGGATAGGGGCAGGGTGATGTCCCAGCCGTCCAGGCGCACGCCGCCCTCACAGCTCCGGGCGGACAGAAAGTTGCGGCAGCCGGTGAGCCGGGCTGCACTGTGGGTGGCGGGACGGCGCACCAGGGATTCCATATCCGTTACCGCACCGGCCAGAACGCCTTGGCGGCAGTAGGGCATACGGATGTGCCAAAAAATGTAGGTATTGGACAGGCCCAGGGTCTGTCCGGCGTAGGCCAGCGTCTCGTCAAAGGCCTCAAAGGCACCGCGGACCGTGCGGTACATCAGCGGGAATATCACTACCACGGTGGCAAAGATGGCGGCTTCATCAATGCTATAGAAATTAAAAATCTTCTGGGTGTACTGGCCCACGGGCACGTCGCTGTTGCCAATGGCCAGCTTTACATCACCGTTTTTCAGCAGATCGGCCAGCTTGTCAAAGCTGTCGATGCCCTTGGGATTACCCTCTGCCACGGCCAAGGCTACCTTGTTCTCCAGCAGGTCAATGCGGCTGCCGGCCACCAGCAGATCCTGGCCCTTGGGGTTCTTCTCGGAATTATCCTTCAGAGAACCATCCAGAGCGTTCATCTGCTTGGGAGCGGCGGAAATGAACAGGTCACATACGGCACCCTCCTCGATTTGGGTCAGCAGCTTGCCGGAGGAATCAAAGTTGAAGCTGATCCTTACGTTTTTGTTTTCAGCCATGTACTTGTCACCGATGGCGGTGAGGGACTCCGTGAGGGAGGCTGCGGCAAACACCGTCAGCTCTACGGATTCATCATTTTTTTGCCGTTTTTGCTGCCGCAGGCCACCAGGCTCAGAGCCATGACCAGCGCCAGGAGCAGGGAAATAAGCTTTTTCATCGTGGTTTTTCCTTTCTGACTTTTGTTTATATATCGGCGCGATTCTTTTGCGAGGATAACGGTGGGCGAGGATCATGCGCCTAAACGGCGCACGATATATACTGCCAAAACCCGCCGGGTTTTCCTACAAAAGGCCCCAAGTCTGCTGCGCGCATAATTTCGGCGCAAAACGCCGAAATTCCACACCGGCAGCCTGAGCGGTATTTTCTCTCACGCACAGGTCGCGAGAGAAAATGACCGCAATTTTTCGCATCTGCGGACGCGAACTCTGCGAGGCTTTTTGAAACGCGGAATTATTTGCCGAAGGGGCAGATGGGGTAATGGCATTCCTTACAGCCCAGGCACAGACCGCCCTCACCCAGGGCGGCGATGTCACTGCGTGTTACGGGTATATCTGCCGCTACCTTGGGCAGGATCAGGTCAAAAATCGTGGCACCGGCGTACATGACGCAGCCGGGGAGACCCATGACGGGCAGACCGTCCTCAAAATAGCCCAGAAGGAACATGACACCGGGGAGCACCGGGGCTCCGTAGCAGACAATATCCGCGCCGGCCGCCTTGACGCAGCCGGGGGTGTTGTCGTCAGGGTCCACACTCATGCCGCCGGTGCAGAGGATCATATCCGGGCTCCTTTGTCGCATGGCAAGCACCGCCTCCCGGACGTTCTCCACACCGTCACCGGAGTAGATCACCTCCAGCGTCTCGATACAAGATCGGCCTGCGATCCATTTCGGCACCCATCTACAACGTGGGGGGGAAAAGTGCAGTACACCGTGAGGATCATCGGCATGCTGCGCAGTACACACTCCGATGAATTTCGCACGGCAGTGCAGCGGGTCTGCGCTACGGCGACTATGATCTCCGCTGCCTTGGGCTACAGAAATCAGGAGGATTCATTATGAAGTACACAGCTGCTGTGATTACCGTAAGCGACATGGGCAGCAGAGGACTGCGGCAGGACACCAGCAGCCCTGCGGTCCGGGCCATGCTGGAGGAGGCGGGGTTTTCCGTTGCGCACACTGCCATCTGCCGGATGAAATGGAGCAGATCAGCGCGGAGCTGCGGGATTTGCCGGAAGTCCAGAAGCAGCACAGGCAGATAGCCGAGGAGCATAAAGACGAATATCTTCACATAACCTGCGGGCTCCTTGCGGAAGATTGCACCGGTCTGAGAGGATAGCATTTGAAAAGGTGCCCAAGGGAAGAATCTGAAAAAATATTGGATCGGTGATGCACCTGATTGGACAGGCGTGATACATAAACAGGCAACCAGGAAGTCCCTTTTTTGAACAGGGCCAGATCGTGCAGGCAGCATGATCTAAACGGGATGGCCCCCCTACGCACTCATCGGAAACAGTTGTATATCCGGCTCGGCTGGGATGTTTTTGCAGAATAAGCCAATAACTCAGCAGCCCTCACGGCATAACCGTGAGGGCTGCTGTGCAGCTATATGTCCTCGGGCTTGGAAATGGCCGCAAAGGACTTTTTTTCATTTTGTTCATCCAGGGAGAGGACGCGCACCTCCAGACCGGTAATATAATTATCCGGGTGTCCCTCGCAGCACTGATCCACGATATTTGGGGTGATAACACAGTCATCCACCGGCAGCTTACGTCGGTAAGCTTCGCCAAACAGGCGGTCGATAGAGTCCTGAATGGTGAGATACGGTCCGTAGTGATAGCCGCAGAGATAGTCCCCGGCAGGAATATAGGAAACAGGCTGGTCGGCCATCAAATCCGGCAGACGGTGGACCTCGGTCGGAGTATCTTCATAGAGATAGGCGCCGAACCATTTTCGCTGTCCCTGATAAAAGCCTACGGTGGGATAGAAGTAAAACAGCTCATGGGTAAAAAGGTTGATTTCCTCGCCGATGTGCAGAAAGGCGCGACGCGGGAAGGTGCGGACATAGAATTTATCCCGCTGGCTGACCGCCTGTTCCCTCTCGATAAACTCCACCTTCTGCTGGATGATTTGGATGGTGGCATTCAGCTCATCGCATTGACGGCGCAGCTGCTGCGCCTGCCGGGAGAGCATTTGCAGGTTATCACGAAGACCGTTGCTGTGGAGAAAAGCCTTGATCTGGGCAAGGGAGTAGTCCAGTCGTCGCAGGTATCGGATTGTGGCCAAGGGATAGACCTGATCGAAGTGGTAAAAGCGGCGGTTGTTTTCGCTGTTGCGCACCTGCGGCACCAGCAGACCCTTGGCATCATAATGGCGCAGCAGTTGGACATCCATGTTGAATATGTTGGCAAGCTCCCCAATGGTCAAGAATTCTTTCATAAAAACCTCCCATTTTCCCGCTATGTAACGCCAGGATTTTGTAAGAACACTAGAAAATCCAGAAAAATCAAAATTAGGCTTGAACCTATAACCGTTATAGGTTGTAAGGTAAGTATATCATTTACGAAGCAACTTGACAAGTATCTAGATGGAGGGATCTCATGCAAACCTATTTGAAGAACGGTTACATCGTCTCCATGGATCAGCGGGACACCGTTTTTGACGGTGGCGGCGTGCTGGTGGAGGATGACTGCATTACGGCGGTGGGTAATGTAGACCCCAGGCTGGTGAAGCCCAACGCGGAGGTCATTGACCTGCAGGGCAAGTATGTACTGCCCGGGTTTGTGAACACTCACGTACACACCTCCCAGCAGATTTCCCGCGGAGTAGGCGATGATGTTGATTTCATCTGCTGGCTTCATGACCGGATGTGGCCCTTTGAGAGCAACATGACGGAGGAGGACTCTTATGTATCCACGCTGATGACCAGTCTTGAGCTGATTCGCTCCGGCGTAACCTCCTTTGCAGAACCGGGCGGACAGTTCGTCTCCGGCATGGCCCGCGGTACGGCGGAATCCGGTCTGCGCGGTAAGCTGGCCAAATCTGTGATGGACTGCGGCGAGGGACTGCCGGAAATCTGGCAGCGCACCATGGAGCAGGAACTGGAGCAGCAGGTGGTGGATCTGGAGAAATTCCACAATACCGCCGACGGAAGGGTACAGGTTTGGTTTGGCCTGCGCACCATTTTCAACAACACCGATGAGTTGTGCGTCCGCACCAAGGAACTGGCGGATAAATACGGCGTCGGCATCCACATGCATGTGGCTGAGGCCAAGGAGGAAAAAGAATATACCTACGCCCGCTGGGGTGAGGGCACGGTAAAGCATCTGGAGCGGCTGGGCGTGCTGGATAAGAATTTGCTGGCCGTTCACACAGTATGGCTGACGGACGAGGAACTGGAACTATTTAAGAAGCGGGAGGTAAAGATTTCTCACAACCCGGCTTCCGCCATGCGTGTGCTGGGCTTTGCACGAATCCCGAAGATGCTGGCTATGGGACTGCGGCCCTCCATCGGTACGGACGGCGCTTCTTCCTCCAATCACATGGATATGGTGGACGAGATGTGGCTGACCAGCCTGATTCACAAGGGCTGGCGTCTGGACCCCACGGTTGTTCCCTCACAGGATATTCTGCGGATGGCCACCAAGTGGGGTTCCCGCGCACTGCTGGACGAAGACCTGTATGGCAGTCTGGAATGCGGCAAGAAGGCGGATCTGATTGTCATTGACCCCCATGGCCCATCTATGATGCCGGTGAACGACAAAATCGCCGCGCTGGTGACGGCCATGCACTCGGCCAATATCCAATCCACCATGTGTGACGGCAAGTGGCTGATGCGGGACCGGAAGATCCTGACGCTGGACGAGGAGGCCATTCTGAAGGAGGCCTGCGACCGGGCCAAGGCCATCTATAAGCGGGCAGGCATTGAACTGCCGGATCGTTTCCCGGTGGTGAAGATTTAAAGCGTTTTCAACGGTGCGAGGCACCAGAACATAGAAAAAACAGCAGTAAGCGGAATTTTGTGTTTAGTAAGGAGGTACAGCATGAATCAGAAACTACTGTCCGTTGCGAAGGGGGAGACTCCGGCTGATCTGGTGATTCGGAACGGCAAGGTGGTCAATGTCTATTCCGGTGAGATTTATGACGGTGGTGTGGCAATCTGCGGCGACACCATCGCCGCCGTGGGCGATGTGGAATACTGCATCGGCGAAGCCACCCGGGTGGTGGATGCGGAAGGAAAGTATCTGACCCCCGGCTTCCTGGACGGACATATCCATCCGGAAAGCTCCTCGCTGGCCATCCGGCCCTTTGCCGAGGCGGTGCTGGCACACGGCACCACCGGCATCATGACAGACCTGCACGAGGTGGGCGTGGTGTCCGGGCTGGAGGGCATCGAGGCCATCCTGAAGGAGGCCGAGGCCACAGACCTGAAAATTTATTTCGTGGTGCCGTCCCACGTGCCGTTTTCTCCCAATCTGGAAACCAGCGGCGGACGCTTTAATCCGGAGATCATCCGCAAGGCTCTGAAGCGTCCGGATGCGGTGGGACTGTCCGAGTGTGTCGGCCCCTATATCACAGCCGGGTTCCCCGATCTGCTGGAGTCCTTTGACACGACGCTGTCTATGCCCGGCAAGACTCTGCAGGGCCATCTGCCGGATATGTACGGCCCGGCCATGAGCGCCTGCATCGCCGCCGGTGTATCCACCGACCATGAGTCCTTCTGCGAGAAGGATGTGTTTGAGCGGCTGCGCAACGGCTGCCACCTAATGATGCGCGAGGGCAGCGCTGCGCGGAATATGCCGGTACTGCTGAAGACCGTGATGGAAAATCATCTGGACACCGCCATGGTCAGCATCGTTACCGACGACCTGCACACGGTGGATCTGCATGAGCGGGGCCATCTGGACGACGCGCTGCGTACGGCACTGGGCATGGGGCTGGACTTTGTCAAGGCCATTCAAATGGTTACCGTCAACTGCGCACGGGCGTTCAATCTGGATCGGGAGATTGGCGGACTAGCGCCCGGACGTCGAGCGGACATCAATATCACCACCGGTCCGGAGGATTTCCGCGTGCTGACCACCTTTGCCGGCGGCCGCCAGATTACGGACAACGGCAAGTTGCTGGTTCACTATGAGACGGCAGAGCATGAGCCCTGTGTGCTGAACACCATGCACCTGAAAAATCCCATCACGGCGGACAGCTTCAAGATTCATGCCCCCGCAGGTGCCAAGAAGGTAAAGGCCTTGGTAATGGATACACTGCCCTACATGCCCTTCACCAATCGCCGGGATGTGGAACTGCCGGTGGTAGACGGCGTGGTGCAGTGCGATGTGGAGCAGGATGTGCTGTATATTGCGCAGGTAGAGCGCCACGGTAAGAACGGCAATGTGGGCAAGGCCTTTATGGGCGGCTTCCATATCCGGGGTGGTGCAATGGCTTCCTCCGTGGGCCACGACAACCACAACATCATTGTCATGGGCGACAGCTTTGAGGACATGGCGCTGGCGGTGAACCGTTGCGTGGAACTGGGCGGCGGACAGGTGATCGTCCGGAACGGCAAGGTGGCTGCTGAGGTGGCATATCCCATCTGCGGTTTGCTGAGCGACCTGCCGCTGGGGGAACTGGCGGAGAAGAAAAAGGAACTGAACCGGGTGGCTCACGAAATGGGCACGGAAATTGCCATTCCCTTCATGTTCCTCAGCTTTATCTGTCTAGCGGCTATCCCCGCTTACGCCATTACCGACTGCGGATTTATTGATGTGGCGCAGCAGAAGGTTATCGACCCCGTTCTGGAGGTCGTGGAATAAAACCGAATTCCCTGAAAAACCGATTTACAAAAGAGCACAGAGAGGAGCAACATGAAGAACGATTTTTTTAAGCTGAAGGATCACGGTACCACCGTCCGGCGAGAAGTGCTGGCAGGTATCACCACCTTTATGACCATGGCCTATGTGTTGGCAGTGCAGCCTTCAGCCGTCTGTGGCTTCGGCCCCGATCCCTACATCACGGATATAAACGGCGTTGTTATCAGCAAGTCGGCGTTGCTGGTGATGTGTGCGCTGGTCAGCGGTATCATCACCCTGTTTATGGGCCTGTATGCCAATTTGCCGCTGGCACTGTCTACCGCTATGGGCAGCAACTTCATTCTTGGCGGGCTGGTCAACAGCGGCACGGTATCCTTCGGCTGGGCCATGGCGCTGCTGCTGTGCTCCGGTATCCTGTTCATTCTGGTGACGGTTCTGGGTGTGCGGAAAATGGTGGTGGATTTGCTGCCGAAAAACCTGAAGATCGCCATACCAACCGCCGTGGGCTTCTTTATTGCCTATCTGGGCTTTAAAAACACCGGTCTTGCCACTTTCAGCGACAGCGGTCTGGCTTTGGGCGATTTTACCCAGCCTGCGGTGCTGCTGGCCTTGATTACCCTGGCAGTGATGGGCGTGCTGACGGCCTACAAGGTGCGCGGCGCTATTCTGATCGGCATCATTGTCGGCACCATCATCAGCATTCCTATGGGCGTGTCTACGCTGCCTGCTGCGCTGGTGTCCCTGCCGGATATGAGCGAAATCGGCAATCTGGTGCTGTGCTACGACTTCAAGTCCGTGTTAGCTGACATCCCCGGCGCACTGGTGTGGATCTTCATCCTGTTTACCAGCGACTTCTTTGCTACCTTCGGCGCATTGATCGCCGTGGGCGCCCAGACCAATATGCTGGATGAGAATGGCAACTTCCCCCAGATTGAAAAGCCTTTTCTGGTGGATGCCGTTGGTACGGTGGTCGGTTCTGGCACCGGATGCACCACCATCTCCACCTTCATTGAATCCACCATCGGCGTGGAAGCTGGCGGTCGCACGGGCCTGACGGCGATTGTCTCCGGAGTGCTGTTCCTAGTGTGCATTTTCCTGTCCCCACTGTTTTTGATGATTCCCACTGCCGTGACCGGCGTGGCGCTGATCTTCGTGGGCTTCTCCATGCTGTCGGGCTTTACGAAGCTGGACTTCTCCGACTTCAAGAGTTGCTTCGGCCCCTTCGTGATGATCCTGTTCGGCACCTTTACCGGCGACATTGCTGCGGCAATCTGCCTGGGCGTGCTGACGGACGTGCTGATCAAGGTGCTGACAGGCGATGCAAAGAAGGTACACCCGGTGCTGTATGTGTTGTGTATCCCGCTGGTACTGTATTTCATCGTGTAAAAACCGGATAACAACGCAACTTCCCGGCATACCCGGATGAGCAGGTCTGATTGTGCGGAGTAGCGCAGCGTAAGCTGCGCTACTCCGGTTTTTATTGGGATATGTATGCAGAACAGTAATAGATTTAGCAATCATGGGTAGCATCTCTTACTAATATCCTACAATCATTCTACCGAAATAATTTTTGGCGTTCAAGACCCTGCTTGAAATATCTCTCCCGTGTGGATTTGAAGATTTGCACGCTTCCCTGTTCCCATCGATCAATAGTCCGCCACGTCACGCTGGCGAAGTCCTTTTTGATAACGATACTACCGCCGTTTGTTCCACTGTAATAGTATGGCTTTGCCGATCATGACGGCGATGGCCAGCGCTACCACCGTCAGGGGAAAGACCACCGTATTGGCGGCGTTTCCGTAGGAGCCCAGATAGCTGGCGTTGGCGATGAAGATCTGATCCACGATGTTGTAGAGCGCCCCCACCAGCAGGGAGATGACGCAGGGGATGGCGTAGCGGTGCATGAGCCGCCCGACGGGCTCGGTCTCCAGAAATTGTGTGTTGTGTTCCATAGTTGTGTCCTCTCTTTCGGCGTG
>ENA-ORTU01002406-ORTU01002406.1-human-gut-metagenome-genome-assembly--contig:-NODE-2406-length-16928-cov-3.040894_pt1 | contig 16928 bp, 16 predicted proteins | sample MGYA00241910_ERZ509184 | MGnify/ENA primary metagenome ERZ509184 (study PRJEB26280, sample SAMEA2338847) | human gut metagenome | biome: human gut; feature: human-associated habitat; material: faeces... | reverse complement strand
TGCTGCAAGAGCTGATGACACTTCGAATTCTCTATTCTCCAACAGAATCGACAGCCAGTGTAAAATACAGTATTTTTCATCATTCAGATTCAGAATTTTCAATCCTGAGCAATCAATTTCATAGCAGTTTGCAATCCCATCTTCCTCTTTGGACACACCCCATTCTCTTGCCATATCAATCTGCTCTGTACAATAAAATCCAAGTCCATAATCATTATATGGCTTTCCATACCCGAACTCAGGCTTCTCAATGATTTCAGATGAACCATGATAGATTTTTCTTTTCATTTGTTTTGACAAAGGGACACCTTCTTTCTACTTCATTCTTTTTTAAGTCGCTGACCACGTATAATGTAACCGTGATAACTTATTATGTTTTTACTATACTCCTTAAGGAGTATATTTTCAACTTTTAAATGTATGCCAGTTCAAAGAAAAAATTATTTTTTATAATAAAATACAGTTCCTGTAAAAAGTCTCAACTTCCTACAAGAACTGTATCTCTCAACATCATTTTATCTCATTTTTTACAATGTCACGATTTCTCCATCTTCATCCCAGAGATCATGCCAGTCTTTTGCTCCATGCCACAAGAACACCTGTCCTTTTACAAGGCGGTTTCCTTTTTCGAGTGTTGCGATCTTCGCCATCTCTTCTTCTGTCAGCGGATCTTCTGTCATTGCTTTTAAGTTGCTTACATAATTGTGAAGTGAGAACGGGATTGCAATCTCGCCTCTCTGTCTTGCCCATTTCAGTGCAATGATCGCCGGGTGACAGTTATGAGCCTTCGCAATCTCCTGCATAACCGGAGTCTGCAGATCTGCTACATCTTCCGGACACATGTCTCTCTCCGGTCTCATCGGAGAACCGATTGGCATATACCCTACCGGCTGGATATCGTGTGCTACGAGGTAATCGTAAAGTTCCTGTTGCTGGAAGCAAGGATGGATCTCGAGCTCACAGGCGACCGGTTTGATCTTCATCAATGGAAGTACTGCTTCGAGTTTCGGAATTGTCATATTGGAGATTCCGATGAATCTTGTCAGTCCGTCTTCGACGAGTTTTTCACACTGTCTGTATGTATTCATGAATTCTTCCACACTGAATGGTTTAGAATCCGGATTTCTTGACTCTACATCGCATTTTGGTGCATGGTAATTCGGGAATGGCCAGTGAATATAATACATATCCACATAATCACACTGGAGATCTGCGATACTTTTCTTGCAAGCTTCTTCGACATGTTCGTGCATATCGTTCCATACTTTTGTCATAATAAAGAGATCTTTACGTTCTACGATTCCCTCATCAAATGCATTTTTAAATACTTTACCGATCTCCGGTTCATTTCCGTAGCATGCGGCACAATCAAACATGCGGTATCCGCTTTTGATTGCTCCGTCTACTGCTTCAGCAATCTGATCTGCTGTAAATCTGTCGGAACCAAACGTTCCCATACCGATACATGGTGCTTCATCACCTGTGTAGAATTTTACTTTTGGCACATCTGCCGGATTAATAAATTCACCCATGATAACTCTCCTTTTATCTAATCTAACCGATCTTCTCAATCTCCACCTGTGGATAGATCTTTTCCATATCTTCTTTTACGAAGAATCCTGTTTCTTCTCTGAGTGCTGCTGCCGCTGAGATCGCACTTGCTTTCTTCAATGTCTCTTCAACCGAAAGTCCTTCGCTAAGTCCAAGAGCGAACCCGGCGATCATGGAATCTCCGCATCCTACAGTGTTTACCGCATCGATCTTCGGCACACGTGCGCGAAAGATTCCGTCGTCACATACGACAAAGGAACCGTCTCCACCGAGTGACACTGCTACGATCTCGACTCCATCTGCATGAATCTGTTTTGCCGCATCTACCATGTCCTGGAAGTTGTCGCAGCTTTTTCCTGTCAACATACGGATTTCATCAATGTTTGGCTTGATCATCGTCGGCTTTGCCTCGATTCCCATCTCAAGCAGTTTTCCACTTGTATCAAGGATGACTTTCTTTCCTGCCTCTTTGCAGATTCTTACAAGACGCTGATAAGCTGTTCCGTCAAGTCCTTTTGGAACACTTCCTGACATAGCAACAACATCTGCTTTCTTCACCAGTTCTGTGAAATGTTTTTCGAATCCCTTAAATTCTTCCTCAGATACCGTGAATCCCGGCTCAAGAAATTCTGTCTGCACGTGATTAACTTCATCCCATATGTTGATACAAGATCGGCTCTCTTCTTCCAGATGATAGAATTCGCTCTTGATTCCAAATGGTTTCAGTGCATCTTCGATATAATTTCCTGCATGACCTCCGACAAATCCCGTCGCGACCACTTCCGCTCCTGCGATAGATGCCGGCTTGGATACATTTAATCCTTTTCCACCCGGTGTGTACGCACATTCTTTCACACGGTTGACTTCACCGACCTGATAGCCTTCCACAACATATCTTTTGTCGATTGCTGCATTTAATGTTACTGTAAGTATCATATTCGGTACAGAGCTTTGACAGATCAAAGCTCTTGTCCCCCTCTCTGATTAATCTTCGTTTACAAGCATTACTTTTCCCTGTACAAGTCCCGGTGTCTTAAACATCTGGAATGCTTCCTGTGCCTGACTCATCGGAACCATTTTGTAAATAAATCCTTTGTCGAATTTCAGCTGTCCTGTTGCAAAGTAATGTGCTGTCAGCTCCCACTCTTTGCCCGGGAACGGTGCGCTGTAGGACATCCAGGATCCTGTCAGTTTGAACTCTTTACGGTTCATGTTCTCCCACATTGCCGGTGTGAACTCAAGATTCACATGTGGTGTTCCGATAAAGCATACATGGGATTTGTTTCCTGCAAGCTCAAAGGCCATATGCATGGTCGGAACCTGTCCGGCTGTCTCGAATACAAATCCATATCCTTTGCCGCCTGTGATCGCCATTGCCTCTTCCATGAAATTCTCTTTCGTTGTGTTGACAACTTCGTCAGCTCCAAGACGTTTCGCAAGTTCAAGTCTCTCATCACTGATGTCGAAAACTACAACTTTCTTGGATCCGAAGATCTTGCACCACTGCATTGTGAACATTCCGATCGTTCCGCCGCCGAGTACTGCAACATACTGTCCGCCCTGATAATCATTCTGGAATACACCGTGGATAGCTACAGTGGCAGGCTCAAACATGGCCGCCTGTTCATACGGAATGCCTGGATCATATACAACTGCATTTTGCTCTGGGATCACTACATAATCGGCATTGGATCCCTGCTCTCTGGAACCAATAAAGCTGTAATGTTTGCACAGAGAGAAGTTTCCGTTCTGACAGTCATCACATTTCATACATGGTTTCAACGGTGCACCGGATACGTGATCTCCAACCTTAACCTTTGTTACACCTTCACCTACTTCTACAACATCTCCTGAGAACTCATGTCCAAGTACGATTGGATAGAAATGAACTCCGTTATGAAGTACTCGTGGAATATCAGATCCGCAGATACCGGAACATTTTACTTTGACCTTAACTTCGCCCGGTCCCGGTGTCGGTTCTTCGTAATCAAGATACTGTACGTCTTCGTTGGCGCATACAACTGCTGCTTTCATTTTCAAGATCCTCCTTTTTGGTCTTTTGTTAATTTATTTCTTATTCATGGTTTTTCGCCATAGTGTCCTTTAATTGTTTATAAAGCTCTATATATGTTTCGTAATTTCTATCATAAACTTTTCTGTTTTCATTATTCGGTTCGTGGGAACGCTTCTCTTCAACAGTAAGCTTCACCGCCTCGTCAAAGTCTTTGTACATTCCGATTCCGACTCCGGCAAGGATCACTGCACCGAGTGTTGTTGCTGTGTCAGAGGATGGAACAACAATTGGTTTTCCTGTGATGTCAGACTTGATCTGTGTCCACAACAAGGAGTTTGCTGATCCGCCCATCGCACGCAGGACTTCTACTTTCGCTCCGGCTTCTTCCGCAACATCAAGGTTATGCTTCAATGCATATGCTGTTCCTTCCATTGCCGCACGGATGAAGTGTCCTTTTGTCTTACTGAAATCTAATCCGTAGTAGACACCTTTTGCGTTTGGATCCCAGATCGGAGTTCTCTCACCGGACATATATGGGAGGAAGATCACTCCGTCACTTCCCGGTGCTACTGCTGCCGCCTCTTCATTAAATAAATCCAGTGAGCTTTTTCCCTGACGTTTTCCTTCTTCTCTTTCGTACGCTCCGAACTCCCGTTCAAGCCAGCGCATCACTCCGCCGCCTCCGGTTGTTCCGCCTTGTAAGAGCCAGCAATCCGGCACGACGTGAAATCCAAGGATCAACCGTTCATCGGCACGATACTGGTCGGTACAGATACTCATTCCCCCTGCCTGTCCACCTTGTTCCTGTGTCTCTCCACTGTGGATCACGCCTGCACCGAGAGTTCCACATGCTGCATCGAGTCCTCCGGCCACGACCGGTGTTCCTTCCGCCAGTCCGCTTTCTTTCGCAGCTTTCTCATTTACCTCACCGATCACTTCATGACAGGCATGAATTTCCGGCAATAGCTCAGAAGAAAATCCAAATTTCTGACACATCTCTTCCTTCCAGGTTCCTGTTCTCATATCGAAGCAGTGAAGACCATATCCCTGAGAAAGGTCCTGTGTCATCACACCGGTCAGTTTGTATGCAATGTAACTGTTGGATTGAAGGATCTTATAAGTCTTTGCATAGACTTCCGGCAGGTTTCTCTGATACCAGATAATCTTTGCAGTTGTATAAGACGGCTGCAAAGAGTTGCCGCAAAGCTCGAAGATCTTGTCTTTCCCAATCTTTTCATTGAATTCTTCACAGATATCTGTGGCTCTTGTGTCCATCCAGATTGGGGTATTCGTAAGTACATTTCCGTCTTTATCTACTGCGATTGCAGACCAGCTCTGCCCATCAATCCCGATTCCTTTGATCTCTTCCGGGGAAATATTTCCCTTTGCGAGCACCTTTGGGATTGCATTGCAAACTGCTTCCCACCATTCTTCCGGATTCTGTTCTGCCCATCCTGGATGTGGGTAATAGACCTGATAATCACCGGTTCCGGTTGCCTTGACGGTTCCGTCTTTTGCAAAGACTGCAATCTTGCAGGCACTGGTTCCGATATCTATTCCTAATAAATATTCTCCCATGGTCTCCTCCTCTTTATGAAATGTCCGCCACTGATTCTCCTTCTACGAATCCGGTTTTCAGCCAGATTGTCTCTGTTGTTTCTGTTTTGTCTGATGTTTTATCTGATGTTTCATCCTTATCTTCGAGACGGCTCAATAACAGATTCGCTGCCGCTTGTCCAATCTCTTCTGTTGGCTGTGTCACGATTGACAGTCTTGGTACTACAGCTCTTGCAAAATCCACATTATCGAATCCAATCACAGACAACTGTTCCGGAACTTTAATTCCAAGATCATTGATCTCCATCATTGCTCCGACTGTCATCTCGTAGTTGGAGATAAATACTGCTGTCATATCCGGATTGTCTTCATAAAGCTTGCGCATTGCTTTCGCTCCTCCGGCAATCGTGTAGTTACCATCTGCCAGAAGTTTTGTATCTTTTCTATCTGTTTTGTCTTTTAAATCTGATTGTTGTTCTGATTGAGCTTTTGATGATTCTTGCAGCGCAAGCTCATATCCTCGTTGACGTTCTCTGGCTGTATATACATTATCCGGTCCTGTGATCATACCAATCTTCTTATGGCCTTTTTTCATCAGCCGTTTCACTGCGTTCTGCGCAGCTCCTTCATTATCTACAAGAACGCAGTCACAATCTCCGTTCTCCATCCTTCGGTCGATCAGTACAACCGGTCTTCCGGATTTTCTAAATCTATCAAATACTTTCTTCTCTGCTCCGGTTGGCATCATGATCAAGCCATCCACTCTTCTGTGAAGAAGGAATTCTGCCGCCTCTTCTTCTCGCTTCACATCGGATCTGCAGTCACAGATCATCGTCGCATATCCATGACTTCTTAATAAATCTTCCGCTGCTGTAATGATCTCTGAAAAGAAAATGTTGTTTAACTCGGGCAAGATGATTCCGATGGTCTTCGTTCGGTTTGTCTTTAATCCTCTTGCAACTTCATTTACCTCAAAATGAAGCTTCTCAATTGCCTCTTCGATCTTGATTCTGTTTTTCTCACGCACATTTCCTCCATTTAGATAAGAAGAAATTGTTGCAAGTCCAAGCCCTGTCTCTCGGGCAATGTCTTTCATCGTTGCACCCATAAGCTTATTTCCTTATTCTGTATCTTGTAAGCTATTACTCATTTTATTCTGCTTTTCCATCACATCCGCACATCTTCATGCGTGCGATCACCTGTTCTTTTACGGCTTCCATCGCAACAACACCGAGTTTCTTCGGATCGAATGTCTCTGGCTTCTCTTCAAGCAGTTTCTTCACGGCATCTGTGTATGCAACACGAAGCTCAGTAGCAAAGTTGACTTTACACATTCCACGCTCTACACATTCTCTTACATCTTCTTCACTCAGTCCGGAAGCTCCATGAAGCACGAGTGGAACCTCTACAACTTCTTTGATCGCGCTTACTCTTGGCTTGTCAAGAACCGGGGTTCCTACATAAAAGCCGTGCGCTGTTCCAATTGCTACTGCAAGAGAGGAAACTCCTGTGCGCTCTACGAATTCTTTTGCTTCCTGCGGATCTGTGTTCGTATCAGCATCAGCCTCAAGGTCGTCTTCCTTTCCGCCAACTTTACCAAGTTCAGCTTCTACCGGAATGCCAAATGCATTTGCTACATCTACAACCTTCTTCGTCACTGCGATATTATTCTCAAAATCTTCGTGGGAACCGTCAATCATAACAGATGTGTAACCAGCTTTCATTGCCTGGACTGCAAGTTCAAAGCTATTGCCGTGATCCAGATGCAGGCATACCGGGATCTTTGTTTTCGCAGCTTCTGCTTTCACGATTCCTGCAAATGTCTCCAATGTTCCGTACTTTACAGTAGAAGGTGTTGTCTGAAGCATCACCGGTGCGTTCAGCTCCTCCGCTGCGGCGATGACTGCTTTAACCATCTCCATATTCTCTACATTGAATGCGCCTACTGCGTATCCACCCTTCTTTGCGTCTAAAAGCATCTTTTCTGATGTAACTAATGGCATCGTATCGTCCTCCTTATTTTTAAAACCGAAACGTTTCGGTTTTGCTTATGTATTTATTTTAGTGCAGGATTTACTGATTGTCAAGATATTACAAAATGAATGTAAGTATATTTTTATTAAAGCTGCAAATAATGTAAAAAAACACTTCAGGAGGTCTGATGAAATGAAAAACAGAGCGAAAAAGAGATGGTTTGCTTTAATAATCCTTTTACTATGCGCAGTTGTTATTGGTCTGTTTTATTGGAAAGGGCAGAAGAAAATGCAAAGTGATGAGGGATATCTTGTGAAATATTCGTTACCGGATAAGAAACTGGAGGTGATCGTCCATGGCATCTGAATCAACAACTCTTTATCTCAAAGCAGACAGGAATGTTGAGGTATCAAAGCAAAACATCATGTTAGGAGACCTCGTGAATATGGAGTGTTCAGACAAGGCCATCCTGATGAAAGTAAAAACTTTGCGGATCTTGAAGATCCGGGAGGAAAAAGAACAGCGCTATGTAATTTCCGTGTTGAAAATCATTGCCTGTATTCATGAACAGTATCCCAGACTTGAGATTCAGAATCTGGGAGAAACAGATATTATTGTTACTTATGAAAATCAGAAAACACCACCGCTTCTCTGGCACATTTTAAAGGTAATACTGGTATCAGCAGTGATTTTCTTTGGATCTGCCTTCTCGATCATGGCATTCAACAATGATGTTGGGGTAACGAAGCTGTTTGGTCAGATTTATGAACTGATCATGGGAAAGAAGACAGATGGTTTTTCTGTTCTGGAAGTCACGTATTCCATAGGGCTTGCGATCGGGATTCTAATATTTTTTAATCATTTTGGTAAGAAACGCTTTACAGTAGATCCTACACCGATGGAAGTACAGATGCGTCTTTATGAAAATGATATCCAGACAACTTTAGTAGAAAATGCCACACGACAAAAGAAAGAACTGGAGGTCGGAAAATGAACTTGTTGCAGATAATTTTCCTGGCATTGCTTGGTTTAAGTGCCGGAATGGTAGTAGCTGGCGGTGTCTTTTCTTTCATTGTGGAACTTGGTGTGATCTCAGATTTTGCAGATCGTACCCATACCGGCAATCATATTTTAATTTATGAAGATATGGTAGCAGCCGGTGCAATCCTTGGAAACCTGTTTCAGATTTTTGAAGTTAATCTTCCTGGAAGAATGATATTTCTTGCAATTTATGGACTTTTCGGAGGGATTTTTGTTGGTTGCTGGGCAATGGCACTTGCAGAAATTTTGAATGTATTTCCCATTTTTATGAGACGGGCAAGGATTGTCCGGTATCTCGCAGTGTTTGTGGTAATGGTTGCATTAGGGAAAGGAATCGGAGCAGGATTGTTTTTTTGGAAGAGATGGTAAACTCTACCGCTTCATTTCTTTCCGCATCCGCTCCAGCACCTTTTTTTCTGTCCTTGACACCTGCACCTGAGACATTCCCATTTTCTTTCCTATCTCAGCCTGCGTCTTTCCTGCAAAATATCTCAGATAAATGATCGTCCGTTCCTTCGCTTCAAGTGTTTCCAGTACTTCTTTTAATACAATCCGATCAAGAACCTTTTCTTCCTGCCTGTCTTTTTCTTCCAGCTTATCCATCAAAAGGATCTCGCTTCCCTCTTTCTGATGGATCGGCTTATATATGGATTCTACCTCCACTGACGACTCCATTGCCTGGACGATCTCCTCACAATCTATCTGAAGCTCTTCTGATAATTCTTTCAATGTCGGTTCTCTCCCGAGTATCCTGGTCATCTTTTCTCTCGCCTGCAGACTCTTATAGGACAGCTCTCTCAATGAACGGCTGACTTTTATCATTCCGTCATCTCTCAAAAAACGTCGGATTTCTCCGGATATCATTGGAACAGCATAGGTTGAAAACTGTACTTCATAAGAAAAATCAAATTTATCAATTGCCTTAAGCAGTCCAATGCTTCCAATCTGAAACAAGTCTTCCGGTTCTGCACCTCTTCCGTAAAATCGCTTTACTACGCACCAGATAAGACCTATATTTTTCTCGACAAGTTCTTCTCTCGCTTTTTTATCTCCGTCATGTGACTTTCTGATTAAAGCGATTGTGTCGTCCATATTCTGCTCCCTTTACCTATTGTCTTAGTCATTTTTACACTGGTTCCTTCCCCTACCTTGGACTCTACTTCCACACTATCCATAAATGCTTCCATAAAAGAAAATCCCATTCCTGACCGATCATCCTCCGGTTTTGTTGTAAACATCGGTTCCATTGCTTTTTCCACATTTGCAATACCTTTCCCACGGTCCGATATTTCTACTGTAAAAAGCTGGTTTTCTATACTACAGTGTATCCTTACTGTCTCTACTCGCTGTTCATATCCGTGGATAATCGCATTCGTTACAGCTTCTGACACTGCAGTCTTCACATCTGCCACTTCTTCCACCGTTGGATTAAGTTGTGTCAAAAAGGATGCTACTGATACTCTGGCAAATCCCTCATTTTCTGATCTGCTGTCAAAACGGATCTCCATCTCATTATTCTGTGTATTACTCGCCTCCATCACGCTTCCCCCTCATAAATCTGCATAATCTTTGTTGCTCCTGAAAATGTAAGAATCTTCCGGATTCTTTCGTTCGTATGTACCGCCCAGACTTCTCCTCCGATCAGACTAACGGTCTTATACCTCCCCATAATGATTCCAATTCCTGAACTATCCATAAAATCTGTCCTGTCAAAGTCAAAGATCACATATCTGATATGATTTCTGCTGATCACTGCATCCGCTTCTTTCCTTATTTCATCTGCATTATGATGGTCTACCTCTCTTGGAAGATAGATCGTCAGACAATTTTCCTGTACCTGATATCTCATATATTTTCATGCCTCCTGCTTTTCTCATTTTCCATTTAATTACCTGAATCCGTACGCTAAAAAAGGATATGCTTCTTCGCATATCCTTTTCCTTCGTAATCTTATTCGTTATCCTCTGTATTGTCAGAATTATCGGAATCTCCATTCTCCCCGTTATCCTGAGAATTATCATAGCGATTGGAATTTTCAGAGTCCTCTGATACTGAACTACTATCTGCACTTGTATCTGAACTTGTATCTGCACTGGCATCTCCATTCAGAATTGCAAGCTGCTTTTTCGCATCCTCAATATATTTGGAATTATTATAAGTATCTACCATCTTCTGATACCAGGTCTTTGCATTCTCTGTATCACCTTTTCCCTGATAAGCCTGTGCCAGACGATAAATGGCCTGTCCATCATTATAACTTTCGTCCATCTTCACAACCTTTGTCAGATACTCAATCGCCTGATCATAGTTCTTTGATTCCAGTGAATCTACACCGGCTGCATATCTTCTCCTGCATGCTGTTGGGAAAATAGAATCAGAAAGTGTATCATACATCTCTTTTCCACTGTCTCCAAGAGAATCTCTTGTAATCTCAAGCAGCGCGTCTGCCATATCCGTATAACTATATTCTCCAGAACGGCTCTGACTTGAAACCTGAAGCAGTTTCTCATAGCTGTCAGATGTTGCCTTTGCCTGATCAACTGCTTTCTGTGCCTCGTCTCCGGCTGCTCGATACTGATCCAGTGTTCTTGTCTGGGCACTCACCTGTGCTTCCAGTGTGTTGATCTGTTCACTGTATGCACGCATCTGATTATTCAACTTCTCCGAGCGGTTCTGATTCACCGCCGGAGCAACAAGAAACCAGATCAAAGCAGCACCAAGAACCATTCCGATCAATATATTGGCAAATGCAAGCTGCTGTGCCATGTCCCGGATCTTAGAACGTTTTGGCTGAATGATCGTCTCATTTCCAAGACTATATTCTACTGCTGCACTTTTTGGTTTCCGGAAACTTCTCTCTGCATTCTTCCCATATCTGCCACGTTGTTTTGTAACTTCTTGCAAATAGGTCAGTGTCAGTTCATTTGTTGTATCTAATTTCTTTGCTTCTATAAGAATCTGTCTTGCCTTTGTATTCTGATTCATCTGTATATAAATCAGAGCCAGAAGCTGATACGCCTTCAAAAATGTCGGATGAGACGCGATCACCTGTTTCAACTGAATGATCGCAAGATCTTCCCCGTTCTGCTGACAGTAAACCAGACACTGGTTAAACTTCTTAATCGCCTGATTCAGTGATTCTAGTTCATTCGCTGAATTCTGTACTTTTTTAATATAATAATCCGCAATATTATCTCTTGGGCACAGATTCTTACTGATGATCCACTCCACAAGAGCTTCTGAAACTTCCCCTATGCCATAATACACAAGACCTAAAAGATTCCGCGCCGCAATATTCTCCCTGTTATACTGCAGGCTCTGCTGCAAGGAAACAATTGCCCCGGACATATCTCGCACCTGGGCTTTGCGCAGTCCATCATTGTACCAGGAATTTGACTGATACATGATCTTCTTTGTGTAATCCATTTATACCCACCACTATCTTTCTATCTTCTCACCGTTTTTTCTTTCTTTGCCATAACCTCTTTTACGATGTCCTGCATATCTGTCAGATCTTCCTTGTAAACAGCTTCCTCAATCTGGTCCACCTCGAGACTTGGCTTGAATTTTCTAAGTTCTTCTTCATAATTAAGCATCTGCAATCAAACCTCCCCACATCCGCTTAAAGATTCCTGTATGATCTCTTTGATCATTCCTGTCAGGTAAAGAGAACCGAGACAATATACCGTTCTTCTCCCCTGAATCCGCAATACATACTGCATTGCCTCTTTGACAGATTCAATCACAGTCACCGGCTGTTCTGTATATTTCCGGAACAGTTCACCTAGAATGTGTGCGTCTGTCGCACGATCACCATCGATCAATGTTACTACATATTCTTCCGCATCAGCATGTTTGCATAGATACGAAATCATTTCTTCATATTCTTTATCTTTTACCGCCGAAAATAAAATAATATTTCCATCTGGATTCTTCGGCACACTTCTTACAAATGCCTTAATAGCACTCACATTATGCGCTCCGTCAACGTATACTTTTGGAAGAATCTCTTCCATTCTTCCTGCCCATTTCACCCCGGCAAGTGCTGTTCTCCACTCTTGTGGATGACCGTTTTCTTTGAAAAGATAACGCATCACTTCCATCGCAAGCAGTGCATTCCCCGGCTGATAGGTTCCAATATTATTTAATTTCCACGTGGTAGTTCCATAATAAGCACTTGCGCAGGAAAATGCAATATGTTTATCTTCAATTCCAAGAATTTCGTACGCATCTTTCCCTATTTTTTTACAGAAACAGCCTTCTTTTTCTGCTGTTTTTTCAATTACAGAATCACTTCCCGGTGCTGTCTGTGCAAAGAACACCGGAACTTCCGGCCGGATGATTCCTGCTTTCTCTCCCGCAATCTGTTCCACTGTATCACCAAGATATTCCATATGATCCAGACCGATTGATGTGATCACGCAGGCGACCGGTTCTACAGAACTTGTTGCATCCAGCCGACCTCCAAGTCCTGTCTCAAGGACAATGTATTCCATTCCTGCTCTGTCATAAGCTTTCATCGCCATTGCAAATAAAAATTCGAAAAATGTCGGATGCTCCAATCCTGCATCCTGCATCCTGCGGACAGCCTGCATGGTCTCTTCAAATACTTCGCAGAAATCCTCATCACTGATCTGCTTTCCGTTCAGAACAATCCGTTCATTCATTTTCACCAGATGCGGTGAAGTAAACAATCCGGTGCTTTTTCCTTCTGCCCGGAGCATCGCATCCAGATAAGCGCATACAGAACCTTTTCCATTCGTTCCCGCTACATGAATGATCTTCTTTCCATTCTGTGGATTTCCCAAAAACAGAAGCATCTCTCTGGTATAATCCAAAGAGTGCTTTCTTGTAAATCTTGGAATTTCTTCTATATAGGTTACGATTTCCTTATAGGTCATTTTTTCTTTTCTTCCTTTTGTTCTACAAAGGCCTGTCTTCCATTCTCAACATCCGTATCCTGGTCTGTCACTTCTACAAGCTGGCCTCCTGTATATTCATAAGTCTTCGATGTACGGAAGATTGTATTGCTTGAACCGCACTGTGCAACCATGATCTGATCGCCATCTTTGATTTCTGACTCTTTCAGATCCAGTCTTGTATTGTTCAGGAATTTTGTTGTCTGCTTCTCTCCGTTGATATAAACCTTACTTTGTTTTGTAAAGTTCTCTCCGTAAATGCTATAAGTTCCTTTCAGCTGCTCCACAACACTGGTGATCGTCGCATCCTTTACCCCCATGACCATATGTCCTTCTGTGATCGGAGCTCCACTGTCCTTGTATACATACTGTTTTCCGTACATGATATCATACTGGAGTAATTCCAGATCAGCAAGATAATTCTTTGTCTGTCTTCTCTGCTGATGGTAATTGAAAATAGTTCCTGTATGAATATCCAAACGATCAAAGACTTCTGCCATAATCTGGTAAGCAGCGATATTCCCATCTTTCTTTTCCAGTCCAATATTGTCCCAGATAACATAATTCGTATTGTACAGATATTTTCCTTTCAGGTCTTTTGCTTCCAGACCAAGTGTCGGGAGATGGTCTCCATAGAATACGATCACTGTCGGTTCCCCTCTCTGCTCGATTGCATCGATCAGCTGTCCGACGAACTTGTCCATCTCATGAACTTCATTTACATAGTACTCCCATGCATTTCTCTTGCCTTCATCTTCCACTCCGGTTACATTGATCTCCGGATTTTCCAAGGTCGGCTCTGTCGGATAATCTCCATGTCCCTGCACACTGATCGTACATACAAAGTCTGTTCCGTCTGTTGTGTCCAAAGACTCCATGATGTTCGGAACAAGAATATCGTCTGTCGCCCATCCCTTCGGAGTCGTCTTTAAGATATTCATGAATTCCTTACTTGTATAATGGTCGAATCCCATGTTATTGTATACTTTGGCACGACTGTAGAAATTACCGCCGTTGTTGTGAAGTGCCTCTGCACCATATCCAAGGGATGAAAGCGCACTTGCCGCACTCTCAAGAGGTGTCGTCTTCACATAAGTCTTGTATGGATACTCTCCCGGTCCGAAGAAACGCATATTCATTCCGGTAAGCACCTCGAACTCTGTATTCGCTGTACCTGCTCCGACAGATGGAACTTTAAAATATCCGGAAGAATAGTCAGCATAAAGCTTTCTGAGATTTGGGATCGGATCCTCGGAAAATCGCAGCCATTCTACCTCTGTCGGATCAAAATAAGATTCCAGCTGGACAAACATGATATTCGGCAGCTCCTCTTTCGAACGGCTTGTCTCACTCACGTTAAGGCATCCATCCTTGTTAATCTCCGCCATCGTCTCTTCACTGTAACCGGCCGGCTGATTGATTCCTGTATTAAATAAGCTTGCTGCGAAGCAATATGGAAATCCATAGTCTTCATAAGCAAATGCGATATTTCCAAAATAATTTGAGATCACTCTCTTGTCGATTGCAACATCAGTAAGCCCTACATAGGCAAATCCGGATGCCACAACAGCGATCACTGCAATAATGCGGTGCATCTTTCCAGTATACTGCCCACCGCGGCGCCACATGGAAATCACCCACAAAACAACAGCTGCGATTCCAATGGTAAGCATCACGATCTCAAAGCCATTAAAGTAATTGCTTGTCAGTTCCAAAGCATCTGACAGAACTTTCAAGTCCTGCGCATTGAACGGTGTCACTCGCTTCAGGAGCAGATACCCGTTACATGCTCCCAGAAACAGCCAGAATACACAGAGAAGGATTCTGACAAATACACGTCTGCGGAACAAATACACAATCATAAATGTTGCAAATATTAAAAATGCGTTAAACAAAAACACGAGTGGTGTTCCTGTCATGTAGCTCCATGCTTCAAAAAAGGAATGCCTTGAGATCATCTCAATCAAAAAATTTAAAACACAGGCCAGCAGATAATGAAGAACGAGTGAAAATCTGTTCATCCACTTATAAACCGGCTGCATCTTTTTCGCAAATTTACTGTTTCTTCTCTGTTCCAGAATTCTCTGGCGTCTTGCTTTTTTCTCCTGATAGTGTCTCTTGATATCTTCCGGTTTCAGATTTTTGACCTTTGTAAAAAATCCTTTGATATCTGGTTTTTTAATATGAATCCGCTTCATCTATAACCTCTTTCTTATAGGCAAAATGCACGGCATGGGATCTTAGTTCCTTTCTGCCGTGCGACTTTTTGCCGTCTAATACCTGATACTGTGTCTAAACTGCTATTTACAGTTTCCTGCTTTTTTGCAGCTTTTCTCCCCCCACAGTTATCTGAGACTATCGATTCTCTCTTTTACCTGCTCAAGCATCTGTGTGTATTTCTCAAGTTTATCACGCTCAGCCTGAACTTTATCTGCAGGTGCTTTGCTTGTGAATCTTTCATTTGCAAGCATTCCCTGTGCTCTCTTTATCTCGCTGTTGAGTCTCTCTTCCTCTTTCTTCAGTCTTTCTCTCTCCTGCTCGAAGTCTACAAGGTCTTCCAGCGGCAGGTAAACTGTTGCTCCCGGAACAACGATAGATACTGCATCATCAGCAACATCTTTCTTCTCATAGTGAAGAATAATATCGTTTGCCAGCATCAACGGTTTTACAGATTCCTTGAATACTTCAAGTGCTGTAAGCAGTTTTGAATCACTGCTGATAATATAAACCTTTGTACGTTTGTTATTCGGAACATTCATCTCAGCACGCATATTTCTGATTCCGCGTGTGATTGCTTTTACATGTTCCATAACTTCTGTAGCATATGGGAACTCCCAATCCTCTCTGTATACCGGCCAGCTTGACATCATCAGTGACTCTTCCTCCGGTACAAGTGCTCCATAAATCTCTTCTGTGATAAATGGCATAAATGGATGAAGAAGCTTCAGTGCCTGTCCAAGTACTGTCTTAAGTACCCACAGAGCACAGTTTGCGGACTGTGAATCTTCCTCCGCATGGTAGATACGATATTTTGCGATCTCTACATACCAGTCACAGAACTCATCCCAGATAAAGTCATGAACTTTCTGAACTGCGATACCGAGTTCGAACTTATCCATGTTCTCTGTCATTTCTTTTGTCAGGCTGTTTACCTTGGAAAGAATCCATCTGTCTGCCGGTTTGAGCAGGAAGTCTTCCGGTTCTTCTACAACGTTCTTCTCCATGTTCATCATGATAAATCTTGATGCATTCCATACTTTGTTTGCAAAGTTACGGCTTGCCTCAACACGCTCGTTGTAAAAACGCATATCGTTACCAGGTGCATTTCCTGTGATCAGTGTCAATCTCAGGGCATCTGCACCGTACTTGTCGATGATCTCAAGCGGATCGATACCATTTCCAAGAGACTTACTCATCTTACGTCCCTGAGAGTCTCTTACAAGACCGTGGATCAGTACTGTGTTAAACGGAGCTTTTCCTGTATGCTCATATCCTGAGAATACCATACGGATTACCCAGAAGAAGATGATATCATATCCAGTTACAAGAACGTCTGTCGGATAGAAGTAGTCAAGATCTTCTGTCTTCTCCGGCCATCCAAGTGTGGAGAACGGCCACAACGCGGAAGAGAACCATGTATCAAGTGTATCTTCATCCTGTGTGAAATGTGTACATCCACAGTGTGGGCATTTCTCCGGTGCTTCTTTCGCAACTACAAATTCACCGCACTCATCACAGTAATAAGCCGGAATTCTGTGTCCCCACCAGATCTGACGGGAAATACACCAGTCTTTGATATTCTCAAGCCAGTGAAGGTAAATCTTGTCAAAACGCTCCGGCACGAAACGAAGCTCGCCGGTCTTCAGTGCATT
>ENA-ORTU01002387-ORTU01002387.1-human-gut-metagenome-genome-assembly--contig:-NODE-2387-length-17036-cov-3.907014_pt1 | contig 17036 bp, 14 predicted proteins | sample MGYA00241910_ERZ509184 | MGnify/ENA primary metagenome ERZ509184 (study PRJEB26280, sample SAMEA2338847) | human gut metagenome | biome: human gut; feature: human-associated habitat; material: faeces... | reverse complement strand
ACGAGTTGCGCAACACTGTTATGTTGCGCCTGCGGAAATTGAACCGCCTGTGTAGCAGTACGAATACAGCTTGAGCGATGAAGGTGGAGAAAATGGGCGGACACATTGGTCCGCCCCTACGGAAGCTGAGCAGTACAGCCGTTCCCCCTGGCGAGTCTCAGTTCTCCGATTTTCGCCGTGCTCTCCCAAGGGAAACGGGAGTCAAGAGGGTAGAAACCGCAGGTGTCTACCCTCTTGCCCTCTCGGCGTGGGTACGCCGTCCCCAGCGGGCAGCGAAATGTTTCGGAACTGAAACCTTACTCGTCTTGACAAGCTATGGTCAGGAACGTAAAATATAGGTAATAAGGTAAGGCAGAATGTCCGCATTCTGCAACTGTCAAAAAGGGGATAGTATTTTGAAGTTGACAAAACGCATTTTCAGCGGTCTGCTGGCCGCCATGATGCTGTTCACCACTGCTTTTGCCGTAAATGATTCGGCGACCACCAAGGCTGCAAACGCGCTGACGTTTGCGTTCAAGCCGATCACCGGCAGCGAGTACGACAGCACCGCTCTCCAGACCGATCTGGCAGCAGCGCAGAAGACCATCTCGCAGCGCATGCAGCTTGAGGGTCTGACCGGCGCGTCTGCCGCCGTTTCCGGCGATGTGATCACCGTTTCCATTCCGAAAACAGCTACCGGCAACACTGCCGCTTACTGGGCCGCTCGTCTGGGCGACCGCCGTCTGTGCAGTGTGACCGACTTTCTGAACGAGGAGTGGCAGTTCGACCGTGCAGATTTTGCCTCTGCCAAGGCAACCACCGAGAACGGCGCAGAAGCCGTTGAGATCGACCTGACCGACTCCGGCAAGACCAAGCTGACCGAGGCCCACAACAAGGTAAAGACATACCTTGCGGACAGCAAGAACGACGCTGACAAGGCGCAGTGGCTCATCTTCCACTGGGGCACCACCACCTTCCGCATGCTGGTGGACGACAGCTTCTCCGACAGCAAGCTGGTGATCGGCGGCGATTCCGATCCGCTGCGTGCCGGTGCATCCAAGTACATGCCGCAGTATCTGATGCTCGATCCGCTCCCGTTTGCAATGGAGCAGACCGCCGTTCCGACGACCACCGAGCCGACGACTCCGACCACTCCGACCACTCCCACCGAACCCACGACTCCGACTGAGCCGACCACGCCTTCCGAGCCGACGACCACGGATTTCCCGGACATCGACGGTCACTGGGCTGCCGCTTCGCTGCGCAAGGGTGTTGAGCTTGGTCTTCTGAAGGGCATCAACGGCAAAATTATGCCGAACAACTCGGTCAAGCGTTCCGAGGCTATCGTTATCCTCAACCGTGCGCTTGGCGCAACGCAGGCCGATAGTGTATCCGGTCTAGCTGCCAGCCAGCAGTCCGCATGGTACAGCGAGGATCTGGGCAAGGCCATCCACCTCGGTCTGATTACCGCAAACGACAACCGCAGCTTTGACACTGCAGCTACCCGTGCCGAGGCTTTCGTTCTGATGGCTCGTGCGTTCGCGTACGACCGCGCAGAGACCGCTGCCGATGAGCTGAGCAGCTTCACCGATACCTCCTCCATGACCACCGAGCAGAAGCAGGCTGCTGCCGCTCTGATCAGCCAGGGCGTTGTAAACGGTACCTCTGCTGCCAAGCTGTCTCCGTTGAACAAGCTGACCCGTGCACAGTTCGTCACCATGATCGTGCGCATTGCAGCTGCCACCAACGCAGACAGCGCACCGACCGAGCTGGCCGGCGGCACCGTACTCACCAATCCGAGCATCGCTCTGACCGGCGCTGTCGCAGACGGCGACTGGATCTTTGCCGCTCCCACGAATGAAATTTCGCTCGATTCCGTCAGCAGCTCGCACCGCATCGTCCTCAAGGGCGAGGAGCGCGCTGTACTGAACGGCACCAAGCAGACCAGCATCTCTACGCTTGCTGTTGACCCGGCAGGCACGGCTGATGTGAAGATGGACAGCACTTCGTCCGTAAACACGCTCGTTATCGCGGGCCATGGCGGCTCCGTAAGCTACTCCGGCGCTGCTTCCGGCATTGAGATCACCGCTTCCGGCCGCACGATCGTGCTCGAAGGCATGACCTCGGATGCCATCACCATTACCGGCAGCAACAACACCATCCTGCTCAAGGGCGACGCGGATACCGTTTCCGTACTGCGCGGCTCCGGCAACCGCATCACGCTGTCCGGCACGGTCGGCACGATGGTTCTGGCCGGCAAGAACACCACGGTTGACGGCACCGGCAAGATCGGCACCGTAGACACCCGCATGGTCGGCTGCACGGTAACGGCTAAGGCCGACCACACGATCGACAACATCGATCCCGGTCTGGATGGCGTTCAGATCACGATGACCGTTCCGGATAAGGTTAAGGCCGGCGGCTCGCTGACTGCCAAGGTCAGCTTCTCCGGCGTAAAGGAAGGCGTTACCTGCACTGCAATCTGGTATCAGGACGGCTCCGCGATCAAGGGCTGCACGAACAACAGCTTCGAGCTGACCAACGGCAAGACCTCCAGCCACACCAGCACCTTCACCTTCACCAAGAATATGAAGACCAGCACGGCGATTGGCTTTAAGCTGCTCTACGACAACCCGTCCACCGGCGAAACCGAGCAGGTTTACGCCCAGAAGACCGTTCCGATCGAGAATTACTCTGCCGAGTGGTATGCACAGCGCGATGCTGCCGCTATCCTCAAGCAGGTATCCTCGGTTTACCGCGGCAACTACACCACGTCCTACGCGGCCAACAACGATTACTCCAAGACCACCAAGGAGGTCTGGATCAACGCCAAGGGCTACTCCAGCAACACCAATTATCTGGTCTGGATCAACCGCGCCTATCAGCATGTAAACGTATTCACCGGCTCCAAGGGCAACTGGAAGCTGACCAAGAGCTTTATCGTCGGCACCGGCGCTGCCTCCACCCCGACTCCGGTCGGCGTGACCACCGTCAGCTACAAGCTGAAGGCAGGCTGGACCACCGGTACTTACACGGTTCGTCCGGTTGTAGGCTTCTACCCGGGCACCGGCTACGCGTTCCACTCCCGCCTGTGCTATCCCGGCACCAGCACCGAATATGACTTCAGCAGCGGCTATCCGGTTTCGCACGGCTGTGTACGCATGAAGCACAACGATATCAACTGGATTTACAACAACGTACCGATCGGCTCGACTGTCGTAATCTACTAAACCGCAACTGCAAACACCGATATTCTCCGTTTTTCCGGAGAGTATCGGTGTTTTTTTGCTGCAAAACAGTGTGTACATCATCAACATCCTGTCTTGCAGCGCAACAATAAATTCTCACCCTGATAATGTAATTCGTCATTTTATACGCATTTTTCGCAAATGCAATTGGTTATCGTTGTGACATTTTAATGTTGACACCGACAACATCAAGGACTATAATAAACCCATCACAACAAACAACGAGGTGAGGAAATGGCCGATCAGTATCATCATGGAAATCTGAAAAGCAAGCTGCTGGAGGAAGCGGTCACGCTGATCTCGCAGGACGGCCTCGAAAATCTTTCTCTCCGGCGGCTGGCAACGCAGTGCGGCGTGAGTCACAACGCCATCTACCGCCATTTTGACAGCAAGGAGCGCCTGATCGACGCCTGCCGTGCCTATGTCATGCAGGAGCTGACGCGCACACTCGAGCTGACGCTCAGCGGTCTGGATGAAAGCCTGCCGCAGACCATGGAACAGCTCGGCACCGCCTATCTGGATTTTTACATGCGCAACCCGACGTATTTCAGCGCGTATTTCCGCAATGCGTCCCAGAAGCTGACGTTCTCGCTTGAGCCGATCGAGGGCAACTACCCGCCGTTTTCCGTTTTCCGCCGTGTGGCTGTCGCTATCGCGGAAAAGCAAGGCATTCCGCAGGATGAGACACGATGGCGGCTTCTGCGCTACTGGACGATGCTCAACGGCATATTCGCCATGTGGATTTCCTCCAACGTGGAACTGCCTGAAAACTGGAAAACCTGTCTGAAAAACGAATTTTAAGGAGCGTTTACGATATGAAACAGATCATTCTTACGGGCGACCGCCCGACCGGCAACCTGCATGTCGGCCACTACGTCGGCTCACTGGCCGAGCGCGTGAAGCTGCAGAATTCCGGAAAATATGACGAAATTTACATCATGATTGCGGACGCACAGGCGCTGACCGACAACGCCGAGCACCCGGAGCGCGTGCGCCAGAATATTATGAAGGTCGCGCTGGACTATCTTGCGGTCGGCATTGACCCGGAAAAGGCGAATATCTTCATCCAGTCCATGGTGCCGCAGCTGACCGAGCTGACGTTCTACTACATGAACCTTGTCACCGTGTCCCGTGTACAGCGCAACCCTACCGTTAAGGCAGAGATTCAGATGCGCAACTTTGAAGCCAGCATTCCGGTCGGTTTTTTCTGCTATCCGATCAGTCAGGCGGCGGACATCACCGCATTCAACGCTACGGCTGTTCCGGTTGGCGAGGACCAGGAGCCGATGCTCGAGCAGTGCCGCGAAATCGTGCACAAGTTCAACACGGTTTACGGCGAAACGCTGACGATGCCGCAGATTGTTCTTCCGTCCAACAACGCCTGCATGCGTCTGCCCGGCACAGACGGCAAGGCGAAGATGAGCAAGTCGCTCGGCAACTGCATCTACCTTGCGGATCCGGAGGAGGTCGTTCGTGAGAAGATCATGTCCATGTACACCGATCCGGACCATATCCGCGTGCAGGATCCCGGCAAGCTGGAGGGCAATACCGTGTTCACCTATCTGGATGCGTTCTGCCAGCCGGAGCACTTCGCAGAATTCCTGCCGGACTACCAGAGCCTCGACGAGCTGAAAGCGCACTACCAGCGCGGCGGACTCGGCGATGTGAAGGTAAAGAAGTTCCTGAACAACGTCATGCAATCGATGCTGTCGCCCATGCGTGAGCGCCGTGCGCAGTGGGAGGGTCGCCTGCCCGAAGTCTATGAGATTCTCAAGAAGGGCAGCGAAATCGCCGCTGAGACCGCTCAGGGTACGCTCGATCGAGTCCGTCACGCGATGAAGATCGACTATTTCACCGATAACGGCCTGCTCAAGTAAAAACAGCAAAATAAAGAACGAACCGCTTGGTTCGTCCTTTCTGTTAGATTTTCGGAATTTGCTGGGTCACGCAGTGGATATTGCCGCCGCCGATGAGGATATCGCGGGCCGGAATCGCAACCACCTTACGGGTCGGGAAAAGCTCCTGCAGGATAGCCTGCGCCTTTTCATCCATCGGGTCACCGAAGGCAGGCATGACAACAGCCTCGTTCGCAATGTAGAAGTTGACGTAGCTTGCCGCTAGGCGCTCTCCCGGGGTACGGGTCGGCTCGCCGTCGCACAGGTCAAGGCCGTCGCACTCCTCTGCGGTGATGGTCACCGGCTTGGGCAGCGGCAGCTTGTGCACCCTGATTCTGCGTCCCCTGGCATCGGTCGCAGCTTCCAGTGCATCCAGACTGGCCTTGGCGAGCGCATACTGCGGGTCGGTCTCGTCGTCCGTCCACGCGAGCACAACCTCGCCCGGAGCCGTGAAAGCGCATACGTTGTCAACGTGCTCGTTGGTCTCGTCGTTGTAAATACCGCGCGGCAGCCAGATCACCTTGGAAACGCCCAGATAATCGCACAAAACCTGCTCAATTTCGGCCTTTGTGAGATCGGGATTGCGTCCCGCGCTCAGCAGGCAGGCTTCGGTGACGAGCGCGGTGCCCTCGCCGTCCGAGTGGATGGAGCCGCCCTCGCAAATGAAATCGCGTTTATCGTATACGTCGTTGCTGACCAGGTCGCAGAACTTGCGCGCCACGCGGTTGTCCTTCTCCCACGAGGGATACAGGCCGTCCACATCGCCGCCCCACGCGTTAAAACCCCAGTCGATGCCGCGGCGCTCTCCCCTGCCGTTGATAACAAAGGTCGGGCCAACGTCACGCGCCCACGCATCGTCAGTCTCCATCACGACCAGACGAACGCGGTCGGGCAGCTGTGCACGCGCGTTGTCATACTGCCCTTCCGAGCAAAGCACGGTCATGCTTTCGCTTTCGGAAATCGTCTCGATCACACGCAGAAAGGCTTTCCGGGCCGCATAGGCGCCGTACTGCCAGCTGTCGGCGCGTTCCGGCCAGATCATCAGGCAGCCCTCATGCGGTGCAAACTCCGCAGGCATATAAAACCCGTCCTGCGCGGGTGTAGTGTGCAAAATTTTCATGGTATCTCTCCTGTTCGGTGGTACATCAAGAGTACAACATTTTGATGGAATTTGCAATGGTCATAGGCGGTTTGAAATGAAAAATTGAGAATAGAGAATGGAAAATGAACGTAATATTTAAGGCAACACCGCACAATTAAGACTGCGGTGCTTTGCGGAAATTTTGTGCCCTGACTTTGTTGCAGTTTCACGGTAATACATCAAGTATTACCGCAAAACTGTGCCTCGTCAGTACGCAAAATTTACTCGCAAATCACTCTTGTTCAATTATGCGGTATTGCCTTAACGATATGCGGGTGGTCGCCGGCCCGTCCCTGCGATTACACGATTGCCGATGTTTGAGAGAACGCCATTCCGACCTGATAAATACACCGATTTTCCCCTCACCTGCATTCTCCATTCTCAATTATTCAACTTTCCCTTTATCATCCCCGCAGAATATGGTACACTAAAAATGTATCAACCCATTTCCAAAGGAGAGGTGCATACCATGAATTACGCTTACACCTATACATACACACCGCTTTTCTCAATGATTCTGCCGATTCTGGCACTTTTACTGATTCTTGCGGGCGGCATCGCGCTGTACACGCTGTTTGTCCGCAAGCCGAATCACTACCACGGCGCGGCAGCCCAGCTGCATGATTTTCTCAATTTCCGGCACGCATACACCGAGGGTCTGCTGAAAATCCTGTACTGCATGACGGTCGCTGCGCTGGCTGTTTACAGCGTTATTCTGCTGTTTTTCCACTTTTTCTTGGCGATCCTGCTGTTTATCGTCGGAAATATTGCTGCACGGCTCGGCTATGAATTTATTATGATGCTGTTCAGCATGCACCGCACCCTGCGCAGCATTGACCGCAAAATGCCCGAGCCGCAGCCGTTCGAGCAGCCGGCTCCCGCACCGCAGCCCGAGCCGCAGAATACACCGGAAAATCCGCTCCCGCCCGATCAGCCGTAACACAAGCCGCTGTTTCCGCTTGAAATTTGTTCAACGCAGATTGCAAAAACACGCAAGTCATGATAAAATAGATATACTATTACAGAATTTCGCGGCAGGACCAACCCATGTGCTGCCCTACAGAAAAGAGTATCTTAGAAAAAGGAGGTCCGTGCATTGAAAATTCAGGAAAGCGCGGAAAACTACCTGGAAGCCATCCTGGTTCTGACACAGAAAAATGGACAGGTGCGCTCGATCGACGTTGCGCACTACACCGGCTTTTCCAAGCCGAGCATCAGCCGTGCCGTTGGCCTGCTGCGCGATAACGGTTACGTTTCCATCGACCAGAACGGTCTGCTGGGGCTGACCGAATCCGGCATGCAGATTGCCACCAGCATTTACGAGCGCCACACCGTGCTCACCGCGTTCCTCACCGCTCTCGGCGTGGACGCTGAGACCGCCGCTGAGGATGCGTGCCGCATCGAGCATGTGCTGAGCGAGGAAACCTTCGACAAGCTCAAGCAGCATGCGAAGGCGTATATCGACGCACAGGGTAAATAAGACCCGTTGAAAATCCTGCCTGAACAGGCAGGATTTTTTATATCAAATTTTATCGAACAAATTTTCGATAAAATCATTGCATTCAAATCGGCACCCTGTTATAATGGGTGTATCGAATCCGAATACACCGCCGCTCTGCGGCTTGCATATTTGTAACTTTTTCAGGAGGAAATGCTATCATGGCTACCAAAAAGCAGTTGGAACCGGTCGCTCCTGCGGCTGATAAGAAGAAAGCACTTGCCGCTGCGCTCGGTCAGATCGAAAAGCAGTTCGGTAAAGGCTCGGTTATGCGTCTGGGCGAAAACACCGGCATGAATATCGAACACATCCCGACCGGCTCGATCGGTCTGGATCTCGCGCTCGGCATCGGCGGTCTGCCGCGCGGCCGAATCATTGAGATCTACGGACCGGAATCCTCCGGTAAGACCACGGTTGCGCTGCACAGCGTTGCAGAGGCGCAGAAGCTGGGCGGCACGGCTGCGTTTATCGATGCCGAGCACGCGCTCGACCCGGTTTACGCCAAGGCACTCGGCGTTGACATTGACAGCCTGCTGGTCTCCCAGCCGGACACCGGTGAGCAGGGTCTGGACATTGCAGAGGCGCTTGTGCGCTCGGGCGCGATCGATATCGTGGTTATCGACTCGGTTGCCGCGCTGACGCCGCGCGCCGAAATCGAAGGCGAAATGGGTGATTCCTTTGTTGGTCTGCATGCCCGCATGATGAGTCAGGCGATGCGCAAGCTGGCCGGCTCGATCGCCAAGAGCCAGTGTGTAGCCATCTTTATCAACCAGCTGCGTGAGAAGGTCGGCGTCATTTACGGCAATCCGGAGGTCACCACCGGCGGCCGTGCGCTCAAGTTCTATGCGTCTGTCCGCATGGAGGTTCGCCGCGTGGAGCATCTGAAAAACGGCACCGAGCTGATCGGCAGCCACACCCGCGTAAAGGTTGTAAAAAACAAGGTCGCTCCCCCGTTCAAGCAGGCTGAGTTCGATATTATGTACGGCGAAGGCATTTCCCGCACGAGCGAGCTGGTCGATCTCGGCGTGGAATTCGGCATCCTCAACAAATCCGGCGCGTGGTTCTCCATGGGCGATACCCGTCTGGGTCAGGGCCGCGATGCTGCCAAGCAGTATTTCAAGGATCATCCGGACATCGCGGATGACGTACAGAAGCAGATCATGGAAAAGGTAGCCGAGGAGCGCAGCAAGCTGGCGCAGAGCCATGCGGCACGTCCTTCCGCCGCTGTGCCGACCGAGAAGGCCGAAAAGCCTGCGGATAAGGCACCGCGTCCGTCGTCCTCCAAGGCAGTCTCCATCGACGCGGACGATTTTGACGACCTCGACGAAGAATAATGAGCGAGGATAAATACCGCGCAGCCCTCGATATGGCGGCAAAACAGCTGTCTTATCGGGCACTGAGTGCGAAAATGCTGCGCGACAAGCTGCTTGCCAAGGGGCACGATGAGGAAGCCGCCGATTACGCGCTTGCGTGGCTGACCGAACGCAGTCTGCTGAACGATATGCTTTTCGCGGAAAGCGTTGTGCGCAGCTACACGCGCAAGGGCTACGGCGCGGCACGCATCCGGCAGGAGCTGACCCGCCGCGGCATAGACCGCGACACCGCAGAAGCGGCTATGCAGACCTTCTCTCCGGATGAGGCACAAATGCTGGCTCTGCTCGAAAAACGCCTGCGCGGTGACGTTTCCGATCGCAAAGAGGTCGAAAAAGCCGTTGCGGCACTCCAGCGTCGTGGTTTTGCATGGAGTGATATCAAGCGTGCACTCGAAACCTATGGCAGTTCGCTGCCGGAGGAAGAATAACAAACATCCCGCTTTTTTACAAGGAAAGCGGGATGTTTGATTTTATCGCGGTAAATCGCTTGCATGAATCCCGCGGTTGGAGTATCATAATAAGAGGAGAAAACTCTACCGGAAAGGAAGTATTTCCATGGAAACCAATAAAATTCTCGCCCGCGCAGATGTGCCCGAAAAGGACAAATGGGCGATTCAGGATCTGTTTGCGACCGACGATGACTGGCGTGCCGCGTTAGCGAAGGCCAAGGAGTTCATTCCGCGCATCACCGCATTCCGCGGCAGACTGGCCGAAAGCGGCGCTGCTCTGCTGTCTTTTTTCCGTCTGGATGATGAAATCAGCCTTGCATTTGACGCGCTCGTACACTACGCACAGCGCCGCAGCGATGAGGACACCCGCGTCGCCGCGTATCAGGAGATGGTCAGCCAAGTGACGCGCTTCGCGGTCGAAATTCAGTCTGCCGCCGCGTTTGAGACCCCTGAGCTGCTCGCCATCAGCGATGAAGACATGAATCGTCTGTACGCCGAAGCACCCGAGCTGGAGCTGTATCGCCTGAATATCGACCGCATTCGCCGCCGCCGAGAGCATGTGCTGTCCGACAAGGAGGAGGCAATCCTTGCCGCTGCAGGCGAAATGGCCGCCAGCCCGGATGACATTTACTCCATGCTCAACGATGCCGACCTCAAATTTCCGGACGCGGTGGACAAGGACGGCAATAAACACCCCGTCACGCACGGCACGTTCATCCCGCTCATGCAGTCCTACGACCGCGTGCTCCGCAAGTCCGCGTTCGATTCGCTGTACTCGGTTTACGGCCAGTTCCGCAACACCTCGGCGGCAACGCTGTCCGCGCAGCTCAAGCAGCTGCTGTTCTTTGCGAATGTCCGCAAGTATCCCTCGACGCTGGATGCCGCCCTTGACGGCAACGAAGTGCCGACCGAGATTTACCACAACCTGATCGACGCGGTGCACCGCTCGTTTGCGCCCATGTACCGCTATGTTGCGCTGAGAAAGAAGCTGCTCGGCGTGGACGAACTGCACATGTACGACCTGTATGTGCCGGTCGTGGACGGCGTGGAGATGAAATTCACGTTCGAGGAGGCCAAGGAGATCGCACTGAAGGCGCTCGCGCCGCTCGGTGAGGACTACCTGAATCTGCTCCGCGAAGGCTTTGCAAACGGTTGGATCGACGTGTACGAGAACGAGGGCAAGCGCTCGGGCGCGTACTCGGCAGGTGCGCGCGTACACCCGTATGTGCTGCTCAACTTCAAGGGCACGCTCGACGACGTGTTCACGCTTGTGCATGAGATGGGCCACTCCATCCACTCGTACCTGTCCAACAAGACCCAGCCGACCGCATACCAGGATTACGTTATCTTTGTTGCTGAGGTTGCATCCACCTGCAACGAGGCCCTGCTGATGGAATACCTGCTGTCCGTCACGACCGATAAGCAGGAGCGCGCGTACCTCATCAACCACTTCCTCGAGCAGTTCCGCGGCACGCTGTACCGCCAGACCATGTTCGCCGAGTTCGAGCTGACCGCCAACGAAATGACCCAGCGCGGCGAGGGCACGACCGCCGAAGCGCTCTGCGCGATGTACAAAAAGCTGAACGAGCAGTATTTCGGACCGGAAATGAACGTAGACGAGGAGATTTCGCTTGAATGGGCGCGTATTCCGCACTTCTACTACGATTACTACGTTTACCAGTACGCGACCGGCTACGCCGCTGCCATTGCACTTTCACGCCGCATTCTGCGGGAGGGTGAACCGGCGGTGAAGGATTACCTCGGCTTCCTGTCCGGCGGCTGCTCTGCCGACCCGATCACGCTGCTGCGCGGCGCAGGCGTCGATATGGCAAGCCCCAAGCCGGTCGAGGACGCAACAAAGCTGTTTGATGAAATGATCTCGGAGATGGAAAAGATTCTGAATTGAGCATTGAGGATGAAAAATGGAGAATGACGTTTCTTTTTGCATTTTTCATGGTCTATAACACTCGATTAAAGTACAGAAAAGGCACACTCGGTCGTGAATGACCCCAAAAAGTTAGACAAAAATTTAACACAAAAATTGTTCAAACAACCGAAAGGGCTTGCTGCCTGTGAATTGCAGGCGGCAAGCCCTTTAGCTTTGCCTTGATCCTGCGGTTGTTGTAGTAATCCAGATATTCAATCAGTTCCGGTTTGAAGTGTTCCATGGAGCGGATGCATAAATCGGAGTGAGAGCTCTATCTGCACGGACTTTCAGCTCCACCAAGCATAACAGCGCGCCGGACTGGGAGGACCGGCACGCTGTCAGGTTAATTTGTTCCGTATTCGAAAACTGGGATATTATTGCATTCTGCTGAACTGGTTATGCATCCGTTTTATTATCCTTCAGAGAAGCTGCTCGAAGCCCCTTGCGTTCGCGCATCGAAACACGGCCTTCCACCATAATCTCATACGAATTATGGATAATACGGTCCATAATCGCTTCAGAGACTGGGCTGTCGGACTCTAGATTCGGATCAATCCGGGTATACCAGCCTTCGGGTTGGTACTGCGTACAAAAGATCGTAGAACGGCTACTGCGAGACTCTGCAATCTCAAGCAGATCGTAGGATTCCTGTGAGGTAAGAGGCCAGATCAGCCATTCGTCAAGAATAAGCAGCTCCACTTTCTTATACGTCTTCATCAGCTTTTTCAGACTGCCGTTGCTGCAGGCGATATTCAACTCATCCAGCAACTCGGGCATACGGATATAGCGAACCGTTTTCATCCGTCTGCACGCAGCATTGCCCAGCGCGCAGGCGATGTAAGTCTTGCCATTACCGGAGGCGCCTTCCAGTACAACGTGATGGCCTTCATCAATGTACTTGCAGGCAGCAAGCCGCAGAAGCTGTGCCTTGTCCAGTTTGCGATCCTCATGGTACTCGATTTGTGTTTTCAATAATTACACCTTAAAAACACAGCCTATTGCACTTATATAGAAGTAGAACTTTTCACAGTTCTGCCTGAGCATTCTCCGGTTTGTACACTAAATTACTGATCCGACTCCAGGCTTCCCTTATTTGAGCCATCTGCAAACCACTGCCTGCCGCATACTAACAAGCTGCAAGGTGCCTCATTGCCACCCTCAAAACCGCCACAACCCCTTTCTGAAATTCACATCGAAAAATTCCCGTGCGGCCTGCAGGTTCATCACGACCCATTCGCGAGATTTATGGGCCTCCAGTGTTTCCGGCAATTCTTTCATCAGTCGATCCACTTCATACGGTACGCCCGCATTGTAACGCAGTTCATTGCTGTGCTTATTCACAACAAACGACTTTTTGCTCGTCCGCCATGCATTTTGAATCAACTTAATCGCGTATTTGCCGGTAACGTGCTCACTGAAATAATTCTCCAGCGAAAGCGTTCGGATATAATCCGGCAGTACATCACTGCCAAACTGCCGCATGATCGCAACGATAGCCTCCGAGGAAACCTGCAAAATATCCGGCGCCTCGTTTTCATCATCCTTTAGCTGATCGAGTAACTCCGGCATTTGTTCCAGCATTCTGCGTAAGTATTCCCGATAAAATGCTGTGCCGATCTTCTGCTGCACCGAGCGTACCACGTTGCTGCGCATCACTTCGGTATTGGTCAGACCCGCTTCTACACGACAGATAACTGTTCGGCGAATGACCTCTGGTGCAACCGCTTTTACATCCTCGTTAGCACTGATGACAACCGCAGAATAATGTGTCAAATGATCGCTCACACCAAAATCATCATTCTTGATGGTTTCGATCGCGTGCTGATTAAAGCGTGTATTCGTCAAGTCATCTACAATGATCGGGGCACCTTGCACGGTTCGTTTCAGGTTTTCAATGCCAGATCGGGTAAAATCCGGTGCCGAAATCTTAGGTTTCTGGCCGATCATCATTTTGAGCAGTGTTTCCAGAAAGCTGGTCTTCCCTGCCTTGCTCTGTCCATAAACCAAGCCAAATACCGGATACGGCAAACGCTGCTGATCGAACCTCGCCGCCATATCGCGCATCGTTGCCATCAGCGGCGAACAGAAGAACCAGTTCGCAAACTCAAAATACCGATACTGCATCCCCTCATAATCACCATGAAAACGACTGTATCCGTCCATATAATCGCGGAATAACCCTACATCATGGCGAATCTCCTCTTCTGTCGGATGCAGGTTCAGTGCCTCGCCATTCAGAGTAGCACTTTGTTTATCCGCATCGATTATCAACTGCGGGTATTCACTTCTCAGTTCTTTTTCTTTAATCTTCTCATTTTGGATTTGCCGCCGCAGCTTGACAATCTGAGCCGCCGAAATGATCGTTTTGCCCTGTTTACTTGTTTTCTTATCCTGCTTAGGCATATACGGCTTCAGTTTATCCGCCAGATTATGTACATCCAGAATAAATTTGACTTCTGACGCATCATCCGCAGTTGCCTCTGTCGGCTCGATCACAAAGACTTTATTCGCCTTGATTGTGCCAGCAATGGGTAGTTCATCAATATTTTCGCCCGCATCTGCATATTGCAGCGCTTTCGTGGTGATCTCATCCGAGCTTTCCTCGAGCAGACTTTGAAACACACTGTAATACCAATCATACGCTTCATCGCCATCAACAAAGCAGATATTTTCTCGCTGCATACCGCCGAACGCATGATAAGACATATTGGCCGAACCCGTGATAACGCGCTTTCGGCCATCTGCCGCCTCCAACAGATACAGTTTTTCGTGGGAAACCGTACCGCGGGATACATAAAACCGAACTTCTCCCTTATCCATACGGGCAAGCAGATCATTCATTTTTTCACTTGACTGCTCGCGCATTCGCTCGATCAGCTTATCTTGATAAGCAATAATTTGGTTCATGGACGAGGAAAGAATATGCTCACAGCCAAAGATAATCTCGGCATGATCGAACATATCCAGCAGCTGATACACAAAATTCAGGCCAGAGGAAAATGTAATGGCGTGAATGGTATCAAATCCCTCAAACAACTCCTGCCATGTGACAGCGTGCGCCTGCTTGTACTCCATCTCCACTACGTCAAGTTTACTGCCTCGCTTTTTGTTGGGTGCCGATTTTTCTTCTTCGTCTACCAAAGAAAACAGATTCAAGTTATCGTCCATTGACATTACCCCGCTTTTTATATTTTTGTGTGATCCTATGCTGTTGTTTTGTACCCTTTCTGCTATGGATTGCTATATTTTTGCTCCTGCATCTGCCATATATGGCTGTTTGGTTACAGTATAGCAGCGTGCCTGTACGAAAAAACGGACTTTTAAGACCGGTTTTGCCTGTTTTCACCCGCGCGATGCTTTTTCTATATCCTCTATACAACCCGCTAATCTGTTTCGCCGCTTCGCTTCTAAAACAGTATCGTCATAACTCCCCAGCGGTGACGGCTTAAATGCGCCATTCTGCTTTTGCAGAGGAAAATCAAGCATTTGAAAATCCCGTAATGCTTTGATATTTAATTTTTCCACCCGAATACAATACTCTTTATACTCAGGCATAATCATTTCTCCTTGAAATTGTTTTGATCTACTGAGGCTAGTATATTCTCAAACAAACTACCTCTCATATCTCTGTACTTCCGATGCACACTTATCACATATAAGTCATATATATCACCTACAAATATTATATCTCATAAACCATTTAAATACAAAATATCTGCACATATTCTGCAATCTCTACAAAATCCATTCACCCAATTTGCCACCCCGTTGGGGTACAATTGGGGCTGGGATATCTACCCGTACCTCTACAAAACCTCCAAAAAACCGCTGATTTCCTACGAAATCAGCGGTTAAACATGGTTGCGGGGACAGGACTTGAACCTGCGGCCTCCGGGTTATGAGTGATTGCAAGTGTATTGCAGCCGTCCAGAACGCAATATAGCGTATATGCAATCGCATTGTATACGCTATATGTTGTATGTGCTGTTGTCTGTTAGATACTATATCTATACTGTAAAGAGCAATAAAGAACAATATCCGCGCGGCTATAATCAGCTCTTTCCCTGGCAACAGATGGCTTGACAGCGCCATGCAAAACAGTTATACTAAAGGCACTGTCCACAGACGGTTAGCCCTTTAAGAAAATCGTATCAAGAAATGACCGCTTTACTTGTCAGGGAAAGGCGGCCATTTCGCATATATAGTGAGTATGTAGAGCAAAACTGCTGTGCATACAAAGAAACGCAAAAGTTTCTTGCCCATGCGCAACACTCCCTTTACAAGGGAGTGACTAACCGCCTGCTATCTGGAACAGTGCCTTGCTACGAGCATAACAAAATTCGACACAAACAGCAATAGTAAAAGGACGCTTCAAGCGTCCTTTTTTACTGTGCAAGCGAGTGCAGCAGGTCTTGCTGTATATTGTGAAGCTAAACGACCGAGTTTGCGGAGCAAACCGGCCGCATTCCGTTTTTGAACAGCCGATTTGCTACCTGCCTATGTAATTCAATCCTTATAATGATAGTAGCCATCCCAGGGATGGTGAATACATCATTTTAATTTCTGAAGAAGAAAATATTAAATCGTTTAACTCAATTGATGTAATTTTTCACAAAAATCAGAGAGTTAGACAAGCTTGGAAGTCCTATATGGATGAAGTAGACAAACCTTCTTCAAACCCACAACAACTTAATGATAGATACATAAAATTGCTTGAAGAGATGGCGCTTGCCTGTGGATATAAAGATATACGGTGGAATGATCTCAAGCGGTATTACTATCCAAGTGGCCTTTCAAATCGAAAAAATGATGATGAAGTTTTGAAAAGCTGCAAATTAAGACCGCAGAAAAGACCGCGTCCGATGCGGTTGGCCAACAAAATACTCCTCAAAATGAACAGTTCGCTAACCAAATGATGCTTCAGCTATTGCCTAAGCTAATCGAAAATCCAGATAGCTTTAGCAAACTAATAGAGCTTGCAGATAAAGCAAAAAAGTAATTACAGAGGGAAAAATCGGCAAGTTTCTGGTAAAACTTGCCGATTTTAATTTTATTCGGTTGTTTTTTCACGTAGCAGGTCTTTGAACAAGGCGCTCATGTAATCGCTGCGGCCATACAGAACACGGTCAATGTGGACATCGCTGTCTTGCACACGGTAAAACACCATATAATTGCCGCTGACAAGAAAACGATAGTCCGTACCGACGTCTGCAATAGAGGATAATAGGGTTTCCATCTCTGCGAAGTTTTTCAACTGGTCAACCGCATCCATAATGCGATCGACCACATGCTCCGCAGCAGAACGGTTTTGAAGCTCCGATACGATATAATCCCAAATATCATCCAAATCACGGCGGGACTCGGGCGAATAATGAATTTTATTCTTCATTCGCTTTTGCGCGGAAGTGCGCCCTCATATCGTCCGTTGTCAGCCAGCCTTCCGTTTCGCCAGAGTGACGGCCTTTTGCAAGCTCGTTCATCAGGCGGATAGTTGCCTGTGTTTTCTCATAGTCCTGCATATCCACG
>ENA-ORTU01002385-ORTU01002385.1-human-gut-metagenome-genome-assembly--contig:-NODE-2385-length-17047-cov-2.441443_pt1 | contig 17047 bp, 9 predicted proteins | sample MGYA00241910_ERZ509184 | MGnify/ENA primary metagenome ERZ509184 (study PRJEB26280, sample SAMEA2338847) | human gut metagenome | biome: human gut; feature: human-associated habitat; material: faeces... | reverse complement strand
TACCAAAAGAACGCACGGGCAATATCTTTTTATAAGAGAGAAGGATTTGAGATTCGTCATAGATTAAGTTGCATTATAGCAGACATTTTTAATAAAAAAGAAGAATTCATGTGGAATGAGTTCTTCTTTTTTTGTAATAGGTAAAACTGAGTGAAGGCTGCTTTATATGTGCCACTTGTATAAAAATGTTTCAACAACTTAACATAATTAATTTATGTAAAAAAATCATACAATATAGGACACTTCTATAGGCAACGCATACAAAATATGGTAAAATATTACCTATATTTGAGAGTCGGAAAATAATAAAAAAGCAGAGATGCATGGTATCAAAAAAAGATTTTTATTTAATAGAAGTTATATTAAATAAGTAATCGCAAAAAATTGAATAAGGGGTTAGGTAGGTGATAATTTGAAGAAATTACGATTAATTTTACTTACGCTGTTTATGTTTTTATGCGTTGGCTTTGGAAATAATATAATATATGCCAGTGGCGGAGTAGTGCTTGAAGCATCATCAACTTTAACGGAGAAAGACAAGGCAGCTGTGGATATTGATTTGAAAGGAAACACCGGAATTTGGGCACTGAAGTTTAAAGTGGGATATGACCATTCGGCATTAAAGTTAAAATCAGTTCAGAATGGGGAAGTGTTCTCAAATGGTGACATAACTGAACCGGACAAGCTGGACAAGGATGAATATGTTTTTTTAGCAAGTTCTAATAGTATTAAGAATATAGAAAACAGCGGGACGGTAGTAAGACTTAATTTCAAAACTGTAGACTATGCGTTAGAAGGCGATTATCCAATCAAGGTAACTTTGGTACAGGCTATAGATGCCAAAGGAAACGTTGTTGATATGGATACAGAGGACGGCAATGTTACTGTTTATTATGAAGTTAAGAAAAATGACATAGTGTTCGATAAGTCAAAGAATGAAAACATCAAAATACCAACAGGGACAAGGAAGTCAAAGGAATCAAAGGTAAAAGTCAAAAAAGTTGTAGTAAATGATAAGAAAGTTGATAAGGACAATTACACCGTTGATTCAGATGGAAATGTAGAAATTTCTGAGAAGTATTTAAACACTTTAAAAGACGGCAAGTACAAAGTTACCGTACAAAAAGGACAGAAAACGTACAACACAAATTTTATTGTAAAGACGGATGCGTCGAAGAAGATTGTAAATAAGAACAAAGGGGGAGAAAACGGCAAAGCAAACAAAAAAGAAACTGTTAATGGGGCAAGACAGAAGAACGGTATAATTGCTGTAGTAGTTGTAGCAATTGTTATCGCTGGAATTGCCTTTGTACTAGTAAGAAAAAGGAGAGAGAAACAATGAAAAAAAGATTATTAACCTTACTTTTAGCAATTGCACTCATTGTCTCCCAGGTACCGGCACAAACATACGCAAAAACCAGCGGTAATATGTACGGAGATGTTAATGGTGATAAGGTAATTGATTTACGCGATTTATTATTGTTAAAAGAATATATCTCTGAGCAGGAGACAGAGGGAGTTGTATTTGCCAATGCAGATATTAATGCAGATCAAAAGGTAGATTTGAAGGACTTCCTAATTCTGAAAAAATATTTTGCAGAGTGGGATGTTCATTTAGGAGCTGAATTGCTCACAGTGTCTTTTTACGATGGAGACCGATTAATAGAAACATTACCTGCAGAAAAGGATTATCCGTTAGGGGAACTACCTTCCAAGGATAAATACACAAAAGATAATGCTATTTTAATAGGTTACTACACTGATAAGGAATGTACAGTTCCATTTTATTCAGAAGATGCAGTAACTGAAAACATGAATGTATATGCCAAGTATCAGGAAATGGGTGGTAAGGAAGAATTAAACATTACTTCTTTTGCACAGATGGACCAGCCAAAGGACATAACATTTAACATTAAAAAAACATCAGGCGATGTGGCTGCAAAAGATGCAGCAACTCTTGTTGTAAAAGATGGTTCAGACAATGTTGAATTAAAGGTTGAAGATACTGACGGCGACGGTGTATACACAGTAAGCGCACCACAAGGTTTTAACGAAGGTTGTTCTTATGAATTAAATCTCTCCGACGGTTGGGTATTTGATGGCAAAGAAGAAACAATAAGAACGGCATCATTTTCAATAGCCATGCAGGAAGTTGAAAACCTTGAAATGAATGATGACGTAGTATACATAAAGGATACAGATGAAATTTCATATTCTGTTGACGGAGAAAGTTATGATGTATTAACTTCAGACCAGATAAATGAAAGAGGTGGAAGTTTTGAATATGACAATGCATCAAAACTTAAAAAAGACGATATTCTTTGTGTTTATGTTGGTGTAAAACCTACTGAAAGAGATGCGGATAAGGGCGCTGAACTTTTAGATCCGGCTGTATATGTTAAGGTGGCAGCTACAGATGGAAACAAAGTAACTTTTGCACCGCTGGATGAAAATGACCAGCTTGAAATATACAACATGCCTGACAACTTCCCATTAACAGTACAGGAATTACCAACTGAGGAAACAGGTACAATCAGTTTTGATGAGTTGGATTTAGACATGTACGCAAACATGATGGGCGAAGATGGAACATACGAAAATGCAGTAGACTCTATTGGAGTTGGTGATTTTGTTACATTATATGTTTCAACTGATGAGATTCAATCAGGAAAAGACGTTTATTATGGCGAGATTACAGATTACAACAAAACAACAAAATTAATTACATATAAGGAAGTAACTAAATCAGACATTGAGGAAAGCATGGACCTCTATTCTGAAATTTCACTTTCAGGTAGCGACATTATAAGCGATGAAGAAAGCAAGAAGTTAGAAAATGTTTTAACACAACAGATAGAAAAAAGTGATTTTGGAGAAGCAGCAGCAGACACACTTTTTGACATGGTAACAAAGACAGATGACTTTAAAGACAGCGTAAGTGTTCAGAATGTTGTTGTGAGAGATTCACAGGGCAAAAAAATATCAAAGAAAAAGCTTAAGAAAATGAACATAGGCAAAAGCTTTGAACTTTCAGATGATGTGAAACTTACTGTTGAAGTTATAAACAAAGGCGAACAGCTTCATTTTAATAATGGTATCCAGCTTGCAGTTGGTGTTGAAGCAGAATTCGAAGCAGAAGTTGATGATGGCACAGTAAATATTGACCTTTCTGCAACATTTGTAGAGGAATGTGAATTTAGTGCCAAGAGTAAAAGGTAGCATTGTTACAAAAGAGATTCTTTTTATTCCTATACCGGTTGGTATTAGTGTAAATACAACTATGGATGTAAAGAACTTTACTGCATTTTCATTTAATGCAAATATTTACACTGTAGCGGAAGAAGAACAGTCTCTGTGGGAACAGTTTAAAGCTATTGCAGAAGACCCATCAGAAGCAATTGGTTTATCTAATTTGCCGGATGGACTTAAAGCAGGTCTTAGTTCCGTAAAAGATGTTATGGACAAGATTGAAGAAGTTCAGGCAAAGATAGAACAGGCAAATGATACAGCAGAACAAATAAAAGGCTATAAAGAAGATTTAGAAGCTCTTTGGCAGGTAATGGAAATGAACGGTACCGATGAAGAGGAATGGAATGAAATGTGCAAGGCATTTGAAAAATCAAATGTTGCAAGTGATATTTTAGATGTTATGGATTTAAGCACTGAAACAGAACTTGGCACAGAGTTTTTAGATGGAATGCAGGCACTGATGGATAAATACTCAGAAACACTCCAGAAGGAAACAGACTGGGTAACATTAGTTAATAAGGAAATCTGTTCTACAGAAGTTTGCTATTTTGGTGTAGTTATTGGTACACAGGTAAATTTCGTTGTTAGAACAGACATGAATATAGCCATTGGTTCTAATTTAGAATACGAAGTAGGAAAGAGATATAGTTTCTGGTTTAAGGTAGGTTTATTTACACCGGAGGCTGGCTCTTCCACAATGGATTTGTTAGATGAGCATTTTGACTTCCAATTTTATGTAATGGGTAAGATTGGATTAAAGGCAGGTATTAGAGCTAAACTTTACGCAGGTATTGGTAGTGGTAAATTCGCCTCTGTGGGTGTTGCCGCAGAACTTGGACCATATGTTAAGCTGTATGGTTTCTTTATATATGAATATTCCAAGTATCGTCCGGCAAATACAAGCAATACAGTAAGTAAGGAGCGAATGGCAGGTGCACTTAGTATAGAGTTTGGTCTATATTTTATGATGAGTTTTGAAGCAAATGCCATTGGAAATCTTTTTAGTTATAGTAATGATTTTGTAGATGAGGAAATACCACTGCTGAAGGCAGGGCGAAATGTATTTTATTACAATACAGCGTATGAACCTAGTGAAGATGAAGTAATAGTTGTAAGAGACGAAGACGGAGACAGAACTAACGGAATCACAATGGATGTGCCAAAGAACGTATTAGCACTTAAATATGTGGAACTTAGCACAGGTATTCAGGGGGTGGAGTCGCTTCCAACTTCAAATTATAACATTAGATTTACAAACAGAAACTTTAGTGTAGACAATAAAACAGGAAAAATAAATGTTAATGTTCCTGAGAATACACGTTATATGTCAGGTGAAATGACAATTACTTATTTACATAGTAAGGTTGCATTCAGTCAATACGACATGACTGTAACAGTTCCGGTAGTATGGACAAACCTTACAACAGAAGAGTTAAGTGAATATTATACAGCATCTGTTCGAGTAGGTAATGACAAAGACGGTTATAAGACTGTATGGAATAAAAAAGTTTTAAAGAACGAAGAATTTAATTTACCAACAGAGGAAGAATTAAAGGAAATACTTAACTGGAATGACTATAAATATACTTTAACAGAAGGCTATAATGGTCAGAAAACCGAGAATGTGACCCTTGTAGACAATACAACTTACGATTACTATGTGGATTACAAAACATATCCAATTACAGTAACAGGTATTGAAAATGCAAACGGAACAACAAGAAGTCAGACATTCTACGCAAAATATGGCGAAAGATTTGATTTCTCAGACTTAGAATCAACAGGTTCTAACAGAAGGGGTGCCTACAACAAATTTGCAGGAGTTACAACAACAGCAACCATAGATGTAAATGGAACTGATGAGGTTATTGATTTAACACAACCAATTAACAGTAAAATCGCAAAAGCCTTGTCAAATGGTGTTAAAGCAAAAGCAAATTATGTAGACGACAGTACAACAGCAACATTTGTATTTAACGGAATTGATGTAGAAAATACAGTCGTTAAAGTTAAGAGAGGAACAATTCCTGATTATGATTACTTACAGGTAGCTGAAGAAAATAATACAGACATTATAGGCATAACACCTGAAGTAGATAAAATATCATCACCAACAACTTACTACATTGAGTGTAAGAATGTTGTGAAGAAACTTGTAACAATTACATTTGATACAAACGGTGGTAATACAATTGATCCAATAACAAGAAAGGAAACAACAATTCTTCCAACAATTGAAACACCGGTTAAAAAAGGTTATGTATTTGATGGCTGGTGCACAGATGCACAGTGTGAAAATCCATTTACATCTAACAGAGTTCCAACAGAAGACATAACACTTTATGCAAAATGGAAACCGGCTGTATACACAATTACATTTAATGTTAATGGTGGAAATGAGTTAGAGAATAATAAGAAGAAAGTAACATACAAAGAAACTTATGGAGAAATCCCTGAACTTGTTAGAGACGGTTATGCTTTCCTTGGTTGGTACATGGAATTAGAAGGCGGAGAACAGATTACATCTGACGATGAAGTTTTAATTACATCAAATGTAACATTATATGCTCACTGGAGAAAATTAAAAGCTATACCTGCTGAAACATTTACATTTACACAGCAGTCATATTTCTTTGATTCATTTATTCAGAGAATTGCAGATTACAGCTTTAATTTACCGGGAGAGGAATACCTTAACGAGGGAGAAACGTTTAGCGAAGACAGCTTTACAATTAAGTACAAATCTCAAAGTAAGGACGAATATGAAAATGACTTACCATCAGATGTTGGAGTATACGATGTTGTAATAACACGTCCGGCAGATCAATACTATTTGAAGTTTGAACATTTATATGAGAGCGTTTTAATAATTAAACCTTATGACTTGAATTGTTCATATTACAATGTTTACGTTGACTGTAGAGATTCAGTTGGTGGCTCACAGAAATTAAATAACACTGTATCATGGGCTAATGGAACAAGCTCTTCATTCTCAATAAATATGGATACAAAGACAAGAAGTGGCTCAACAACAAAATATGCTACATATCCAACACAGATATATATGGAATCAAGTGGCAGAATGGTTGGTCAGCATGTATGGGTTACAACAAGAGTAACTGATATTACAGGTAACGTTAAGTCTATTAAAGACAGATACAAAGAATATTGGGCAAACACATTGAAATACACTTGGGGACTTGGTAGTTATCCGGCTGTAAATTATGCACCTGGAAATTATGAGGTAACTAAGAACGGAAAGATAAAAGTCAGACTTACCACATACGGAAATAACGATAAGGTGTCAGGTTTAACTTATTCAACATCAAGTAGTGGTACTAACAGTGATCCGTGTGTAGAAGTAGATGGAAATTACTTTATTATTGATGGTAGCAAATTAACAGAAGACAATCATGTTGTTAATGTATTTGCTAAATACGGTGGTTCAGGATACTCACAGGTAGGAAGATTTACGGTTAGTCCTATTGCTGATTAGGAACAGTGTAGTGAAAAGTAATAGAAATATTACAGGAAGGTAATAGAAAAGGAGGTTCTCCGTATGAATAGTTTTAACAAAATAAACATTCGTAAATTACTTGCAATGTTATGTATTGTAGTAACATGCGTAAGTGGTATATCTGTAAGTGTACCTGTATTTGCACAGACAGAAAATGAAACAAAAGAATGCGTAATTGCCGCATCATCAAAAACAGTTGAAAGAGGCAATGAGTTTTCAATTATAGTGGACATAAAAAATAACCCGGGTATATGGGGACTTAAATTTAAAGTTTCTTATGACCATACAGCATTAACTTTAACATCAGTAAAAAACGGAACAGTTTTTGATGATGAAGACACAGTGTTACCAAGTACGTTAGATAAAGAAGAGTTTGTATATCTAGCTTATCTTAACAGCCTTAAAAACAATACAGATAATGGTACTATTGTAACATTGAATTTTACAGTTAATGAGGCAGCAGAATTTAAACCATATATTATCGGAGTCAATGTTACACAGGCAATTAATGTTGACAGCGAAGACATAACTTTGAAAGCAAATGATGGCGCAGTTTCAGTAGTTAAATGTATTCACGTAAATGACACAAAGTGGGATTTTGATGCAGATACTCATTGGCACAATTGTGTATATGAGGACTGTAAAGAAAAGATTGTAAAAACTGTGGAGAAACATAAGGCAGTTGCCATTCCTGCAGTAAAAGCCACATGTACAAAGAGTGGATTAACAGCAGGAACTAAATGTTCAGTATGCGGATACGTTATTAAGAAGCAGCAGATAGTAAAAGCCAAAGGCCACACAGTAGTTAAACTTCGTGCAGTAAAAGCCACAACAGAGAGAACAGGCTTAACAAGCGGTAAGAAGTGTAAAGTATGTGGAAAGATTTTAGTAGCTCAGAAGGTTATTGCTAAACTTCCATATAAGATGCAAAAAGCTGCTAAAGTAAGTGTGCAGGACAAGATGTATAAGAAAAAGAGTACATCATCAAAGGTTGTTAGTAACTTAGTTCCAGGTAAAAAAGTTACTATCGTTGACATTAAAAAGAGTTGGTACTTAATTAAGTACAACGGAAAATCAGGTTACGTTAAGTCAACATCAATAGTTTTCAAAGGAACAGTAATAACTAAAAAAGGCAAACTTAGAGTACGTTCAGGAGCAGGAAAGAAATATCCAATTATTTCATCTTACAAGAGAGGAACAAAGGTAACCGTTATAGGAAATACTTCAAAAGGTTGGTACAAAGTTCAAATTAAAGATAAGAAGAAAGATGTAGTAGGATATATGTCTGCAAAATACATAAAGTTATAATAACTTTTTTGAAAGTAAAACATAAAAAAATAAAACATTAAAAAGCTCATTGGATTTATAGAGGGGTTCCTCAAAAATAGAATTCCATGGGCTTTTTTATGTAGTAACAAAAGGAGGAGAGCAATGGAATTGGAAGTCACGCTAAAGACATTGAAGATAAGGGCGATGATCAGTTTGAAATTTCTGATGGGCGTTCGGTAGATGAAATTTACAATGATCTTCAAAAGGTTGGAATGAAACCGGTAATGAGCGATTATATTTACGTTTAGTGACATGAAGAAATAAGCTACGAAATGGTAGCGTACGAAATGATAACATGCAAAATGATAGCATACAAACTAAAGAAGTTTCCATGATTTGTAAGCAAAACAAAGTGAAACTTGTAATACATTTTTATTCCGAAGTAGCAGAAAAATTAAATTGTGAATCTATTCATTTGCCCCTTTTTAAACTTAAAGAAAATTATGAGAAACTTTCAAAATTTAAAACAATAGGAACTTCAGTTCGTTCTGTGGAAGAGGCGATTGAAGCACAAAAACTAGGAGCAACCTATATAAGTGCAGGTCATATATTTGCTACTGATTGCAAAAAAGATTTACCACCAAGAGGATTGGAGTTTTTAAAAAATTATAACACAAAGTTAATCTGGTAAATGCTATAATGAATATATAATTAAGGTTTAAAAGAATAAATGATGAAAAGGAGATTTTATGAAAAAAGGGTTTAGTATAATCATGGTGTTTGTTACGGTTATGACAATGCTTTTTAGTGGCGTAACTTTTGCTGATGATACGAATGAAAATACAGAAAATAAAATAAAAGAAAGTAATTTTACAAATCTTGTAGTATTTGCAAGATTTTCAGATGAAGATGAATTTATAGATAATTCTTATAATGGGGAATCTGTTAGAAAAATTACAGATAATACTTATAACAGTGCATCTTTTAATGTTTCGGATTATTATGAAATTGCGTCAAGGGGAAGTCTTAAGATAAATAGCGTGTATTTGTTTAATAAAGGTGGTTCAGTGCAGTTATCTCATCCAAGAGGATACTATGCAGAGTATAGTGAAGAGAATCCTGAAGGTTACAGGGACAACGGAGAGAGAGCAGAGCGTATGTACGAATTAAAAACAGACTGGTCTGAATCTATAAACAGAGCTATATCAGCGGGAAATGTGATTACAAATTATGATGGTACAAAAAAGTACAACTTTTCTGAACTTGATAAAAACAATGATGGGGTAATCGATGCAATCACCATTATTTATAAAAATACAACTCAGAGTATCTCTGTGGGTTGGTCCTCACCTTTGTGGAATTATAGGGATTATGCAGATTACGTAAAAATAAATGCAGATGGAAAAACAATTACAAGTAAAAACTATGTACAGGTGACAAATTCCTATAATTATTTATACAAGGATAATCGGGAAAACGTGATTTTGCCTATGGCAGTGGCAACTCATGAAATGGGGCACATTTTAGGATTTAAGAACTTGTACAATAGTTCAAATAGTTCGCCGGTATATTATATGTCTGCAATGGCAAAGCATATGTCACCTGTGCCACAGTTTATATCTGTAAAAGAAAGAGAAGCAAAGGGGTGGCTTACATCTGACAATGTTAAAACAATTTATCAAAATGGACAGTATACCTTAAAGGAAGCATCGACTAGAGGAGATTCACAGATAGTCGGATACAAATTAAATTTAAAAGGAACCAATAAAACACTGTACTTAGAATATAGAAATTTTGGCACAGGCGGTAATAAGTATGATTGTCAGTCAAAAGAATTGTATAAAACAGATGGAACGAAGCTAAAAGGATTGACAATTGGTTCAGGACTTGTTTGTTATTTGGTGGACAAAGACACAAAATTCCCAAACAATATGGGATGCGTTGCAGGAAAGTGGAATTATGAAACATTAGGTGGCACATATGCAACAAAATCTGACGCACCATTAAAACTGAATCAGAGCTTGGAAATAACCGATGATATGTATGTTGAAGTCACAAACATAACTGATAATCAATTAACATTTAAAATAGAAGGTGATTTTGAAGAACAACAGACTGAAATTAAAGAAATCTCAGACAGGGAAAAATATGATGGAAGGGACGATGGCATAGTAACACCAGTAAAAGATCAGGGAGATACCAATTTGTGTTGGGCATATTCAAGCATTGCAGCAGCAGAATCATCCATTTTGAAAAGTGGAATTGATCCTACAGTAACAAAAGATACATTATCATTAAATCCGATGGCGGCAGCTTATAGAGTTTTTAAGAGAGAAAGCGATCCATTGGGAAATACAGATGGAGACTGGCAATCAGTAAATTATTTGACGCAGTCAGGAGACCCACTAAAAATTGCCAAGTTATATTCAATGTGGTGGGCACCGGTATCGGGTAATGTGGTTACCACAAACCCATATGAAAATCCATCATATAGATTTGAAAATGCAATTTATATACCTGAAAACAAATCAAATCCGGAAGAATACATTAGGTCAATAAAAAAAGCCATAGCAAAATATGGGGCAGTAACATTTCAGTACAACAATGCAAGAGAAACATTATACTACAATCCAAAGAATGAGCATGGCAGTACAATTTCTCCACATGCATGCACAATCATTGGCTGGGATGACAATATTCCATCAGACAAATTTGTGCCAAATGGTGCTACCCAAAAGGGTGGCTGGCTTGTAAAAAACAGTTACAAATCATTGGAGTATTTTTGGCTGTCATATGACAATACAAGCAGTTGTTCTTATGCATTTTCATTTGCACCAAAGGACAAGTATGACTTTAATTATTACTATGATGGAAGCATGGACGATTTCCCATTAAGAAAAGATAAGTCAGTGGCAAATGTGTTTAAAGCAAAAAAATCTGATGATTTAAAAGATGAATATATAAAAGCAGTAAATGTGGCTATTGGTGGTGAAAATGTAACCGCTAAAGTGGAGATATACAAAAATGTAGATTATCCTTATGGCGGACAGGACAATGTACCAGTTTCAGGTGGTTACCTGGCAAATACTACAACGGCGTATTTTGAAAACAGTGGATATGTAACAATAGAACTGAATCAGCCGGTAAAGATTGAAAAAGACCAGTGGTTCTCTGCAATAGTAAGTGTTTCAAATGAAAATGGCGACGCCAAAATAATGACTTCATATAAAAATGGCAGGGAAATGTCATATATAAACAACGGTAGTGGATGGACACAACTTAAAAATTATGTAGGAAGAATAAAGGTATACACAAAATTGGAGAACAAAGTGGAGAATCCAACTATAGAAGTGCCTACAACGGAAGCACAAACCACAACTGAAGTGCCTACAACATCAGAGCCAACAACAGAAGCACCAACCACATCAGTGACAACAACACCAAAGGCAACAACGGAAGTGACAACAACATTAGAGCCAACAACGGAAGCACCAACCACATCAGTGACAACAACACCAAAGGCAACAACGGAAGTGACAACTACATTAGAACCAACGGCAGAAGCACCAACCACATCAGTGACAATAACACCAAAGCCAACAACGGAAGTGACAACTACATCAGAACCAACAACTGAGAAACAAACTGAGACAACTGTCACAGTAGAACCCACAGCTGAAATATTGACTACAGAAAATACAACATCAGAAACTACTGTAGAAAATCAAACAACTGACGAAACAACATCAGAAAAAGAATCAACTACAACTTTTGGACAGGTTGTAACAAAGGAAAATGAACCAACAACTAACGGAAAAACTACAACTCGTGTTGACGGTGTAAATAAAAAGAGTTTAAAGCAAACAAAAATTCTAAAAGTAAAAAAACTTAAAAATAGAAAAGTGAGAATTACTTTTAAAAAGATAAGTAAGGCTAAAATATATCGGATACAGTATTCAACTGACAGAAAATTTAAGAAAAACGTAAGAACAAAACGTACAAGAAAGAATAAATATCTGTTAAGAAAATTACGTGTTAGAAAAAGATATTTTGTTAGAGTAAGAGCAATAGTTGGAAAAGACAAAGGCAAATGGAGTAGTGTAAAATCTTTTAAAGTGAGGTAAGCGGTTTTATAAGTAATTGGACAAACCTGGATTAAACTGATTTTATTTTAGGTATTATAGAGATTATTTAGGAGAGAAAAATGATTCTTATTACAGGAGCTACATGACAGACCGGCAGATCATAATTTGTGGATGAATTGTGACAAGGCAAGAAAATATGGTATAGAATTCAGTGATGCACTTGCCGGAGTAGTTAGATGTGCAAAGGATTATAAAATTATATAAAAATAGAGCTGTAAGTAGATTTTCAAACTTACAGCTCTATTATTTTATATATTTATTTAACGACTTTATTTTCCGAATTAAATTTTTTCACGTATTCGTGTTTATTCATAGACTATTATTTAATAGATTTGCAAGCCTATGAAAATTCTATTTTTCTTCTTCAGGATATTTAAAGCCCCACGATTTTCTAAATTCAGTCATCATATCCATAACGTCTTTTGTATAGTCAAAGTGCATGCAGTCAACATCGCCGTTAATTGCTTTTTCCATATCAGCAAGTTCGTAGGCGAGAGCGTCTGCATTTTCGCCGGCTTTGATTAATTCAGTTTTGCCAGAGTCAGTGTATGTTATGGTAGCTTCCCAAGCTCTAGGATATTCCATTATTTCTATATAACCTTTTTCGCATGAAACCATACCACGTTTTGGCTGTTTAGAATGAAGTGAAAGCATAACGCTTGCCATCTGACCTTCTTCGTTTGTTAGAAGCAAACCAGCCTGCTCGTCAACACCTGTTGGGGCAGATTTTACCTGAGATACAAGGTTGTTAGGTTTTGAATCCATAAACCAGCGGATAAATGAAAGTGCGTATACACCGATATCGAGCATTGCACCTCCGGCAAGGTTTCTGTTGAAAAATCTGTTTGTCATATCATATTCTTTAAAACTTCCAAAGTTCATGGTAATAAGGTTCACTTTTCCAAGTGCTCCGGATTCCAAAATCTCGTTTAATTTTTTGTAAATTGGCATGTGGAAAATTGTCATTGCTTCACCGATAATAACACCTTTTTCTTTTGCCAAAGAAATTGCTTCGTTTAATTCATCGCTGTTAAGTGTTATGGCTTTTTCAACAAGTATATGTTTTCCGTTCTCAATTGCTTTCTTCATAAATTCAAGATGTGTGTTATGTGGAGTTGAGATGTAAACAACATTAACTTCTGGATCAGTAAACACATCATTCATATTGTCATATACTTTTCCGATATTATATTTTTGGGCAAAATCAACAGCCTTTTGGTGTGTGCGGTTTGCAACAGAATAAATATTTTTTCCATTTTTGATTAATGCCTGTGCCATTTGGTTGGCAATAACTCCGGTACCTAATACAGCCAATTTAATTTCCTTCATAATAAACCTCCTTGTGGTTAAATAAACACGTAAAATTTCACAAAGCATATTGTAAAAAGCGGTTTAATAGATAAACACGCATAAAAGTAATTTTACGAATAAATACACTGTGAAAATTAATTTCGTAACATAAAGATACCATGACATATAGATTTCGTCAATAGAAAAATTATTCTTTTGTGAAAGCTATAGATGATTCATGCTGAATAATGGAATCATAAGCTTCTTTTCTCATAGATGTAAGGAAAAGATAAAGCACTTCGATTACCATTGTGGCAGAAACTCTCGAAAAACGATATTCATCAAGAAATAATTTCTCGCGGGTTGCTGTTGTTATATGATAATCACTGATTTTAGCAATAGTCGATTTCTCGCTATTGGTTATTGAAATTGTAGTTGCCTTCTTTTGTTTTGCAGCTTCTAAAATATTAATGACACCGGTTGACTCCCCTGAATTTGAAATTGCAATAACTACGTCATCAGGTGAAAGGTTGTAACTGTAGGCAAGCTGGGTTTCCCAAACAGGAGTTGAAACTGCGGAAATCCCAATCTGGTTAAGCTTGTAGGCTCCGTCCATTGCTACAGGAACAGTGTTGCCAACAGCAGCAAAAAGAACATTTTGGGCATTATTTATTCTTTTTAAAATGTCCTGCAGATTTTCAGAATTCATCATTGAAACTGTTTGAGTAAGTTCGGCAACTTTATTTGCCAATATGTTTTTCAATGATTGTTCCAAATCATCTACTGAAATATGATTAGACAATTCATCGTCTTCCGACTGGGAAACCATTTCTTTTGCAATAGAAATTTTAAGATGGTGAAATCCCTTCATATCAATTTTTTTACAAAAACGTGAAACGGAAGCTTCACTTACCTGACATTCTTTTGCCAGTTCGCCAACGGTCATATCCACGATTTCTTTTGGATGATGAATGATGAAATTGCCAATCTTCTTTTCGGTTTCAAAAAAAGTATCCATAGAAGCACATATTTGATTAATAACTGATTTTTCCATATATAAAGTCCTTTTAATAAAAATTTTATGGGTTGCTAGAAATTTACTTCAATTCGAGCTTGCTTGTAAGATTTAGTGAAATAGTATTTCTTCGTACAAAACACTTAGTAAACAAAGTTTCATAAGTAACTTTACTTTAATAATGAAAAAAATGCAATAGCCTCATGAAAATGTAAAAACTATAGTACAATATCCTCATAAAAGTGTGAAAACTGTGGAAAAATACGCTCATAAAAGTGTAAAAATGTTAAGAAATATCCTCATAAAAGTGTAAAATTGTGTATAATGGTATGAGAAATTGAAAGGAATATAGTTATGATAAACGGAGAACAAATGGTAAAAGTAGATAAGTATCGTGTACTTAATACAATGGTAAAAGAAGGACAGATTTTATTTACAGGTTCTTCTCTAATGGAACAATTTCCAATTAATGAATTACAAATGGATTTTGGAATTAAGGAAATTATTTACAATAGAGGGATTGGCGGATTTACAACTTCTGATATGCTTCAATGTATGGATGAGCAAATTTTTGGAGTCAAACCTTCCAAGATTTTTATAAATATTGGAACTAATGATATTAGTGATCCTAATACAGATTTTGACATTCTTTTAAAAGAAATGTTGAAAAATTATGAAGAAATATTAGGTCAGATAAAAGATAAATTACCAAAGACATCTGTGTATACAATGGCTTTTTATCCGGTAAATAGTGTTGATATGCTTCCGGATTGCCCTTTTGAGCAAACTGTTTTTTATCATAGAAATAATGAAACGGTGCCAGTAGCTAATGAAGAGGTGAAGAAATTAGCACAGAGAATGGGATGTTATTATATTGATGTGAATCAGGGGTTAACGAACCCTAGAGGAATGTTAAAGAAAGAATACACTATGGACGGAATACATATGTATGCCAATGCATATAAAATTATTTTAGATAATATGAAAAAGTATTTGTAATAAACTTAAATTGACACATACCTTTATATATGCTATCTTTTCCATAGTTAAAAAATTAAATAAAGGGAATGAGGTTCTCCCTTGATTTTATCAAAACCGCTAGTAAAGCTGATGACTTCTGTGTAACAATGCACAGGTGAATCAGCTTTTTTTATGTAATATAAATTCCACATAAGGAGACAACAAATGAACAAACAACAAATATACGAAAAAGCAATTCTAACGATCAAATATATTATCCTTGCAATTATAATCGGTGTTGTTGTGGGAATAGTAGACACAGTTTTTGGAAGAGGCTTAATTGCAATATCTGATTTCAGAACAGCCAATTACAAATATCTTATTCCGTTTTTACCGGTAGCAGGACTTTTAATTACATGGCTGTACCTACGTTTTAGCAAATTAAGTTTAAAAGGTATGACACTTGTATTTGAAGTTGGGCAGGAGAAAAGGGATTCAATACCACTTGCGCTAGTACCACTGGTTATGGTTGGAACATGGATAACACATCTTTTTGGAGGTAGTGCCGGAAGGGAAGGTGTAGCTGTTCAGATAGGGGCAACACTTTCACATTATTTGGGCCGAAAAATGAAAACACCAGACAACAGCAAAGTTATGCTAATAACAGGTATGGCAGCAGGTTTTGGTGGCTTGTTTCAAACTCCGTTGGCGGCGACTTTTTTTGCCATGGAAGTAATTGTTGCAGGTTATATGGATTATCAGGCATTGCTACCTGCAATAATCGGAGCCTTTGTAGCTTCATTTACATCACACTCACTAGGACTTGAAAAATTTGCTGTGGAACTGAAGAGTACAGTTGATTTGTCAAATATGAAAATCGTAGCAATAGTTATAATTTTAGGATTAGCATTTGGAATTGTGGGAAGATTATTTTCAAAATTACTTCAGATTCTAAAGAAATTTATGGTAGAGAAATTTGTGAATCATTATGTGAGAATTGGTGTGATTTCAATACCATTGGCAATAATATTGATTTCCCTTTGGCAAGGAAGATACAGCGGACTTGGAACTAACTTGATTTCCAGCGTTTTTTCAGGTGGAGAGGTTTATGGCATTGACTGGATTTTGAAACTGTTACTAACAGTGCTTACTTTATCAATTGGTTTTCAGGGCGGTGAAGTAACACCACTGTTTTCAATAGGGGCAACTCTTGGAATGGTTCTTGGAGGGTTACTTGGTATATCCCCTGTTTTATGTGGCGCACTTGGTTATGCAGCAGTTTTTGGAAGTGCCACAAATACACTGATAGCACCTATAATGCTTGGTATCGAAGTGTTTGGTGGAAGTAATATGTTATTGTTTGTGGTGGTATGCAGTATTGCATACATTGTTAATGGAAATAAATCAATTTACGGTGCACAGGAAAAAAGTAGTAATTTACAAATAAAATAAGTATTTTATTCGGTTTATACAAATAAAATGAGGTGATGTTAAAGTTGAACCTATTGAAATTACTAGATTTTGAGTGTATTATTTATTTGTGCCTAGGCGAAGGAATTAAATAATATTTAAAGTAGAAAGGTAAACTTACTAATTATGATG
>ENA-ORTU01002379-ORTU01002379.1-human-gut-metagenome-genome-assembly--contig:-NODE-2379-length-17082-cov-2.826511_pt1 | contig 17082 bp, 16 predicted proteins | sample MGYA00241910_ERZ509184 | MGnify/ENA primary metagenome ERZ509184 (study PRJEB26280, sample SAMEA2338847) | human gut metagenome | biome: human gut; feature: human-associated habitat; material: faeces... | reverse complement strand
TCACCCCCACGACAGATACCGTTTACACTGTTTACCAACTGCTCAAACTGACTGAGACAGTTGGCGGGATCGTAGTTCAAAACGATATCTTCCTGCTGTATGCTGCCCTTGGCCTTTTCTCTGTAGGCTTCCATACCCCGCTCATAGGCGCTCCGGGTAAGCGGAATGCCGCAGCGGAAAAAGCCGTCGAAATTCAGCTGAAGGAGATAGCGCTCATTCAAAACAAATTTCATAAACTCCCAGGCTCCGCTTTTGTTTTCAGCGTTCACCGGCATTACCAGCTCCCGCTCCGGAATCAGATAAAAGCCATCAAGGCCGGGCTGACCAATAATGCTTATGGGTTCCCGGAATATCCCCTCCACGGTGGCCATGCCTTCCGTGTCTGTAGCCGTTGACCAGAGAGGACTGCTCAGCTTTTGTATGGTGAAGCATTGGTTGCCGTACCAGACGTCTCCCATATCAAGGAGCCAGGCATCCCTGCCGGAAAAATCTTCATCATAATACCATGGTTTGACGGCGGGGTCTGTATCGGAGGCGGAGTTGAGAACGGCTGCCTGGTAAAGGATATCGGAAATCTGCTCAGGGCTGTAGTCCCGTCTGCTGTTGGCAAAAGCGTAGTATAAGAATTCCTCCCGGCTCACTCCCGCCCAAAAGACATTTTCCGCTCTTCCGGCAAGCCGGGCCAGATCAGAAAAGCTGTTCAGGTCCTTGCCTTCCAGAATGGAACCGGGTCCCAAAATCGAACAGATGCTGAAGCTTGGAATCAGGCTAAGCAGCCTGCCATTTTGCTCCATTGTCTCCAGCGGTTCCGCAAGGAAATTCTCTGTGCCAAAGTCCCTCTCAAACCAGGGCAGCAGATCTTCACAGTTTGCTTCGTTTATAAATCCCATTTCAAAGCTCTTTGCCGTAATTTCCTGCCAGGTCCCTCGGGCAAATCCGTCCTCATACGAGGAAATGCTCATATCAATAAGATCCGGAGCCTTTCCGCTGGACAGGTCAACATTAAGAGCGGTTTGAGGGTCCGGCTCCAGTCCATAGTTTCGTATGACCACTTCGTAGTCCAGGCTGACGGCGTTGAAATCCAGAATCTCGTTGCGCCATAGCCCGTAAGGCTCATACTCCAAGTTTTCCTCAGGGATATTGACGGCCAGAATTATCTGTTTCCTCTCCGACGGCAGGGAGCTTTTTTCCACCGGGTAAATGAGGCGATAAGGGCTGACCTCGTTGAGATAGTCAATAAACAGGAAAGCCTCCGTTCCCCCAATGGGAACCGGAAGCCTGTCCCTTACATTTATAAGGCCCAGCTCCTCATATGAGAACAGCTTTTCCCGCCCGCTTTCACCCAGCTTACGGCGAAAAAGGGAAACCCCATCCGACTCATAGAGCTGCCCGTTCTGTACGGAGCAGCTTAGGCAGTCGGCATCCATAACGTCTGCCTTGACAAGGCTTAGGCTCTCCGTATCCACACGGAAGATATCCCCTGTATCTCGGTTTAAAAGATACAGCTCGCCTCTGTCCTCCAGCGCCCGATACCAGGCGTCCAGCTCCAGAGCTCTCAATAAAACGCCGTCGTTCCCGTATATCTCCAGGCTGAAGCTGCCCCGGTTGTTTTCGTCCCAGTACATCTTGTACAGGCAAAATCCTTCACCGGCCAGAAAAAAATCCGCTGTGCCCTGCTCCTGGCGGAAGCTCAGCACCTGGCTGAGCTGCCCGTCCCGGCTGCGGGTGAGGCTGTAGTCTATGTAGGGGGAAGCTACCTTTCCCTTGGCCTCCCGGCCTTCAAAATTCCATACACTGCCGTCCCGTCCTATCCAGCCGGGCCGGGACGTCTGATATTCCCGGATAAAGCGGCCCTGACTGTCAAATTCCCAGACGCAGTCCCCCTTTTCTACGGCAGTAACCCGCAGGTACAGGCCCTCGGGTGAGGCGGTAACTTCAAAGGGGATATACATGGCCCTGTCAAACTCATATATCCCCGACACATATACCGGCTCCCGCAAGGGAGCTTCCGTGCTGAGAACCGCCTGCCAGTCCTCACTTGTGCTGTAGGCAGAGGATCTGTCCACAGCGGCTTTCTCCCCTCTCTGAGGCGCACAAGCTCCAAGCCCCAGAGTCAGCGCCGTAAACAGCGCCAGGACTGCGGCCCCTATCTTTATTTTTTTCATAAATTTCTCCCTTGTTAAAATCCGCTAAGGAAAGAGCGTATAGTCTATTTCGTCTGCGGCGGCCTCCGGCTCATAGGCGCTGTGGTACCAGTTGAGCCGTCCCAGCAGCCAGCCCCCTTCGGTCTCGTATAAAATCACCGGGCTGTGCTCCGACTCCGGCAGGTCGGCGGCAATGCATACCGTCTCCCCGCAGTCCGTGAGATAGAACCACTGCTTGCTGTAATCTGCGGCCACTTCCCGGCTGAGGGAAAAGCTTAAGGCCCCCTTGGGGATATAGAGCCAGGCGGCAAGACCGCCCTGCGCCTGAATGACCCCGTTGTCATAAATAAACAGCAGGTCAAAGCTCTCGGCAAGCCGCTCGTTATAACCCAGGTCTGCAAATTCCTCGGGACTTATCCCCATAGAACCCTCCGGGACGCTCAGGTCCTGGTCAGAGCTGAGGACCATGGTCAGCCCGCTGCCGGGGTTCAGGGAATACTTCTCCGAAAGGGCGGAGTATTTCTCCAAAAGCAGACTGTCCGTCCATGGAGAATAGGGCCCCCAGGACTGCTTCAGGCCCTGGGCGTATGCATAGTACTCGTTGGCGGCCATTCCCTCCGGGCTTTCCAGGAAATCCGTCAGTGTGGCAGCCATGCCATGCTCCCGGTATACCGTTGGGCCATGGGATGCCACAGTCAAATCCACCTCGGTCTTTAAGAGTTCGTGGAACACAAAGCAGTCCGCCAGGGCTTCGCAGTCCTGAGGATCGGCGGGGGAGCTGCTGCCCAGCTGGATGAATATGCCGTCACTTTCGAATAAAATGCACAGGTCGTCCCTCCCCTCGTCAAAGCATATGAGTACGTTGTCTCCATAGATGTTGGTGTATTCCCACTGTGAATATTCCTCCGGCTCTTCTATGGGATACCAGAGAGGCACTATGGTCCCGGACAAGGTTTTGGTGAGGGTAAAAAAACTGCCCTTGCCTGAAGATCCTTTGTTAGGATAAACGGTGCCCTCCAGCTTGAAGGAGCCGTCCTCATACACGTAGCCTGCAGCCTCGCCGCCGGGAAGAAATTCCCCGGTGCCTGCGGCGAGATAGAAGTCCCGCAGGTTCATGGGACTCACCTGTCGTGTGTGCAGTGCCAGGCCGTAATTTTCCGCAATGGTCTTCAGCTCTTCCAGCATAGCTTCGTCGTATACGCCGTAGAAGCGGCAGGTGTTTACCGTAGCCTCGTCCATGCCCGCCGTAAAGTCTGCGTCATCATCAACAGTATTGGATGCGGTATATTCGTGCCAGAAGGCCAGCCAGTCCAGATTTGCGGCATACTCCGGGGAATCCGTGTAGCCGTTGAGACTCAGCCAGCGGCGGGGCGCCCCCGCAGCGGCACAGGTGGGATCCGTGGGGGTGGTGAGCTCCAGGGTACGTTCCCTGAGGCCGAACCAGCCCATTGCATAAGCGGTGACAGTAAATAGCGCGGCAATGGCAGCTGCAATCAGCAGAGTTCGCCAGAGCTTTGAGTAAGCGTGACTCTTCCGGCTGGAACACAGAACACCCAGAAACTCCCCGGTCTCCTTTACTTGCTCATCGTGAATGCCGCTCATGGCATTCAGAAGGAAATATGCGTCTAGCATAGGCCCTCCTCCCGCAGATACTCCCGCAGTTTGCCCCGGGTCCTGAAAAGTATGCTTTTTGTTTTTGCCTGAGAAAAATGCAGGCGTGCCGAAATGTCGGCAACTGAGGCCATATACCAGTAACGGGATACAAATATTTTCCGCTCCGTCTCCGGAAGTGAGGCTGCAAAACTGCCGATTGCCTTTTCAAACTCTCTGCTCTCGTATTCGCGATGCAAATCCGTGTCAGAGGGAATGCATTCATTCAGCTCCTCAAGAGCAATGGCAGTTTCCCCTCCGCCCCGTTTTTTGCTTGTTTTTGCCCTGTATAAGCTTATTGCAAGCCTGCGGGTTATCCCTCCGAGAAAAGCAGAGAGAACCCCCGGCCGCTTATCGGGCATTAAGTTCCAGGCCCGAAACCATGTGTCGTTCACACATTCCTCCGCATCCTGGGCGTTCCGGACGAAATTGAAAGCTATGGCATTACAGTATCTTCCGTACTTGCGCTCTGTTTCCTGTATAGCCGTGTCGGAACGCTGCCAGTACAGATCAATAATCGCTGAGTCTTCCATGGGGAACCTCCTCTGTCTTATAAGACTTATAAGAGCTCTCATATGTATATTCGCAAAACAGATGTGCCAGGTTGCGTGGAAAAGCAAAATTTAAACCATAAAAATTATAATATATACTGGTCCATGGCCAGGCCTTCGTCCCGTCTACGGCCGAAACCTGTAATAAAAATTACCCAGGATGCTGCGTTCTGCAGTATCCTGGGCAAGGCAAAAAAACTAGACCAGCAGGGAAACTATGCGCTCAAATACCACGTTGCATCCGGCGTCATGGAGAATATCATGGCGTCCTGGAACTAATATTACGGGCGCCCCGGGAAATTTGGCTGCTGCCCGGTAGACTCCCTTTCCCATTTCCCCCACCGGATCCTCGATGCCGGAAATAAAAAAGGTAGGGACCTTACAGGGGAGGGCCTTTTCCATGCGGTTAACATAGATCATGCAGGAGAGAAGCTCTCTGAACAATCCCCCGGTTATAGTTCTGCAAACCTGTCTGTCCTGTTCATAGTCGGCCAGGGCGGCAGAGTCTTTAAGCAGCCAAGCATATGGGGAAGCGGCATTCCGGATGTGTCTGTTATAGCTCCCGAAGGCGAGGTTCTGTACCAGGGGAGTGGAGCTGTATTCGCCGTAACGGCGGCATTCAAGGCGCACTATGCCCCTAACCATACGCAAAATCCCTGCGCCCTGATCGCCGGTGCCCAACAGCAAAAGCCGGTCAATGGGCAGTATGTCCTTCTGCTGTATCAGCCAGGCTCTGGACAGGAAAGAACCCAGGGAGAATCCCAGCAGCGCCAGAGGACGCTGTGGTTCTTTGGACTTAATGTAGCGCAGGGCCCTATCCAGCATGTCCACAACGGTCTGCCAGCTGCCTTCCCCGCCGCAGTAGGCTCTTCGGGGCTCTCCGTCCACCGTGAGAACTGCATCCCCATGGCCTGGAATATTAAAGCCCGCCACAGCCCAACCTCGGTCTGTCATAAAACGAGCAAAATCCTCATATCGGCCAATGTACTCCGTCAAACCGTGGAGAATAAAAATAGTGCCGGAGGTCGGATTTTCCGGTGACCAAAGTGTAATCTTGTCAAAAGGTCCGGAACCAAAGGATAAAGTTTTTACTTTCATTGTTGTCACCTGCTTTTTCTATTTTTATGCCAAATTGTTATTAGAGAAAACAGCTTTGCTATTGACATCTGATTCCCGGTCAGATTTATTTATTTTTTTCCGTTCCTCTCCCGGTCCGCCGCAAAAGCAATTTGCCACAAGCACAGTGTTCTGATGGGAAGACCGCTTTTTAAGCCTATGCATTTTCTCAGGCTATATGGCGCCGGCCTACAGGATATCCTTTTCATGTACATGTTTGCTCCTCCCTATAGTTTATAGGCTTTTCAGGACGCATGTCAAGAAAGAACTTTCTAAATAAACTATGCAAAACATCCAAAAAATCATGTATGAACTGGATATATAGCAAATACATTTTTATTTTTCTGCTTAATCAGCTAAAACATCAACATGATTTTTGGCAAAAATAATAAAATAAAGCCCTATTGACAGAAAACGTTTTCTGCAAAATAATAGGCACATAAAGCATTGTGCAGAAATATAAACGCAGCGCTGAACTATTCTTTTAAAAACCGGGGGAGGAAAAACATGAGTTCACTTTTTGCTGAATATGCATCCAAGATTCAAGACGTGCTGGACAAGATTTCCCAGGAGACAGAGGCCATTGATAAAGCTGCCACTTTAATGGCGGACTCCATAGAGCGAGGAGAGCTTATCCACGTTATAGGCCCCGGCGGCCATTCAAATATGGCAGTTGAGGAAGTGCTTTGGAGAGCCGGAGGGCTTGCGCCTATAGACGCAATTCTGGATGCGGGCACAAACATTATACACGGCGCAAAACGCAGCAATATTATTGAACGTTGCCCCGGCTACGGTATACGAGTAATGGATGCATACGGGCTTAACAAACCCGGCGAGGTGGTTGTTATTGTAAATGCCTACGGCATCAATGCAATGACCATTGACGTGGCCCTGGAAGCACGGGCCAGAGGCATGAAGACCATAGGGATAACCTCCGACAGCTTTGCCCGCATCGTGCCTCAGGGAGCGCCATCCAGACACCCCAGCGGTAAAAACCTCTTCGAAAATGTGGACGTGTATATAAACAATCATCTGCCTGAGGGGGACGCCGCAGTCTCCATCCCAGGTATGGAACAGAAGATGGGGCCTATGTCCACGTTCTGCAACTGTTTTGCAATAGATTGTCTTATGCTCAGGGCCGCAGAAAAACTATTGGAAAAGGGAATTCAGCCGCCTGTGTGGATGAGTGCCAATATGCCTGGCGGCGATGAGGCGAACAAGGCTCTGGAAGAGAAGTATTTCTACAGGGTAAAGCACTTGCGCTGACATATCACATATGTTCGCTGCCATAAGCAACTTTCTTCAGGTTTGAGACGGACTGTCGTTTTTCCAGGCGGAAAGGAAAGTTTATGGAGATATCCGGAGAAATACTGCCGCTTTCTCCAAGAGAATCTATCAAAATTTTGCTTACCGTAGCGCCGATAGAGCTGGCGTTCAAATCAATGGTAGTCAGCGGCGGGTATATCATCCCGGAGTAGGTTATGTTATCAAAGCTTATAACCGATACCTGCTCAGGCACGGCAATGTTATTTTGATTCAGAGCCTGAATTATTCCAAAGGCCGTGATATCGTTTATTGCTATAATAGCGCTGTATCTTGTGTGAACTTTTAAAAAGCTGTTTGCCAAATGACGGCCAATTTCAAATTCGTAAAGTCCGTTGTCCAGATCTTTCTCTGATTCGTAGGTAAAAATATCCCTGTCAGAAAAGGGCAATGAGTATTTCTCGGCACCAGACTTTATACCGGAGAGAATCTGACGCCTGTAGCTTTTTGTAAGGGGCGAAGTGAGAAAAGCAATTTGTCTGTGACCTTCACTTACAAGGTGTTCAACCGCCATCAGGCCCGCAGACTGATAGTCCGTATTTGCCTTAATGGCACCGGGTAGCTCAAAATTGGACTCCAGCATTGCTACCTTGCCGCCGCAGTCAATATAGTCCTTCAATGTGTCGGAAGAAGAGTCGATGGAACTTATGATCATTGCCATTACACGGTTTTGTATCATGGTGAGGATATTCTTCCTCTCCTGCTCCAGACTTCGGTGCGAGCTGAAAACGATTACCTCATAATCTCTCTGACGGGCAGCTGACTCCACTCCCAAAATCACCTGATTGAAAAAAGGATTCTGGAGAGTGGGTACCACCACACCAATGGCGGGAATGAGGTTGCTTTTCAGAAATTTTGCCAGAAAGTTTGGGGAATAATTGAGTTCCTTTGCCGCAAGAAAGACCCTTTTTTTCAGCTCATTGCTGACGGGATAGTCTGCGTTGTTGAGGACTCTGGAGACGGTCGCAATGGATACCCCCGCATGCTTTGCCACATCATATATATTAGGCCCGGAAGATATTTTTTTCATTGTTTCCACCGCTTTTTTCATGAGTATTTAAATCAGAATACTTCCAATGCCGCAAGGTGTCAACTATATCAGAAAATTTTTCTATATATTTTTCTTTAAAGACATCTTTAAGGCAAAAGTTCATAATTAAATGCTGTCAGGCTGTAATATCAGCAAAAGCATTTAGATAAAAAGGAGGAATTAAAATGAACGCGAAGAAACTATGCGCACTGCTTTTGACACTGGTTATGATCCTTGCCCTTTGTGCCTGCGGGGCAGAGGATACTTCCGCAAGCGAAGCACCGGCAGGCAATGCCGCCGAACCTGCGACGACAGAGGAAAAGTCCTTTGAAATCAAGTTGGCCGGCATCAAAAATGATGAGGATCCCGCCAGCATTGCAATGCAGGTCTTTGCCGACGAAGTGAACAGCAACTCCGACACTCTTACCGTCAAAGTCTATACCAACAGCGTGCTTGGAGGACTGAACGATTTGCTTTCCGGCATGACCAACGGAACTGTTGATATGATGTACAACACTCTCACCAGCTATCCCTGGGTGAAAGGTGCCGAGGCCTTTAACGTAGTTGCTGCGCCCTTCCTCTGGGACGACAACGCTGATCTTGAGGCCTTTTTACAGACAGAGGAGGCCCAGGAATGGTTCGAGTCCGCAGCGCAGACTTCCGGAGTACGCTGTGTGATTGCAGCCGGAGAACTCTCACCACGTGAGCTCACCGCTAATGTGCCTGTAGAGAATGCTGAGGATTTTAAGGGACTCAAGATCCGCACAGCAGAATCCGCCATCGTGCAGGAGACTATGAAGAAGCTGGGTGCCCAGCCTACAGTTATAGCTTTCGCCGATCTGTACATGGCTCTACGGCAGGGTACTGTGGATGCTCAGGAAAACGGTTGGGACACCGTCTACAGCTCCAGCCTCTATGAGGTACAGGACTACTTCATGGCAACGGATTATATTCGGGATGTAAGTGCTATCTTCATCAGTAACGATCTTTGGAATCAGCTGAGTGAGGAACAGAAGGCAGTTATCACCGCTGCTGCTGAAAAGGCTGTCAGGACAGAAGAGGCCACTATAAAAGAGCAGCGCGACACCATTCTGGAATTTTTAAATGAAAATATGACCTATGTCGACATTGACGTTAAGTCCATACAGGATGCCCTGGGAGAAGATTTCTACGACCAGTTTGAAGGCGATCTGTGGCCGGAAGGCACCATGGACATTGTGAGAAATTTCAAGGCGAACTAAACTTAAAGACAGCAAAGTATCAATGCCCCCTGCTTTCGAGGTGATACCATGGAGGCAGGGGACACGGTTATTATAAGGAAGTTTTATATGAATGTATTACTAATTTTCGTCAGCATGTTTCTTCTCATGTTCTTGGGGACAAACATCTTTGTGTCTATGGGCATATCCGCCGTGCTGTACCTTTTAGTCACTGGCAATGCACCGCTCACCCTTATTCCCCAGAGCATGATAAATGGCATTTCCGGTTTCTCCCTGCTGGCCATCCCCTTCTTCATGCTCACCGGCGATCTTATGAATGCCTCCGGTATGACTCTGCGTCTGGTTAACTTTGCAAAGTTTTTCATAGGTAGAGTTCGGGGGTGTCTGGCCTACACATGTGTTTTTGTAAATGTAGTGGCAGCCGGCGTGTCAGGTTCCGGTCCGGCCGACTGCAGCATGGTCTCCTCTGTGATGCTTCCGGCCATGAAAAAGGACAACTACCCTGATGAATTTGCCGCGGCAGTAAACGCATCGGCAGCGGTGGTGGGTCCCATTATTCCCCCAAGCATACCAATGGTCTTTATCTCCATGCTCACAAATCTTTCCGTGGGCAAGCTGCTTTTTGGCGGCTTTCTGCCAGGTCTTCTCATGGGCATAGCTATGCTGCTCATATGCTTTTTTAAAACTAGAAAGATGGATTTACATGAGGAGGATCAGCCAAACCCCACCTGGAAGGGCTTCTGGTCTGTTTTAAAGGAGTCCTGGCTTTCGGTGCTGGCACCAATAATTATAATTGCCGGCGTCCTCACAGGGCTCGTTACAATTACAGAGGTTGCTATCCTAGCTGCAGGCTATGTCCTGTTCGTAGGAACCGTTGTCTATAAAACCATAGGGCCGAAGGATATTGTAAAGGCCTTTAAAGGTGCTGCATTGTTTTCCTCCAGTATTATGGCCCTGTTCTCCATAGTCGGCATTTTCTCCTGGCTGATTGCCGTGGAAGAGGTGGGCAAGACCCTGGCTGCCCTGGTACTCTCATGGGACCTCCATCCGTGGATGTTCCTGCTGGTTATTAATATATGGTTCCTGCTCATGGGCATGATAATGGACGCAATTCCTGCAATGACGATATTCGTCCCTGTTCTTCTGCCAATAGCGGAGAGTCTAGGCATCGACCCCGTTCATTTCGGTGTGGTGGTTGTTGTAAACCTGATGATTGGATTGCTTACACCGCCGGTGGGGGGCCTTCTGTTCGTGGAATCCAAAATCTCCGGAGTGCCTTTCGGCACACTGTCAAGGAACTGCACCCCGTTCTTAATCTCTCTGCTGGTAATTCTGGTGCTGATAACCTACATTCCCTGGCTCGTCACCTTTATCCCAAATCTGTTTTTCTGAGGTGATAAACATGAAAAAATTCCTTGATAAACTCAGAAACGTTCTGGCCATAATAACCGCTGTACTGTTTGCGGTAATCTTTGTTCTGATAATTGTAGAGATAATTTGCAGGACCTTCTTGGGCTTCTCCCTGCTTTGGATGACCGATTTTGTTCAAATCGTTGTGTGCTGGATGCTTGCCTTTGGAATGTCTGCAATTATATATACAAGGGATCATTTGCGGATAGACTTTATCAAAGACATGCTGCCTCAAAAGGCCAAGCGGTTTTTAAGCGTGCTTACAGACCTTCTGGAACTGATCTTCTTTGTGATGCTGGTTCCCTACGGTGCTGAGATAGCTGAAACCAAGATGAACATAATGTTTACCACTCTGCGCTGGCCGACGGGTTATATGTATGCGGCCCTTCCGGTGTTTGCGTTTTTCTGCTCTGTTTTTTCCGCCTGGCTTTTGTATGATTCTGTTCGTAAGCTGATAAGCGGAGGAAGAACTGGTGGAAAGTAAGTACTGCGTAAATGCAAAAGACTTGGATACCCATGTCTTTGAACAGTATGACTATACTCAGCTGCTGACTGAAAAGAACGGCTGTCTGGCAGGCTGCCGGACAGGCATACTGAGTTATAGGCAGACCGAGTATATACAGGGCGGAGTTCATGATGATCAGGAGGGATTCTATGTCCTTGAAGGATATGGAAGCGCCAAGGTAGGAGACGAGGAGTTCCCCATATCCCCTGGCAGTTGCTTTATTGCTCCTGCCGGAAAATATCACTACATACGCCGAGCCCCCGAATGCCCGTTTGTTAAGCTGTTTTTCTTTCATGCTGCCTCTGTCGGCAGTAAGTAAAACCACAAGAAAAAACTAAAAATACTTTTGGAGACATATTGAAGATGAAAAAGGAAATGATCGCCGACAAGCTAAGGGTATACTGCTACGAAACAAGGCAGGAAATGGGTCAAGCCGCAGCCAGTGCCTTGCACAGTAAGATGCTTGAGCTGCTTGAATCAGAAGAGCACATTAATATGCTATTTGCAGCGGCCCCATCGCAGAACGAGATGCTCTCTTGTCTTTCTTCCTATAACGACATCCCTTGGGAGAGGATAAATGCACTGCATATGGATGAGTATGTGGGTCTGCCCGCTGACGCACCACAGGGCTTCGGAAACTTCCTGCGCAGGGCTATATTCGATAAGGAACCTTTCAGGACGGTATCTTTTCTCAACGGGAATGCAGATTGTATTGACAGCGAGTGCAGCAGGTATGCTAAACTGCTGGAGGAGTATCCCCTGGACATAGCATGTATAGGGATAGGGGAAAACGGGCACATAGCATTTAATGACCCCCATGTGGCAGATTTTAACGATCCTAAAGTGGTCAAATGCGTCGAGTTGGATCAGCGGTGCCGCCAGCAACAGGTCAATGACGGTTGCTTTGAAAACCTTTGCCAGGTACCGAAAAAGGCTCTTACGTTGACTGTGCCCACCATATTTAAGGCAAAATACATATTCTGTGTCGTACCGGCGATCACAAAGGCCGAGGCGGTAAAAAACACTGTAGAAGGCGAAATAGGCGAGTATTGCCCGGCCACTGTGCTGCGTCGCCATGATAACGCCATACTGTATCTGGATGCGGACAGCGCTTCACAGTTGTGAGTTTTGAAAACGGGGAAATGCCATGAACAAAAAGATTATTTACAACGGAACTGTCATCACGGAACAAAGGGCAATACGCGGCGGCGCAGTATGCATTGCAGACGGCCTGATAGAAGCCGTGCTGGACTCCACCCCGGAACCAGGGGAGGAAAACACAGAATATATTGACGCAAAGGGCAGCTATATTGCGCCGGGATTTGTGGATATTCACGTCCATGGCGGCGGTGGCGCTGAGTTCATGTGTGACAATGTTGAGGATGTGAAAACCGTATGTGCTACCCACCTCCGTCACGGCACCACAAGCATAGTGCCCACAACATCCTCAGCAGATCAGGAAGCTTTCATAAAGTCTGCTGAAAGCATTAACAGAGCCATAGATCTTATGAAAGGCGGGCCCAATATTCTCGGAATCCATATGGAGGGTCCTTATTTTGCCTTTAACCAGAGGGGTGCTCAGGACCCCAAATATGTTAGGAATCCCAATCCTGACGAGTACCTGAGTATTCTTGACGAGTACCCCAATATCATCCGCTGGTCGATAGCACCTGAGCTCCCAGGTGCCATTGAGATGGCGGAAAAGCTCCGGGAGAGAGGTGTGCAACTGTCCATAGGCCACTCCGATGCTCTGTATGACGATGTGATAAAAGCCTATGAAAACGGCTTTAATTCCATAACCCATTTCTATTCCTGCACCTCTTCTGTAAGACGCATCAACGCCTACAGGCATGCAGGGATTGTTGAAGCCGGATACTATCTTGACGGCATGACTGTAGAAGTGATAGCCGACGGAAAGCATCTGCCTGCAAGCCTTTTAAAGCTTATCTATAAAATTAAAGGTCCTGATCGCATATGTTTGGTCACCGATGCGGTTGGTCCGGCCGGACTTGAAGATGTCAAGGGTGAGCTATACAGCAAGACCTGCGGAACAAATGTCATAGTGGAGGATCAGGTTGCCAAGCTGCCTGACCGGAGTGCTTTTGCAGGCAGCGTTGCTACGACGGATCGGCTTGTACGCACAATGGTAGAGCTTGCCGGCGTATCTGTTGCAGATGCTGTAAAAATGGCAAGCACCACTCCCGCAAGGCTGCTGGGCGTTTATCCACGGAAAGGTTCTATAGCGGCCGGAAAAGATGCGGACATAGTAATATTTGACAGCAACATAAACGTTGAAAAAGTGATCGTGTCGGGGAAAGTTCTAATATGATTCCAAGCTCATTGTAATTTATTGAACTCTGCTCCCATTTAAGACCTGACCTTATCTGCTTAAAACGCTGACAGTACCGCGCTGAGCAGGGCTCTGTCAGGAGGAATTTCAAACAATATTTCAGAATATAAGGAGAAATATCATGAAGCTCTCATTCCGTTGGTACGGACCATCGGACCCTATACCGCTGGCATATATCTCCCAGATTCCAGGTATGCATTCTATAGTCTCTGCTGTATATGATGTAAAACCAGGCCAGATCTGGCCTGAGGAATCCATTGCAAATCTGGCTAAGGACTGTGCCGCTCACGGGCTGGTCTTTGATGTGGTAGAATCCATCCCTGTCAGTGAGGACATAAAGTTGGGCACCGGCAAGCGGGACGAACATATTGCCGCTTACTGTGAAAACCTACGCCGCTGTGCCAAGTATGGTATAAAATGCGTCACGTATAACTTTATGCCTGTATTTGACTGGACACGGACTCAGCTGGATAAAGCGGCTCCAGACGGCTCCACCAGCCTGGTAATGTATATGGATCAGCTTAAAGGACTGGATCCTTTCACCGATGACATTAAGCTGCCGGGATGGGATGCAAGCTATACTCAAAACCAGGTACGTGACCTTATCCATGCCTATAGCGAGCTGGGAGAAAAAGGACTCTGGGAAAATATAGAGGTTTTTTTGAAAGCAGTCATTCCTGTTGCTGAGAGCTGCGGAGTGGTCATGGCACTTCATCCCGACGATCCCCCTTATTCTATCTTCGGTCTGCCTAGATTGATTACATGCCAGGAGAATATAGACCGCTATCTGTCAATAGTGGACAGCCCCGCAAACAGTCTTTGCCTATGTACCGGATCTCTGGGCTGTGTGAAAAGCAATGATGTGCCCAAGATGGTTTCTAAATATGCGCATATGAACCGCATCGGTTTTATGCATATACGCAACGTAAAGATTCTTGATGATGGTTCCTTTGAGGAACGAGCCCACCTGTCCTCCTGTGGAAGCCTGGACATTTATGAGATAGTCAAAGCACTGGTCGACGCCGGATTTGATGGTTACGTCCGTCCGGATCATGGCCGCATGATTTGGGGCGAGACGGGCAAGCCTGGGTACGGGCTCTATGACCGGGCTCTGGGCGCCGCATATCTCAACGGTCTGTTTGAGGCCTGTGAAAAGAATCTCGGGAAGAAGGTTCAAGAATGACAGAAAATGTTCTGAATACTGATTTAACTGGTAAGGTAGCAGTTGTTACCGGTGCCGGTGGTGTGCTGTGCAGCTATTTTGCCAAGGTTCTTGCCAGAGCTGGGGCCAAGGTGGCCCTGGTCAATCGCAGTGAGGAAGCTATAAAAAGATTTGCTGCGGAGATTACGGCTGAAGGAGGCATAGCAGCAGCCTATAAAGGCAATGTTCTGGATAAGTCGGCAATGGAGGATATAGCAGCCAGAGTTGAGTCTGATCTGGGTCCCTGCGATATACTTATAAACGGCGCCGGCGGGAATAATCCAATGGCTACAACCGATAAGGAATATTATGAAGCCGGGGATATTGACTCGACAGTTAAAAGTTTTTTTGATTTGGATGAACTCGGTGTTCAAGCTGTATTTAATCTGAACTTTATTGGTACCCTAATACCCACCCAGGTATTTGCCCGCCAGATGGTCGGCCGGGAAGGCTGCAATATACTGAATATATCTTCAATGAATGCCTATCGTCCATTGACAAAGATACCTGCTTATTCCGGAGCCAAAGCTGCCGTTACAAATTTTACCCAATGGCTGGCTGTCCACTTTGCCAAGTCCGGCATCCGGGTCAATGCCATTGCGCCGGGCTTTTTCTCGACCAAGCAGAATGAAAAACTCTTGTGGAACGAGGACGGCAGTCCTACTGCCCGCACAGGAAAAATCATCTCTGCAACGCCTATGGGCCGCTTTGGCCAGCCTGAGGAACTGGCTGGGGCTGTGCTGTTTCTGCTAAATAACGAGGCAGCCGGTTTTATCACTGGAGTGTGCATACCCGTAGACGGAGGGTTTTCCGCCTATTCAGGCGTTTGACGCTGGCCTGCCGTAGCAGGCGAAGTTTTCCCAATATAAAAGCAGGCCGTTGTGGACAAATGTTCCGCAACGGCCTGTTTTATCGCTTCTGTTTCGATCATTTTGCATCCTGTGGGTCACCTTTACAGGATATACTTTCCGTAATATTAAAATTTTTTAATTCACTTAAGTATTATATCACAGATCCTGTCCACGTCCTCCAGTGGCAAATCGGGATACAGAGGCAGGGTGAGTACCTGGCGGGATATCCTGGCGGCTATGGGGGTGCGCTCCGGCTGAAAGTCCTCTCTGCCCTGATAGCAGTCCAGCTCATTGGTTGCGGGATAGAAATACTTTCTGGCTATGATGCCCTGAGCACTGAGACGGCTGAACACCTCATCCCGGTCATATTTGTAGCCGTCAAACACCACGGGGAAATAGGCGTAGTTTGACTCTACTCCCGGTTGAGGCCGGTTCAGCTTCAGTCCGGGAATCCCGTCCAAATTCATAATATACCGCTGATATACTGTCCGGCGCTGCTCCAGCCACTCGTCCAGGTGACGCAGATTGCAAAGACCCATGGCTGCACAGAATTCGTTGAGCTTGGCATTGCCCCCCACAAAGGGTACGGATTCCGGCCCGTGAATGCCGAAGTTTTTAAGGTCGTTTATCCGCTGCTTTAAGGCAGTGTCTTTAAAACAGATTGCTCCACCCTCTATGGTATTAAAAACCTTAGTGGCGTGGAAGGAAAACATGGTGGCATCCCCAAAGCAGGCAGAGCTCACCCCGTCTTTCTTTACACCAAAGCTGTGAGCCCCGTCATATATGACCTTCAGACCGTGCTTTTTTCCTATGGCCTCTATGGTCTCCACGTCGCAGAGGTTGCCGTAGACATGGATGGGCATGATAGCCACGGTCTTATCGGTGATGAGGGCCTCTATCTTTTCTGGGTCCATGGTGTAATGTTCCGGCTCTATGTCGCAGAAAACGGGAGTACAGCCGCAGCGGACTATGGCATGGGTAGTGGAGGCAAAGGTATAGGGCGAAGTGATTATTTCTCCGTGCAGTTCCATAGCCTGTATGATGTTCTCCAGGGCCAGGTGGCCGTTGGTGAGCAGGGCCACATTCTCTGCGCCCCAGTATTCCCTCAACGCCGCCTCCAAGCGCTGGTGCTTCTCTCCCATATTGGTCAGCCAATGGCTCTTCCATATATCGGCAATCTCCCGGCAGTACTCCTCATAGTCCGGCAGGGACGAGCGTGTCACATTGATTATCTCGTTCATATTATCTCCAATCCGGCCCCAGGGCCATCAATACTTGCTTTCCAGCTCCCGGCTCAGCTCCAGCAGCTTCCGGCTGCGGGGGCGAAGGAGGCGGGCCGGTATGCCCGCATATATGCCCCAGGCCGGCAGGCTCTTGTTTATAAGGCTCATAGCCCCCACGGAGCAGCCTTCCCCCAGCGTGACTCCGGGCAGCAGGGTGCTGCCGGTACCGATGATACAATGTGCCCCTATCTCCACCGGCTTCTCTACCACGGCGGTATATTCCTCCGGCACGGTGGGGTTGGTCATGCTCTTCCCGGAATAGTCGTCGCTGAGGGCATATACGGCCCCCCGGGATGAGATGGTGCTGTAATCGCCGAAGCTTATGCCGGCTCTGCCTCCAAAGAGCATGGCGCCGGCGGCTATGTGGACAAGTGCGCCTATGCCCTGCGGGCCAAACGGGAGAGCGGCCGCTTCCCGGATGACCGGGAATTTGCTGACGCGCTGTCCG
>ENA-ORTU01002378-ORTU01002378.1-human-gut-metagenome-genome-assembly--contig:-NODE-2378-length-17085-cov-10.275455_pt1 | contig 17085 bp, 22 predicted proteins | sample MGYA00241910_ERZ509184 | MGnify/ENA primary metagenome ERZ509184 (study PRJEB26280, sample SAMEA2338847) | human gut metagenome | biome: human gut; feature: human-associated habitat; material: faeces... | reverse complement strand
TAAAGCGGATTGGTCTGAATTTTCCGGTGTTCAAGGATGGCGGGGAAGTTACGGAACTTTTGTGGGACAAAGGGAATACCGTTGAAACAGTCTGCCTTTTAACCCGCATAAAATAAGCATTTTCAATGATTTTAAGGTGTCGGAAATGTCGGATTGCCACCCATTTGCCACCCTAATTCTGAAAAACATCATTGAACACAAGAAAAGCACTGAACCCGTTGAACTATTGCCGGATTCAGTGCTTTTTCAGGTCTTTATGTAGTTGTTATGATGTTTTTGCCTGTGTCACCTGTTCAAACAGATCAACAGAGCGTTCAACCATCTTTTCAGTATCATGCACATAGGTCTGCAAGGTGGTTTCAATGTTGGTGTGTCCCAACCGGGTCTGTACGTCCTTCACATCCGCACCGTTTTCAATCAGCAGTGTGGCGTGGGTATGCCTTAGTGAATGGTAATCAAAGGCAAGTAGCAGTTCTTTATGGATGACCCTTGAACAGAATTTGAAGGAATCAGTTGAAGTATATTGACCGTTTTCTGCAATGCAGACCATGCGAACCCGTGGCAAAGGCGAATTGATACACTTCTGAATTGGAACTATGCGCTTCATATCATTGCCTTTTTCATCCTTTTCAACTTTGATGACATGGATGGTGTAATATTCACCGTACTTCATTTCATTCTTTGCCTGTCTGACCTTTTCAGCCTTCAACGCCCGATACAGGGTTTCACCAAACTTCACAGTTCTGTTTGATGTGACAGTTTTGGTTGTGCCAAAGTACCATGATGACCGCTGTTCTTTTTTCCCCTTCTGTTCAACAACCTTTCTGACATCTGCCCCAAAGTTACGCTTTACAATCTGCTTGTTGACGCTGATGGTGCGGTTATCAAGGTCTATATCATCCCAAGTCAGGGCAAAGGTTTCAGAGATACGCAAACCAGTATAAAAACCGATCATAAGCGGAATATGAAAGCGGGAATCAGGCGGGAAACGGTCAATGATCTGCTGCCATTCGTCCAAGGTTAGAATGATGCGTTCCCTTGGTGCTTTTTCAACCTTGGGAAATTTGACATACTGCATAGGGTTTGAAGTGATATAGTGCATTGGTTCAACAGCATAGTTTAGTGCTGCACTGAATACGGACAAAATGCCGATCATGTGACTTTTAGAATTGCCGTTCATTTTCAGTTCAACGGCATATTCCTGTAATATTGCCGGGGTGATTGCTTTCAGGCGGTACACGCCAAACTTGGGAATCAAATGCCCCTGAATGATTCGCAAATAACCGACTTGTGTATTATATTTCAGGTTGGTCTTGCAGTACAGGTCAAACCATTGGTTCAGGTAGTCAGCAACCGTGATTTCAGTAGGTTCAAAGACTGCTCCGGCATTGTTGTATTCGTTCAGAGCCTTGGCAAGTGCTGCTTCTGCTTCTTTCTTGGTGCGAAAGCCTTTCTTTTCTTTCCTTTTGCGTTTCCCGTCAACTTTTCCAAGGTCAAAATAGTATGACCATGTTGCCCCCCTTTTTCTTACTGAACCTTTCATAATATCATCCTTTCTGTAATTGAATTTATAGGCAATGGATGATATAATTGTGGTTGCATAGCCTATATCATCCTATTCCTTGGTTGGTGTTTGGTTATCCCTGACCCCTGAACCGCTGCAACGGTAAAGGGGTCAATTTTTACATTTCTTTCAACATTGTGTTAGTATCTTGTAAATAGCGGATTGCTGCATCAATCATCAGATCAATATTAACTGTATCTTCTTCATATGCGATTGCCTTAGACGCTGCTGTTAAAATACTCAATGCAGTCTGATTGTTAAGATCAATCTCATTAAGGTTAATAGTATTTTCTTTCATAGTTTCTAACCGTCCTTTCTTGAATTATCCCATGAGTGGAATTTGCTGCTTTAACTGTTCCATTGCTTGTGTTCTGCATTGAAGCATTTCATCATATGAAGAACAGAAAATATAAACCGTCCACCCATTAAAGCCGTACATTACTCCACATTTTATAGTAATATAAGGTTTTTCCTTCCTGTCAGGATCAATAGAAAACTCCCACCGGGTATGTCCTTCATCCGGGTGAATGATGTTATATCTATGATCTTCTATATTGATTACTTTTCCCATGAGTTCCCATCCTTTCATGTGTTTGATTATCCCTATTCCTTGACCTTCAAGGTGCTGCAACACCTGTGACAGAAGGATTTAATTGATTAGTAATTTTATCATTTTTGTAATTCTTTCTTGAAGTTCTTTCCATTCAGTTTCACTGAAAATTTTTGGGGTATTGTCCCCGGTTACTTCATAACGATAAAATACAGTAGGTTCAACAATATTGCTGTTTTTTACACTTCCCGGTGTAGCAGACGTTGGTTGAATATCAACGTTGATACCGATAGATTTTAGATAGGAGATAAAGATTTGATTTTCAAGTTCTAATTTATCAATTCCGGCATCTATGATTTGCGCTAACACTTCATTTGTGTAATCTGAATCTGACAAAAAATAATTAAGGGTAACACCCAAAGCATTTGCTATTTTTTCACGCATTTCTATTTTGGGAGTTCTGACACCTCTTTCATATTGACCAATCATTACTTCGGAAATGCCGATTGCTGCCCCTAATTCTTTTTGCGTTAATCCCTTTTCTTTCCTTAATTCTTTCAATTTCATGCTAAAATCATCCACTTTATGAATCACCTTCTTTCATAATTTAGAGTTTAGCATATAGATGATTGGAAAGAAAGCAAATGTTTTTATTTTTGTCTTTACAAAAGCAAATGCTTCTGATAAGATGATAATAGCAAAAGCAAATGCTTTTGTCAACAAATATTTTGAACAAACTGAACAAAATTGAACTTTTGAAAGGAAGGTGTAGAAATGCGAATTGATAGAAAAAAATTGATGATTAAAATGATTGACAAAAATCTGAATGTTCAGGAATTGGCAAAAGTGTGTGGTATTTCAAGGGTTACTGCTTCAAATGTGAAATGTGGAAAATCATGCTCAAAGGAAACGGTTGAAAAAATTGCACATGGACTTGGGTGCAGTGCTGAAAACCTGTTAGAAAAAACTGGTAGGTGATGACAATGAGCAAATTATATAAAGGGTTCATAGAAACCAAAGGCAAGGCAAGCATTGAAAAACTGAAAAACAGAACCACATGGAAAACCTATGATGAAGTGAAGAACCTGAATGGATTCGGCGGGGTTTTGGCTGATGACACCATCCTTATTGACATTGATGATTCTGACCAATCTGAAATTCTGATGAACATTGTGGAAGAACTGCAACTTGACTGTAAAGTCCTTTGTACCAGTAGGGGAAAACACTTTCTTTTCAAGAATCATACTATTGCAAGGAACAGGACACACGTTCAGTTGGCGGTTGGTCTTACTGCTGATATAAAAGTCGGCAGTAAGTTATCTTATGAGGTTATCAAGATTGACGGTGAAGAAAGGTTTTGTGAATGGGACATTGAAGAAGGTGGAAAGTATCAGGAAGTTCCCAAGTGGTTGTTCCCGGTCAAGGCAACCGCAGACTTTGTTGATATGGATGCCGGGGACGGAAGGAATCAGGCACTTTTCAATTACATCCTGACCCTGACTGCAAATGATTTCACGGTTGAAGAAACCCGTGAGTGCATCCGCATCCTGAACAAGTTTGTTCTGAAACAACCGCTGTCAGATGATGAACTGGAAGTGATCTTGCGTGATGATGCTTTTCAGAAACCTGTTTTTTTCCTTGGCAGCACATTCCTGTTTGACAAGTTTGCCAACTACATGATTAACAACCATCATATAGTGAAGATCAACGGACAGTTGCACATATACAAAGACGGGATATATTGCAGTGATATGAATGTGATTGCCGGGGTGATGCGTTCATACATTCCCAACATCAAGAAAAGTCAAAAGACAGAAGTTATTGATTATATGTATGACATGACAGAAGAAAAGGAACTATCTGATGCCCGGTGTATTGGCTTTAATAATGGCGTGTATGATGTGGTAGATGATACATTGAACGCTTTTTCACCTGAATATGTTATTACCAACAAGATTCCTTGGGACTACAAGCCGGATGCCTATTCTGAACTGGCAGACAGTACACTGAACAAGTTAGCGTGTGGTGATGCAGCAATCAGGGCGTTGTTGGAAGAATGTATTGGTTACTGCTTTTACAGAGCAAACACCTTCAACAAGGCGTTCATCCTGACAGGTGACAAGTCCAACGGTAAAAGTACATTTTTGAAAGTACTGACGGTGCTGCTTGGTGAACATAATGTTGCATCATTGGATTTGAAGAACTTGGGGGACAGATTCAGCAAGGCATCACTGTTTGGAAAATTGGCAAATATTGGTGATGATATATCTGATGAATTTGTCCCGGATGCATCCCTTTTCAAGAAGATCACTGACGGGGGAAGGATTCAGGTTGAAAAGAAGGGACAAGACCCCTTTGAGTTCAACCCTTATGTGAAACTGATTTTTTCAGCCAATGACATACCAAGAATAAGGGACAAGACCGGGGCGGTGCTTAGGCGTTTGGTCATCATTCCGTTCAATGCACGGTTCAGTGAATCAGATGCAGATTACAACCCTAACATAAAAAGTGATCTGACACAAGATACATCAATAGAATATCTGATAATGTTGGGTTGCCAAGGTTTGAAACGGCTGCTTGCAACACAGAAGTTCACTATATCACAGAAAGTTGAAGAGGAAAGGCAAGCGTACAACATTGAAAACAATCCTATTCTTGCGTTTATAGAAGAAGTTGGAAAAGAGGGGATTGTTAATGAACCGACTAATGAAGTGTATAAAAGGTATCAGGTGTTTTGCGCTGAAAACAATTATCAGCCGACAAGCAATATTGTTTTTTCAAAAAGCATAAACAAAACACTGGAACTGAAAACAGTAACAGGTCACGTCATGGTTGGAAAACAACGAAAATCAGTAAAAATCTTTACTGAATAGGCACAGTTGGCACTATATGGCACGGTTGGGCGGTACTGAAAAAACATAGTAATTTCAATAGGTGGCACGGTTGGCACTGTTTTAGATAACTTAATATATTGTTTTAATCTTATAAGTTTTTATAAAGAAAAAAAGTAAAAATAATATAGAATAGGCAATTAACCGTGCCAAACCGTGCCACATGACCCAATAGGATGTATGAAAGGAATGAACAGATGAAAGAAATTTATATAATTTATAGTAAAAAATTGGTCACAGATAAAGCATTTGATTACAGAACAACAGTAAATTCATGGGAAGAATGTGCTGAAATACTGGAAATATTAGCAAAAAATCATCAGGTTGTGTCATTCGTGAATGTTGAAGATGATAAGGAGATATTGGCAAGAACCTTTGATTTTCAGGATAATAACACAATGACACAAACAGCCGGATTTGGTAAAAGTTGAAAATAAAGTTAGTATTTAGGGTTTGTTCTTCGCGCATGCGCGTGAGTATTCTGACATTTCTGACACCCTAAAAAGGTAAAAAGAGAAAGACGGTGATTTGATGGCACGAATTGATGTAAGGGATTTGAAAGGAAAAATTAAAGATGATGCTGTTCATGTTACCTTGGGTATTGATAACAAAAAGTATGATCTGATGCTTGCATATCAAAATACCGGGTTTGGAAAGAAACGGTTTTTTATATGTCCGTACTGTTCAAAAAATGTTCAGTATCTGTATATTACTGGGAACGGTTTGAAATGCCGGGTGTGTGGTGGTGTGAAATACACGGGCATACAGAACAACACCAAGGGCGGTTATGATGAAATAGCATATAGAATGAAAAAGTATGCTGCTGCACATGACATTCAGTTTAGTTTCCCGTTCAATTATTTGGATTTTGTTCTTGATAGTAGGATGCACCGGGAGAAATTCAGAAATTATGTGACAGTGCTGCAAGCGTTGGAAAATATGAGATTTCAAGGAATTATTTGTAAAACAACATACAGTGCAAAAACGATCAGACAGGTGACCAGTGGAAAACACCCACTATTGCAGAAGTGCAACCTGATGGAACTGAAAGAATATTTTTATGATTGGGAAACAGGGCAGCAGATCATTGTTCCATCAGTAAAAAGCATATTGAAATAATGGTATTCGGACAAATCGGTCACCCTAAAAAGAATAGTTTTCGGACACCGTTACACACGCACATGCGTATGTGGACGGCATCAGGGTGGCAAATGGTAGTTTTAACTGCTGCAGAATGATTGGAAACATAGGAAAATAGCGGTATTTTATGGTTGGGGTTTCGCAATGGTTATACTGTTGAAACCCTGACAGAAAGGATGATGAAGATGAAAATTAAAGTTACATATGCAGAAAATGAAAAAGAGAAAAAGGCAAAACATGAAGCAATAGTGAAAAAACTTTTCCCTGATGCCAAAGTAAAAGAAACAGCACCAAAAGATGGTTTTTTGCATACTGTTTTAACTATCCCCAAGCCTAAAGAATATACAAAATAAGCTGTATTTATTGACTACAACCACTAAATATAGTATAATAATATATACAACAGAATAACGGCATGAGTACCGCACTACATGATTTTAACTGTTTTCTTGATGTAGTGTTAGCTTTAATTTTGGATTGTTAAGGCATGGGAATAACTGATTTTTGATTGATTTGGTCAGTTATGCTCATGCCTTTTTTGTTTGGTAAATTTAGTCAACTTCGGACGTAAAAAGAAGGGAGAAAATCATGGAAGAAAAAAACATGAATCAGAATGCAGACCCGGCAACCAGTCAGGAAACAGGGGAAAAAACCTTTACACAGGAAGATGTGAACCGTATTGTTCAGGAAAGACTTGCAAAAGAAAAGTCAAAGAATAACGGTGATGCAGATTTTGCAAAAAGGGAACAGGAACTTGCGCAGCGTGAACTTCATATGTCTGCAAAGGAAATGTTATCAGAAAAAGGACTACCTGTACAGTTATTTGATGCTCTGAACTGTAAGGATGAAGAAACATTGAAAAAGAGCATTTCAACAATAGAAACAGTATTTAATGAGTATAAAGCGAATGCAACTAAGTCAATACAATTTAAGAGTTTCACACCGGGTGTACCAACATCCCCAGTAAATGCGGGGGATGGGGATGCAGACGATCTTAATATTAGAAAGGCTATGGGGCTTCGCTGACGAAAAGAAAGGAAGCGTTAAACTATGGCAGTTATCAATTTAGTAACTAAATTTTTACCGTATGTAGATGAAATGTTTACTACGGAAAGTAAAACATCATTACTGACAAATAAAGACTTTGAATTTGATGGTGCAAAGACAGTAAAAGTGTATAAGGTGTCTACGGCTGAAATGTCAGACTATGACAGAGACGGTAGTTCAGGAAATCAGTCAAGATATGGAGTGATTCAGGGATTGGATGCCACAACCGAGGAATTCACACTTAGCAAAGACCGATCATTCACATTTGCAATCGACAAATTGGATGAAAACGAAACAGGCGGTGTATTAAAGGCAAGCACTGCACTTTCAAGACAGTTGCGTGAGAAAGTTATTCCTGAAGTAGATACTCACACTTATTCAAAAATGTGTACTGGTGCGGGAATTAAGCCAACAGCGGTTGAACTTACAAAAGAAAATATTTGCACAGAAATCTTAAAGGCGAATACTGCATTAGACAATGCAGAAGTGCCGGAAAATGGAAGAATTATTGTTGTTACGCCTGACACATATCTTCTGATTAAGCAGTGCAAGGACATTATCATGGAAACAGACATTGGTAATGATTTGAGATTAAAGGGCGTTGTGGCTATGATCGACGGGGCACTAGTTGTAAAAGTTCCAGCTACAAGATTACCAAAGAAATTTGGTTTTATGGTCGCACACCCTTGTGCAACTGTATCACCGACAAAATTAAGCGAATACAAGGTACATGAGGATGCACCAGGTATCAGCGGTTCATTGGTAGAAGGTAGAATTGCCTATGATTCTTTTGTACTTGAGAACAAGGCAAAGGCTATTTACTATCAGGCAACAGTATAATTTTTGATAAAATACCCCGGACTTTTGCGGATAGTCCGGGGTGTATTTGAATATGGGAAATGTTGCACTTTTATTTGAACAGGAAGGAAATACAGAGCATGAATAAATTTTATGAAACAGAACAGCCGGAGTTAGTAAGCGTGATAAGTGGTGAATTTCGTTTATATCGCAATGGTCAGCGGTTAGCAGTATCAAAACCACAGTTCACAGACAATGACGGTCAGAAGCGTATAGGTAAGACCGTCAGCATTGATTTGGCAGCCAATAAAGGAAATCAGGAATTGATTGGACTGCTTCAAAGTGCGATTGAAATATTACAGGCAGACAATTCAGCACAGGACAACAAATAATTGCTATATGGCGGTTATATGAGGTCAGAAAGGGCAAAGAAATGATGAAAACAGTACGCCACAACAGGAAGGAAATAAAACACATTGAAAACTGCACATCCCAAAATGCAGTGAAAAAACAGGTCAAGGTGAACAACTATCTTTTTATGGATAATAAGGAACGGTTTGAAAATGTTTATCAGGGTTATTCCATTCAGGCTGAACGATTACTGAAAGTAATACAGAAGAATATTGCCGGGAAGATCACAAAGGACTGGGTGACACCTGAAAGAAAGATGAACATTGACCAAGGTACAGTTCTTTTGGAAACAATTCAATTTCAACTGCTGAAACTGAAACAGGCAAGCGGAAAATATCAGAAGCACATCAAAAATTCTGTTTACTGTCAGCAGTTATTAAGACCATATATCAGCAGATTACAGAAGATCATTGCAGAAGTAGATGCACTGATCGGAACAGGGGACAAGCATGAACGGGAACATTGAAGTTGTGAATGAAAATCTTTGGTGTGTCAATCAGCATTATGTTCATGCCGGGTATATCAAAGAACTGACCCTGTTACCGGGAACATCATTGGATAAAGAAATTTATCTGACTAATCAGGGTATTTTGGTTTTGAATACCGCTGCCCCGGCTTTGAAGTCACAAGAAAGATGCTGTTGCGTGTTATGGGGCATACAGATGAACAACTGGAATATGCACGGCAGAAGATGCAGAAGGTGGAAACCCCTGATGCATATGTAAATATGTATCTTAATGTGTTGGAGTGGGAAATAAAAAGAAGGTGTGTAAAGGCTGAATATATTGCAAGCCTTCCCAAGCCTACACTTTTAGATAAATTCAAAAGTAAAGCAAAGAAATTTTTAGAAAGAAGGTGAATGAATGTCATCCATTCAAACAGGTATTGTCTTACAGGACAATTTTTCTAATGTTGCACAGGGTGTTGTTGAATCTATGTATAACATGACTGCTGCTGCTTATGAAGCATCACAGGCGGTTAGTTCAAATGTTGACACAAGCAGTATTCAGGCAGCAACAGAAGAAATCAATCAAGCAACTGCTGCTATGGATGAACTTAATGCAGCAGCAAGTGTTGCACAGCCTGTTGTGGATGGGGGAAACGGTCAGGTGATTAACGTGGATGTGAACCCGGTACTTCCTGACCCTTTGGTTGAAAATCCTGAACCTTTAACATTGGATATTCAGCCAAACGCACCCCCGACAGGTGAAATTGGTCAACGTATCGAAAATATCAGAAATCAACTGAATGATGTATTATCAATGCAACAGCAGATTGACCAAACTGCTGCAACGGTTGATGTATTGCCGGATGAAGTAACTAACAGAATGTCACGGGTAAATGCTCTTATAGAGCAGATACAAGCAAACCTTGCCTTTTCAGTAGAAAATCCTTTTGGTTTAGGTGGCAATGAAATTGAACAGCAACTTTCAGCAATAGAAAGATCACTGAATCAGGCTGTTACACAGCAGAATATGCTTAATAATGCTGTTGGAAATACTGGGGATAGCATCAATGATAATATTCACGAACAAGAACAATTCAATCAGGAAATTTCAGCCGGAACACAACAGGCAAATGAACTGACCAATACCATCAAGCGGGCGGTTGCAGCCTATGTCAGTATTCAGACAGTTGGGAAAGCACTGAACATTTCAGACGAACTTGTTCAGACAACATCCCGTTTGAACATGATGAATGACGGGGTTCAGACAACCGCTGAACTTGTCAACATGGTATATGCAGCAGCACAAGATGCAAGAGGTTCATTCAGTCAGATGGCTGATGTTGTTGCCCGTTTCGGTAACAACGCAAAGGATGCGTTCAGCAGTTCAGAAGAAGTTGTTGCTTTTGCTGATCTGATTCAAAAGCAGATGACGATTGCCGGGGCAAGCACCCAAGAAGCAGCAAACGCAGAATTGCAGTTATCACAGGCACTTGGTTCAGGTGTCCTTCGTGGTGATGAATTGAACAGTATCTTTGAACAAGCACCTAACCTGATTCAGAACATTGCGGACTATCTTGATGTTCCAATCGGTAAGATCAGAGAAATGGCAGCGGATGGGGAACTTTCCGCTGATGTAGTCAAGGCAGCAATCTTTTCTGCTGCTGATGACATTAACAGTAAATTTAATGAAATGCCTATGACTTGGGGGCAGATATGGCAGTCAATGCAGAACACCGCACTGATTGCATTTCAGCCTGTTCTTCAAAGACTGAACGATTTAGCCAATAGTGAAGCATTTCAGACTTTCATTCAGGGTGCTATTGAAGCAATGGCAACCCTTGCGAATATCGTATTAAACATCTTTGAACTTGTTGGAACAGTAGGCGGTTTCATTGCTGATAATTGGTCAGTGATTAGTCCTATCATTTATGGTGTCATTGGTGCGTTAGCGGTATATGCAGCATACCTTGGCATTGTGAAGGGAATAGAAATTGCATCCGCTGCTGCAACAGCAATTCATTCAGTTGCAATGTCTGCAAAAATCGGTGTTATGGCTGCACTTACTGGTCAGACAATGGCTGCAACTGCTGCACAGATGGGTTATAACGGTGCATTGTATGCGTGTCCTGTTGTTTGGATTATTATGTTGCTGATCGCACTTATTGCAATAATTTTTGCCGTATGCAATGCAATAGCCAAGATGACAGGTGTTGCCAATTCAGGATTCGGTGTTATTACTGGTGGGGTGAACGTGGTGATTCAGTTCTTCAGGAACTTGGGTCTAACCGTGGCAAACATTGCCTTGGGTATTGGAAACGCCATTGCAGCACTTGCATCCAATATGATGACGGCATTTCACAATGCAATCTGTTCTGTTCAGTCATGGTTTTACAACCTGTTAAGTACGGCACTTTCAGTCATTGAAGGTATTTGTTCAGCACTGAATAAGTTACCGTTTGTTGAATTTGACTATTCAGGCATTTCATCCGCAGCGGATGACTATGCAGCCAAAGCAAGTGAAGCAGCCGGAAACAAAGAAGATTACCAGTCAATCGGTGATGCGTTCAATGAAGGTTTTACAACCTTTGATGCATTTCAGGACGGTTGGGCATCAGATGCGTTCAATGCGGGTGCAGCATGGGGTGACGGTATTGCTGATAAGGTTTCAAACTTTAGTCTGTCGGATGTATTTGGTCAGACAGATATTCCTAATGTGGGTGATTACACATCAGGGTTCAATGATGCAATAGCAAATTCAGGCGTGGGTGACAGCATTGGAAACATTGACGATAACACAGGCAAAATCAAGGATTCTTTGGAAGTATCAGAAGAAGATTTGAAGTATTTGCGTGATATTGCAGAACAAGAAGCAATTAACAGATTCACAACCGCAGAAGTAACTATCAACCAAACAAACAACAATAATGTTTCATCTGATACTGACCTTGACGGCTTTATCAATGCATTAGATGATGCAATGGGTGAAGCAATAGAATCTATAACGGAAGGGGCAAAATAAAAGATGGATGCAAATGGAATTGTAAAAAAAGTACATCAGGCAGCGATTGATGCAATGGAATCAACAAAACCCGTGAATGTGTATTTTGGTGAAGTTGTGAGTGCTTCACCGCTGAAAATCAATGTTGAACAGAAGATGATACTGGGTGAAAAACAGTTGATTCTTTCAAGGAATGTGACTGATTTCAAGACCAAGATAACGGCGGGGAATATCAAGAATTATTACTATACCGGGGATGTAAATTCAGGGACAGCACCCGTTTCCCCGTCACACGTTCATGCTGTCGGAACAATTGAAATTACCGTACACAATGGCTTGGCTGTCGGTGATGGCGTCATTCTGATAAGACAGCAAGAAGGTCAGAAATTCATTGTTATGGATAGGATAGGATAAAACACAGGAAATGCAAAAGTCCTTGGTGCAGATCAGGGACTTTTGTTTTGGCTTGAAAGATGATATTATTAAGGCAAATAAAAAAGGGGTGAAGTAATATGTCACAATCAATACCTTCATATTGGGACAGTCCTTATTTTGTTCCTGAACCTGACAACTGGCATCTGACAGAGGATGCCCCGGAAGAATTAAAGAAAGAATTTGCAGAGTATATGAAAGATGAAAAGGGCATCAAGATCAGACAGTTGTTTTCAGAAGTTGATTTTCCACCTACAATGATGCAATTTTTTGATTTAGACAGTGATGAACTACTGGATGAAAAGATTAGAGTGTTGACAGCGTTAAAAGATGGAAAGCAGATTGCAGATATTCCAAACTTTTATGCTATTTTGGAATTATACCCCAAAGACGGGGAACATTGGGACTAAAAATGATGAAAGCGGTTCAATCTATGGAAATTAAAAGAAAGGGGTGACGGGTGATGTCAAGTAACTGGTACAAGAACAATGAAACAGATCAGATTTGGTGGAAAGATACACCTGATTCAGTCGGTGAATGGCTGTTCAGTTTTGACAAAAAGCAAGTGTTCAATATGTTTGCTGATTATCCGCACAACCTAACACCTGAACAGAAAAAAATATTTGATGAAGAAAATCCTGAATGGTGTGAGTTCTTCAAAGATAGAGTATAGAAAGCACGGTCAAATAGCCGTGCTTTTAGTTTATCAAGTAATTCAACCAAGCGTTTATATAAGCGTTATATGAATCCCTGATATAATACTTTTACCCTGTCATATGGGGAAAAGTATTATTTTGGAGGTTTCAGAAGATGAAGAAAAAGAAGATTGTGGTCAGTGTGCTATTGGTATGCCTGTTGTGTGTGAATTTGGTGAGTATGGCAGTCAAAGCAGAAACAACATCAACTATTCATTCTGTATCAAGTTGGTATGATTTCAAGGATGCAGTACAGTATTCACAGGATGGTGATATAATTGTTGTTCATGGTGAAATTGATTTAGGTACTGATGTTAAAATCGGCAGCAGTTCCAAGCATTTGACCATAAAGAGAGGTTCAGCAGATAGCCGTATTGCTTTTGAATACATCAATGAAGCGGTAACGAATATAACATTTGATGGTGGTGGGATTGCTTCATCCTATTCTTGGATAACAAGCAAGTATGAAACAACTTTCACAAATTGCAAGTTCAATGATTTTGGAAATAGTGAAAATTATTCAAGTAGCGGGAGTGTTGGCGGTGCGGTAAAAATTCAGTCAGGTTCATGCGTGTTCAATGATTGTACTTTTGAAAACAGTTATGCCCTTGCGGGCGGTGCTATTGAAATACAGGGGGATTCACAGGTTGAAATCAATAACTGCAATATAAAAAATTGCGGTGCAGTTACTTGTGGCGGTGCTATTGATAACAGCTCGTATGCTGCAACCTGTACGATAACAGGCGGGACAATAACAGGAAACAAGGCGAATGACTTTGGTGGTGGTGTATCTAATGCCGGAAATACAATTATTACAGGAACAAAAGTGTATGCAAACAGTTCAGTGAATGGCGGTGCTGATATTGCAACCAAGGTTTCAGGTGTGACAACATTGACAGATACAGTTGAACAACTCAATGAACTGTTCAGTACGGACAATTTTGAAGTTGCCGGGTGGGTCTGTGATTATGATTTTGATGAAAATATTTATATTCCTGATGTAGACCCAACAAAGGAAAATGCGCTGCTGAAATTGGAATATTCAGATAAGCAGCCGGAAACACCTGAACCAACAGAACCAACAGACCCGGTTGACCCGTCAAAGCCTTCCGAACCATCAACTGACCCGTCAACAGAGCCATCAGAACCAACAGACACGGAAAAGCCGGATGAAACTGAACCCGGAACAGAACCAAGTGAAACGCCTGAACCGACACAGCCGGGGAAAGAAGAACCTGATGGTAAAACAGATCAATCAAAATCTGATGATGTAACCAACACAGAAAATTCAGGCAATACAACAACGGACACCACAAACACCAATACAAACACTGTAAGCAGTGGGGACACGGTGAATAGCACCACAACCAATACTACAACCGATAATTCAAAGGTAAATAGTACAGGTGACACCAGTACAACCACAACGACAAATACAACGAACAACTATTATCAGACAGCAACCGGGGACACATCACAGCCTGTTATTCAGGATAGCACCCCGCAGCATGAAAACAATACATATATTGTCTATCCAAACAGCAATGAAGTGGCTGCAAGTTCTGCCGGAATAGATGAAGCGGTCAAGACTTCTGACCCGGTGCAGAATCTGAACATTGATGCAAAAGGTGTTGATTGTAAGATCGAAGTGGTGGATGGAAAATACAACATCAGCATCAATGCTAATCAACAGCAGACAGCGGTGGATGATTCTGTAAAAGACAACGGCAAGGATTGGTTGCAGATCATTCAAGTGGTGCTGTTGGCTGTTATTCTTATATGCCTTGTCAGAAAGCCTAAAGAGCGTTAATGATAGAATATAGGGGTGTGGGGCAGAAATGCCCCATATAACGCTTATATGAGTTGTCAGCGGTATTATAGCATGGTAAAATACAGGTGATATGAAGGAATAAGCAAGGTCAGGGTTCAGTGGTGGCAGTGCCACCATATTGCCACCACCCCACAAGATACGCAGAGAAGCGCACAGCGTTTTAACTTTGAACTTTTTGAAAAAGCCTGATTTTACAAGGCTTAAAAGGTCTTTAGAGATACGCAGAGAGATAGAAAAAACACTATCTCAACAGACTTATCATGTGGAGACGGTTGTCAAATTATCCCTCAAAAAAGATACACCTAAGATTGAGGTTACAATGGAGCCTGATGAAGAGAGTAATTACACACCAGAGTAAAAAATAACTTATCAGAAAATTAAGGCTTATATTCTTGAAAAATATGGATTTAAAGTGTCATCATTGTACATTGCACAGATTAAAGATAAGTGTGGTCTTGGTAAAGAACGTACTGGAAATAACTGGAAGAAAAATGATAAGTCAAAGGAGCCGCAGTGTACACCTGAAAAGGAAGAGGCTATTAGAGATGCATTTAAGAACTTTAATATGATATAAGGAGTTTTAGATGATAGATATGATATTGAAATGGCTTTATCAAAATTCAGCAGCTATAATCATTTCATCATTAATATCATTGTTAATATCAATGATGTATTACCGAAAAGGAAATAGAGATGAACTGTTAATGAGTGTTATATTTCCTGTGGTGCAACTTTTAAATAAGAGTTATTCTAGGAAAAATTATGATGAGCTATTAGCAATAAAATCAAACTATGCAATAAGGTATTTAGGAAAAAAAGAAAGAAGAACACTTATGCTGTTAATAGAACAGTACAGTATAGTTTGTCAATATAATAGGTCAAAGAAGGATACTGATTGTATATTATCGTATTTTCACTTCAAATTAGGTGAGAGTGGTATTAATCCTAAACCATGTCCTATTACTGACGATGAAGGAGAAACAGTAGCATATGATTATCCTCCTGATTATTATTTCCTTGAAGAATATGTAAATGATATGGTTTCTAAGATGGAGTTTGAGGTATATCCAGAAGAAGCTGAAAAAGCTATTACAGATGCATTTGAGAAATATGCTCACAAATATTATACAGTTAAGAATATAGAATGGTTTCAAGACTATTCGATTGAAAAGGTTATAGAAAAATCAAAAGTATCTGAAAAATGGAGAGTTGATTTTGATTTGATGGAACAAAGAAAAAGAACTTTTATGAATCTGTCGATTGCTAAAAAGGTAATTAAAATACTTCAAGGCTAGGTTGAAATATATTTTCTTTTGTTTTTTAGCCTAATATGGTATAATTTTTATGCAAATAAGTTTGCAGCAGGACTTGGTTCGATTCCAAGCATCTCCTCATTTGTTATGACATTATTGAATATTGTTACCTCTGGTATCTGTTATGATGCTATTAGGAATTTTATTTCTGACTTAAAAGGAGGATGCGTTATGAGAGATATGTCTGTTATAATGATTAGCTGGCTATGCTGCTGCGGAGATGTGGTGTAATGGTAGCATGGTGTAAAGTATCACATAGCCAGCACCAAAAATAAGATTTGGTTTTATATTTAACAGAAGGTTGAAATACACCTTCTTTTTTTGCCCATTTTTAAGGAGGTGGTTCTAAAAAGTGTACATTTCAGAACTAAGGAAGGAGCAAATAATCATGAAGAGATATGGTTATCACAGAACAAGTATAAGAGAACAGCATTTAGACAGAGGTATCAAGGAGATTACAGCTTATTGTGAGCAAAATAATCTGGAACTGAAAAAGATTTTTACAGACCAGCAGACAGGAAAGAATTTTAATAGTCCAAGATATCAGGTATTAAAAGAGGATGTATTAAGAGCAGGTGACGAGTTGATTATTAATCTGGAAAGAGACATTGATGCTATATATGATGATGACAAGTATGCTGAACGTAAAAGACAGGATATGAATAACAGCCTTAACAAAATTTATGAGGAAATCTATGATATTGAGGATAGGATAACAGATTCTGAAAAGAAGAAGGAAGCTGCACAGCAGGATGTTCTTACCAAGGGAAATGTGCTGACTTGAAAAAGTAAATTCCCGTGCAAGAGTAGGGGGCGGTGGAATTTAGAAATTCATTTTAGGTTCATTTTTGGTTCATTTTTTTTAATGTAAAAATGGATTGTATAAAAGAAATGGGTAAGTTATAATATAGATGTGGTCAGATGCCTTTTTGGGGATGACTATATCTGTTACAAAAAGGAGGAAGGC
>ENA-ORTU01002334-ORTU01002334.1-human-gut-metagenome-genome-assembly--contig:-NODE-2334-length-17337-cov-3.917776_pt1 | contig 17337 bp, 13 predicted proteins | sample MGYA00241910_ERZ509184 | MGnify/ENA primary metagenome ERZ509184 (study PRJEB26280, sample SAMEA2338847) | human gut metagenome | biome: human gut; feature: human-associated habitat; material: faeces... | reverse complement strand
TGATACATGGGTGTCCCAAAATGGATATGTCGATTATTTAATGCCACAGATATACTGGGGATTTACAAACGAAGTGGCTCCTTTTGATAAAGTGACTGATGCGTGGTGCATTCTTATGGAGGACTCACCAGCAAAACTTTATATTGGACTCCAGCTTTATCGGATGGGTAGTACTGAACCAGGACAATCGGATGAAAAAGAACTTCAAAAAGCCTCCCTGCTGAAAAAAGAACTTTCTTATCTAAAAAAGCAGAAAAAAATAGAAGGATACTGCCTGTTTAGCTATCAGTATCTTGATTGTCAGAACAAAAAATATCATTTTGATGCAGAGCAATTTTCCACAAAAAGAAAAAAACTTTTAAATCAGATTGTAAAATCCTTCAAAAACAATTCATAGCATCTATTTGAAAAACAAAAAACAATATCCTTCAACAAATTTCATTCCACTATTGGTATATCTATGATATATTGAAAAAGAGAAAATATTCTTGAAAAATTACATTTGGAGGGGAAAACATGAAGAAAACAAAATTACGACTGTTGTTACTCTTACTTTTTATTGGAGGACTTATTATCCTTCCACAAAAAACCAAAGCTGCTGAAAAAGCTGCTGATATTATTCCGGTAAATATTTCCGTAAAATACGGACAAACAGAAGCTCGAACCATTTTTGATATGATTAATGAGATGCGAACAAACCCTTACGATACGTGGTGTTGGGATGCATATGACAATGAAAAAATCCCTTGTCCGAACTTAGAAGAACTTAAGTATGACTACGATCTTGAACGAGTAGCTATGAAACGTGCTGCGGAAATCGCATTATCTTATGAGCATGAACGTCCAATGGGGGGTAAAGTTTGGGACATTTATAATGAAGAAAACATTAAATGGCTTGCAGCCGGTGAAAATATCTCTGTCGGTCATACAACGGCTGCCGAAGCAAATTTGGGTTGGAGAGAAGATGATGAGCCTTATGCTGGACAGGGACATCGTAGAAACATGCTTTCTTCCGATTATAATTGTGTCGGAATTGGCCACGTTTATTATAATGGAGTACATTACTGGGTAGAAGTATTTGCAAATAGACCGGAGATAAATACAACGGAAATTCCGGCAAACGACAGTACAGAAACGGTTTCAGTTTCTGTAGATAAAAAGAAAATCAAAACGGTCGATGTAACATTTGACCAGGATGCCTATTCCTTACGAATAGGAGAGAACATAACACCAATAATTACAGAGACCAGAATAGATGTTGTTAATTTCTCGTCACAGGGAAGAGGCTTAGCACCTGTTCTGGATACCCCTGTTGTCTCAATAGACGATTCCTCAGTAGCATCCTATAACAATAATCAGCTTTCTGGTTTAAAGGAGGGTACAACAAATCTGAGTGCAACCCTTTATGGTATGACTGCATCAGGTTCGACAGTATCTGTCCATGATTGTAAGAATCATTGGGACACTGGAAAAGTTACTAAAAAGTCAACATGTACAGAACCTGGAGAAAAAACTTTTACCTGTAGCATCTGTAGGCAAACTACAAAAAAAGAAAGCGTTCCTGCAACTGGACATAATTATGCGTCAGCCTGGACTACAGATATAGCTGCAACCTGTGAAAAAACAGGTACAGAAAGCCGCCATTGTCAAAATGAAAACTGTACAGCAACAACAGAGCAAAGAAGTATTGCTGCTTTAGGTCATAACTGGAAAGATAATGGAGACGAAACTGCTATATGTACTCGTAACGGATGTAAGGCAACACATACTCATGCATGGGATTCTGGAACAATAACTACAGAGCCAACCTGTACAGCGCAAGGAGAAAGAACATATCATTGTACCTATGAAGAAAATGGAATTTGTACAGCTACAAAAACAGAAGCTGTAAAAAAACTTGGGCATAGGTATATCCTAACAAAAAGAGATAAACCAACTTGTGAAAGTGATGGCATTCTTTACGGTAAATGTAGCCGCTGTTCAAAAACGATCACTCAGCAAGATACCAAAAATCCAGCATTAGGACATGATTGGAAAGACAATGGGGATGGGACAGCAACGTGTAGCCGAGAAAGTTGTGGAAAGAAGCATACTCATGATTTAGATTCAGGAACAACAACAGTAGAACCAACTTGTACAGCCGCTGGAGAAAAAGAATATTGTTGCACTTATACAAACTGTCCTTATAAAAAAACGGAAACCTTAAAAGCAACCAATCATAAGAACAAAGAAACTAGAAATGCAGAAAAACCAACCTGTCAAAAAGAAGGTTATACCGGAGATATCTATTGTAAAGATTGCGGAATACTGATTTCTTCTGGAAAAGTAACTAAGAAATATGACCATGACTGGGATAGAGGTACAGTTACAAAAGAAGCTACCTGTAAGGAAGAAGGAAGCGTAACCTACAGATGCGAAAACTGTGATGAGACAGAAACAGTTAGCATTAAAAAGACTGCACATAATTACAAAATAATGGAACAGAAGGATGCTACATGCACAGAAAATGGATATTCGATTTCTGCTTGTCAGACCTGTAATGATAAGAAAAAAGAAGAAATTGTTGCAAAGGGTCATTCCAAAGGAATTAGAAATAAAAAAACTGCAACCTGCAAAGCGGAAGGATATACGGGAGATACCTATTGCCGTATTTGTAAGACCCTTTTAGAAGAAGGAAAGATTCTTCCAAAGTTAGAACATCAGTGGAATGATGGCACAGTAACAAAAAGAGCTACTTATCAGGCAGCAGGAGAACTTACATACCGCTGTAGGAAGTGTGCAGCAAAAAGGATAATTTCCATAGAAAAATTAGCTTATCCAAAGGCAGGTACATCATATACTATTTCTGGAAACGAGTATAAAATATCAAAGCCAGGAGCAGAGGTAATTCTTGTTAAAACAAGTAAAACTACCAAAAATGTAACCGTTCCAGCCCAAATTTATGTACAGGGAATAACCTACAAAGTAACTTCCATTGGAGCGAAGGCCTTTAACAATAATAAAAATCTTACAAAAGTAACGATAGGAACAAATATTATAAAAATCAATAGCAATGCATTCTTTAATTGTAAGAATCTAAAAACTGTCACCATAAAATCTGTGCGCTTAACAAAAAAAGCTGCAAATAAAAAAGCTTTTAAAAATGCTCACAAAAAGCTTGTTATTCGGGTGCCTAAGAAGGTAAAAAAGATTTATAAGAAGATTTTTAAAGGGCTGAAAGTAAAATAGTAAATAGTAAGAAGATTACCAATGAAAAAAGGTCAGAAAATGCTGGCCTTTTTTCATTGAATTTAAGTCGAGCCTCCTAAATTATAAAGTTGAAAACCTAGAACGTAAATAGTAGATATATAAAGCGGTTACAGATACTCTTTTTTTACAACTATTCGTTAAAGTTGGATTTCGCGAATAGTTAGAGAACTCTTCTGATTTGATTCAGCTATGGCAAAACTGACGCCCATATCTAATAGAAATATTTTTATTTTATTCAATACTTTTCCAATCTATTCTTGAAAATAAAAAAAGCATCCTATTCCTCTAAGGAATTTAAGAATGCTTTTTTATAGCTGCTTAGCCTGACAAATTATTACTTAATCTCAATAACTTCGTAATCTTTATCTTCAATTGTTTTCTTTAAGACATCATCTGCAATCTCTTTTTCTAAAGTAACTACAGCCGTTCCCTTCTCATGGCTTACTTCTGCTGAAGCTACCTCTGGAAGTGCTTCTAATGCTTTCTTTACCGCTGCTTCACAGTGTCCGCACATCATTCCTTTGATATTCATTGTCTTTGTCATTTCATTTACCTCTTTCTTTTCATTATTATTTATGTTAATTAAACTAACATCTATCGCTTTTTGCTTCTTTTTATCTTTTTTTGTACTTCGAATATTTAACAGGTTTAAACGTAATGCGTTTGTAACAACACAGAAACTGGATAAACTCATTGCTGCCGCTCCAAACATTGGATTTAATTTCCATCCTAATACTGGGATTAACAGACCAGCTGCCAGAGGAATTCCAATTGTGTTATAGAAAAATGCCCAGAATAAGTTTTCATGAATATTTCTTAATACACCCCGGCTTAAGCGGATTGCAGCTGGAACATCGGCAAGTTTACTCTTCATTAATACAACATCGGCCGCATCCATTGCTACATCGGTACCTGCTCCGATTGCAATACCTATATCGGCACGAGTTAATGCTGGCGCATCATTGATTCCGTCCCCAACCATAGCAACTTTTCCTTTTTCGCCTAATGCACGAATAACGCTTTCCTTTCCATCTGGAAGAACGCCTGCGATCACATTGTCTACACCTGCCTGTTCTCCTATTGCTTTTGCGGTACGTTCATTATCTCCGGTGAGCATTACAACGTGGATTCCCATTGCTTTCAGTTCTTTAATTGCCTGTGGGCTATCTTCTTTAATTACGTCAGCTACGGCAATCATTCCGAGAAGACGATTCTCTTTTGCAAAGAAAAGAGGAGTTTTTCCAGCAGACGCTAATTGTTCTGCGCCATGTTTTATTTTTTCAGAGATAGATAAACTCTTTTCTATAAAAAGTAAGTTACCACCTATAAGTGTTTTATTATTTAATGTTCCAGTAAGTCCATTACCAGGAACAGCCTGAAAATCTTCTACAACAGGAACGGTGAATTTTTTCTCATCGCCATATTCTACAATTGCCTTTGCTAATGGATGCTCACTCTTCTTTTCCAGTGAAAATGCTGTTTCTAAAAGTTCCTGTTCACTGATTCCGTCAACCGGAAGAATATCCGTTACTTTCGGCTGGCCATTTGTGATCGTTCCGGTCTTATCTAAGGCAACAATATCAACCTTACCAGCTTCTTCTAAAGATACCGCCGTCTTAAATAAAATACCATGCCTAGCACCAACACCATTCCCAACCATAATCGCTACTGGTGTCGCAAGGCCTAACGCACAAGGACAACTGATCACAAGAACAGAAATACCTCTTGCAAGGGCAAATCCAACTGTCTGTCCGGCAAGAAGCCAGCCAATAATCGTGATAACCGCAATCGTAATAACTGCCGGTACAAAAATACCAGACACTTTATCAGCAATCTTGGCAATAGGCGCTTTTGTTGCTGCTGCATCACTTACCATCTTAATGATCTGGGAAAGGGTTGTATCCTCTCCTACTCTTGTAGCCTCACATTTTAAAAATCCGGATTGGTTAATTGTTGCTGCAGAAACATTGTCTCCTTCTGCCTTATCTACTGGAATACTCTCTCCAGTAAGAGCTGCCTCATCAATTGCACTGTTTCCTTCAAGAACAATACCATCTACCGGTATACTCTCGCCCGGTTTTACAAGAAAAATATCGCCCTTTTTCACTTGTTCTGCGGAAATGATCTGTTCCTGACCATTACGAACAACGGTAGCCATCTTCGGAGCAAGATTCATAAGACTTTTTAATGCATCTGTTGTCTTTCCTTTTGAATATGCCTCTAATGTTTTACCAAGAGTAATCAGTGTAAGAATCATGGCAGCAGATTCAAAATAGAATTCATGCATATAGCTCATAACAAGCTTATTATTACCTGCAGTCTGTGCTACCGTCATTGCGAACAAGGCATACGTACTATAGCTAAATGCTGCCGTTGCCCCCATCGCAACCAGGGTATCCATATTCGGTGCACTGTGAATAAGGCTTGTAAATCCACTGATAAAGAAACGCTGATTGATTACCATAATAATTACGGTAAATAAAAGCTGTGCAAGCCCCATGCCTACATGATTATTATTTAAAAATCCCAGCAATGGCCAGTTCCACATCATATGTCCCATGGAAAGGTACATAAGTGGCATTAAAAAGATAAGAGAAATAATTAATCTCTTTAATAGCTTTGGTGTTTCTGTATCTGCCAGAGCTTCCGCTCCCTGACTACTCTCTTTCTCGGCTCCTTTTACAGAAGCATGGTAACCGGCCTTTTCTACTGCAGCAACTATATCTGCTGAAAGAGCTGTTCCCTCTACTCCCATAGAATTCGTTAAAAGACTCACCGAAACACTTGTAACACCAGGAACTTTAGAGACCACTTTCTCTACACGCGCCTGACATGCGGCACAAGTCATTCCGGTTACGTTATACTGCTCCATCTGTTTTTATCCTCCTGTCAAATTTATTATTATGTTTTTACAAATGTATCTTTATATCATGAATTCAAGAATGCCCCGGTATTCTTGCTGCGAGATGCGCGTCATGCGAGGTGGGAATCATCTCACATCTGATATACCTAAAAAACGATACTTTCTTCTGAATGATTAAATTACTGAAAATTGTTACTTCATAAGCTTCTGCAATGTGGATACTAATTCTTCCACAACCTCATCATTTCCCGCCTGAATATTTTCTTTTACACAGGTACGGATATGATTTGCAATCAATACTTTATTAAAGCTATTCAATGCTGCATTAATTGCAGATACCTGTGTAAGAATATCAATACAGTACGCATCATTCTCTAACATAGAACGAACCCCTCGAACTTGTCCTTCAATACGGCTTAAACGATTAAGTAATGCTTTAAATTCTTTTTCTGAGCGAACTTTCTTCTTTACACTGCAATTTTGGCACTTCAGTTGAGAAGAATTGCTTTTAAAACTATCATTCGCTCCACAGTGACAAGATAAAGAAATATCTTCTTTATTATTACAACACTCTCCCATAGCATTTTCCTTTCTGTAAATTTTATTCTCTATCAGATAAGTAGGATTATATACCCTATTAGGGTATTTTGCAAGTATTATTTAAAAAAATTATTATTACAAGTTAGAATAAAAAAGGACCTATCCTTTGTAGTGATAAATCCTTTAAATTCAAAAATTTTCAATATTTTATTTCAAAATAATCCAGATACTGTTTATATCTATCCTGTGCTGTCAGGCAAGTATCTCTCAGATACCCCTTTTCATTATCCCATTCTTTTAAACCACGGTAATAATACATTTTTAAATTATCCTCAATAATGAAAGGAACAATGTTATATTTCAGACATTCTTTGAACATAATAATCTTCCAACGCGACCGTTTCCATCTTGAAACGGATGTATTCTTTCGAACTTTACATGAAAATCTAAAATATAGTCAAATGATACCGTCTGTTTTTTATTGTATTCGTTAAGCAATTTTTCTATTGTACTTTTTACTTTTTCAGGTGGTGTGGTAATCAAATCTCCCACCATATTTTTCCTTGATTTATAGTCGCCCACGTTAAACCATGAAATTCTACTATCAGATGTATTTGTCTTTAATATTTTATGAGTATTTTTAATAAAATCCTCGTCTAATATATCATTTGCAGAATCAATCATATAATCAAAACATTGAAAATGATTAATAGTTTCCATTATATCATCAATATTTGCTGGTTCTTGTTCAAAGCTGATTGTATTGGTTTCATATATTTATATTTATAAATACACGTAGTATTCTCTTGATAAAATGATTTAATAATTTCCATAATTAACCATACTATAATCCCATGTAATAGTATCTAATAAAAGGAATTCTTCTGTTCCTATTGGTTTGCCATCCCGATATGTGGAAAATACATCGCATGATATCACATTTTTCTTTTTTGTAATAGTTTCCATCGGAGTATGCCCGACTACCTGCAGGAATTGTTGTGATTTATACATCTTCACATCTGTATACTGTGGTCTGAGCCAGATTGGGGATCCATCATACCACATCTTCATTTCTCCAAGATGATTAACATAATCTAAAACATCATCTACATCATCATATTTTGATTTAGGAACATGCAGATTAACAAAGTCTTTCGACATCCCTGCATGAGAAAACAAAACATTATCAATTCATCAATTTCTTTTGTACAGTATAAGCGGCCATAGGGCTATATCCCGTTTCCAACTTATGCCAGACATAACTTAAATCATGATTTCCGTAGCACCAGGCGGTATCGGGATATTTTTTTGCAAAACTGATAGCTGCATCATAAGTTTCCTCATAAAGTGAGATGTCAAACTGCTTGTCCCAGTCATCAGGAATATCCATCAGACAAACAGCTCTTTTCGCAATTCCCCTCTCCATTAATTCTGCTGCCTGTTTAAACATAAATGGTTTCAAATGAACATCTGGTATTATAAGAACCTTCATACATGTTTTCCCCCTTTTTAGAGCGTGTTTGAAAAATCATTCCTTACGATAAATAAACACCTTCTTTAATATTTTCGACTATTTTTTTATTATACAAATAACAATCTCTTTTTACCTATAATGCCTGATATAAAATCCCATATAACTCCCTCATATAAAATGTTGGAAATAACCACCAGGCAGTATGTCCTGATACTGCTCCAACAGAAAAACCAAGTGATTTTGCTATCTGTGAAGCACGATACTGATGATATTCACTCGTTGCAATCGCTATATTGTTCCCCAATCCTTTTTCTTCCATTATCTTTTTAGAAAATCGCAGATTTTCCCTCGTAGAAGTTGATTTATCTTCTTTTATGATTCTTGAAGAATTAATTCCCTTCTTTGTTAGGTATCGGTACATACACTCCGCTTCACTGATTTTTTCTCCCTCGCCCATTCCACCAGATACAATACATTGTGAATTGGGATTTTCCTCTAAATAAATGAGGGCGGCATCTAACCTTTCACGCAAAGAGCGGCTGGCATGTTCGCCGTATACTTTACATCCAAGTACAATAAGTGTTGCATTCTCCTGCGGCTTTTTTGCTGATGCCTTTACGATAAGAACGGTTTCGATAACAGCAGTTATAACTACAATGCCAATAGCAATTGCCATAATACCAATCACACATTTTCCCAAAAAGTATTTTTGCAAATAAAATATTCCTTGCTGAAAATTCTTATAAAAAATGCCTCCAATCAGTAAAATACCACTGACCACTAACCCTGTAAGATTCCCAATATTTAAAATTCGGTGAGTGAATAATGGAATGCTGAACCATATGAAAAAAACTGTACCTGCTAGAATTATTAAACTATGTATCATTTTCAATTTCTAAGACCTGCCTTTCTTATCTTGTAAATTTTCAATTGCGTATTCGTAATTGAATTTATTCTAATACTTTAAAAGTATATCATATCAAGCTTTTCCTAGCCATATTTTACGATTCTCTTCTTTTTCCCCCTTTTTATTTTACACAATAAAAGAACTATACTTTCGTTCCCCTTTAATTATTAAATGAATAATTTCAGGCTGCCTACAAACAGGTCTCATCATATCAAAATATTTATGTGTAGTTGTATAAAAGTTCAATACAAAAAAGTTCAAGAATATTTATTTTGTATTGAACTTTATTTTTCTTTATGCTATACTCTACCTAACTTTTACGAAAAGAATAAAGTAAATTGAACTTGTGATTCAATTACAAAAAATAGAAAGGAGCAGCTACATGATTCAAAAAGAAGTCTTCTCAGAACGATTAAAAGCTGCCATGAAGAAGCAGAACCTAAAGCAGATTGACCTTGTACGAGCGGCACAGGTACAGGGAATTAAACTTGGAAAAAGTCATGTAAGCCAGTATGTAAGCGGTAAAACAGTTCCACGAACGGATATTTTACTGTTTCTGGCGAAAACATTACAAGTAGAGGAAGAATGGTTAATTGGAGTATCTAATGTGGAATCTGATACAGAAATCTCTGCCTCTAATAGAAATATATTAGATACAAACAAAACCATATTAGGAAATAGTAACAAAGAAAATTCAGAAGCACTTACAATGTCTGCTAAAAGACAGAAAAGTTCAATTTTCGAAGCAGAAATTATAAGTGATATCAATAAGAATATACAAACAACTTCTGCAGCAACTATTAGCAGGAATATTAGCAATAAAGAGGGGAAAAAAATGCGTGAATTTAAGAAATCATCCAAATTAGACAATGTTTTATATGATGTGAGAGGACCGGTTGTTGATGAAGCCACCCGTATGGAAGAAGCCGGAACTCATGTTTTAAAATTAAATATTGGTAATCCTGCTCCATTTGGTTTCCGTACACCAGATGAAGTCATCTATGATATGCGTCAACAGTTAACAGATTGTGAAGGATATTCCAATGCAATGGGACTCTTTTCAGCCAGAAAAGCAATCATGCAGTACGCACAGCTAAAACATATCCCAAATGTAAATATTAATGATATCTACACTGGAAATGGAGTTAGTGAACTGATTAATCTTTGTATGTCCGCACTTCTTGATAATGGAGACGAAATCTTGATTCCTTCTCCAGATTACCCATTATGGACTGCTTGTGCTACATTAGCTGGCGGAAAACCTGTTCACTATATTTGTGATGAAGAATCCGAATGGTATCCAGACATTGATGATATCCGCAAAAAAATCAATGACCGCACAAAGGCCATTGTTATCATCAATCCAAACAATCCAACAGGTGCGCTATATCCAAAGGAGGTATTAGAGCAGATTGTACAGGTAGCAAGAGAACATCAGTTAATCATTTTTTCTGATGAAATCTATGACCGTCTTGTTATGGATGGTGAAAAACATATTTCCATCGCTTCTCTCGCACCGGATTTATTCTGTGTAACATTCAGCGGATTATCCAAATCACATATGATCGCCGGTTTCCGTGTCGGCTGGATGATTTTAAGTGGAAATAAGGCTATGGCAAAAGACTATATTGAGGGATTAAACATGCTCTCTAACATGCGTCTCTGCTCCAATGTTCCAGGCCAGTCCATCGTACAGACGGCACTTGGCGGTCACCAGAGCGTAGAAGATTATATTATGCCAGGTGGAAGAATTTATGAACAACGTGAATTTATTTACAAAGCGCTGACAGACATCCCAGGAATCAGTGCCGTAAAACCAAAGGCAGCCTTTTACATTTTCCCAAAAATTGATACGAAAAAGTTCAACATCGTGAACGATGAACAATTCGTATTAGATCTGCTTCGTGAAAAGAAAGTCCTTCTCATTCACGGTGGCGGATTTAACTGGCAGCAGCCCGACCACTTCCGTGTGGTATATTTACCGCGAATTGAGGTATTAAAAAAGGCAACAGATAGTATGGCAGACTTCTTAAATCACTATCATCAGTAATTTACTATTTAATTCATTAAGAGACAGACGCCCGGGAAGAGAACCGATACCCTATATTTGTGACTTTAGTCGCAGCGGTTTAAATGCTCGCTTTATGCGCTCGCATCTAAACCTTGCTCCGAGACCACAAATATGCCTTATTGGGAGCAGTGGCTTCGTCTGTAGTGTATCTAATGAATTAAATAGCAATTAACTCTTTTCCTAATTCTTCATCGGCATAGAGTATATTTATGTATTCGCCCAGTAATGCAGCATGAAGTGCTTCTTTTTTCTCAAGTCCAGAAGCAACTCCAATTTTACATGGAATTTTTTTCAGTTCTTCTAATGTAATGCTAATACGTCTTTTTGCAAAAGAACTGCTTACCGCTTCTCCCCGTGCATCAAAGAAGCAGGTGCAGACATCTCCTACCGCTCCTTTTTCTTCTAGTTCAATAAAGTCTTCTTCTTTTAAAGAACCGGAACGATATAGAATGGTATTCCGACTCAGATTACCTACTCCAAAGAGAGCAATCTGGCATTCTCGTGCTAATGTGAGTGCGGCAGAGATATTTCTTTCTTTTTTTAGCATCTCTGCAATCTCGGCAGAATCTACTGCGACTGGTGCTGGAATGACATAAGCTTCCCCGTGTCCTGCTCTGGCAATTGCCTGTGACAAATCATCTGCACCGACAGGAACAGATGTCTCATTCGTTTTTCCATTAATCTGCACCACTTTCACGTTATGCACGCCCAAATCAGAAACATAATTTGCAAAGCTTTTCATGGTACGCCCCCAGGCAGTTCCGATAATACTTCCGTCATTTAAATAGGAAGATAAATCTTTTGCTGCTGCTCTACAGACATCTTCCTGTACTGCAACAGGCGCATCTGAAAGCTTTGGAACGAGAAATACTTTCTCTAAATTATACTTTTTCTTTAAAGAAGCAGATAGTTCCTCGTTAGATAACACAGGATATTCCACAGTAATTTTGATATATCCCATCTCTTCTGCTTTCTTTAACATTCTACTGACAGTTGATACAGACATTCCCTCTTCCTGTGCGATAACCTTCTGATCCATATGCGATTCATAATACTTTTTAGCTACTCGAATTATTTTAATTATTTTATCATTTTTCATACTTTTCCCCCACAGCCATGCCGTATTTATCAATTTATTATAAAGTATCAACGACACTGTGTCAATCTGTACAGAATAAAAAGTGAAAATATTTGCAAAAAAATATATGTGAAAATATAAACATAAAAATATTTGCATTTTTTATTGACTTAATATTAAAATCCTGTTATACTGCAACAAGTGGGTATTTAAAGATGTTAATACTCCGGCATATGTTATGTGATTCCTATGTTTTCACATAAGAATATGTATTTATAATTGTATGTTCCTAATCAGATTTTTGCATGGCATCTCCTGTGCAGATTTGATTATTCAACATTTTCAGGAAGAGTTATCCTGAATTTCTTTCTCCCGAAGGTTCTTTCACTTCTGTTTCTATTTCTATTTCCCTACTCTACTACAGTTCCAAAAAGAAACTTCGGGCGAAAGGATTTTATTGTAAGTTGCGAAAGGTGGAAATCAACATTTGTTAATTTCCACCTTTATTTTTTTAATAGATAATTTATCAGAAAAAATATAAAAAATTTGTCTCTCTACAAAAATAGAGCGTATTTAAAACCCCAACGCCAAGGATGATGCCATGTATAGCTGCCAGATTAAGCATAAAATAATAAGCAAAAATGTATATTTCATTCATTTTTCTTTTTTACTAAATGACAGATTGTTGTCATCATTTTTTCTATATTTAAAGGTTTTGCCAGATGAGCATTCATCCCTACGGCAATGCACTTTTCAGCATCTTCCTGAAATGCATTCGCTGTCATAGCTATAATTGGTATTGTTTTTGCATCTGAATGTTCTAATGACCTGATCTTCTTCGTAGCTGTATATCCATCCATAACAGGCATCATCAGATCCATCAGAATTGCATCAAATGTTCCTGCCGGTTTCTCTTTAAATAATTTCACTGCCTGCTGTCCATCTTCCACTCGGGTAATCAACGCTCCGACATCTTCGAGAACTGTCTTCGCTATTTCCGCATTCAGCTCATTATCCTCTACAAGGAGAATTCTTGTTCCTTTTATCGTGTGAATTGCGGGTGGCTTCATGGCATTCTGATTTCCATATACCTCTTCTTTCGATGCTATGTCAAAAGAAAGATCTACCGTAAATTTTGTTCCAATGCCCTGTCTGCTTTCTACCTGAATACTTCCATCCATCAGTTCTATCATGGATTTGATAATAGAAAGTCCCAGCCCTGTTCCCTGCACCTTATTTTCAGTAGTGGTATGTTCTCTGGAAAATTCTTCATAGACATGCGGAAGATATTCTTCACTCATACCAATGCCCGTATCTTCACATGAAAAAATATAATGTATCTTTGAAGGATTCTCTGATGCGGCCTCATGTATTTCTACATAGATTGAATGTCCCTCCGGGGTATACTTTATAGCATTGCTGATAATATTCAGCATGATCTCCTGTAACTTTGTCTGATCACAGACAACATAATGATGTCTTATATCTAAATCGGCATAATACTGCAGATTCTTCTTTCTGATATCCTCTTCAAACACTGTATGTACCCTGTGAAATAATGCATCCATATCCTCAGCTTTTAATTGTAATACCGCTGTACCGCTTTCAATCCGGGCCATTTCCAAAATCTGATTGATAATCATCAGCAGAAGATTACTGGAAGACTGTATCTTTCCCAGATATTCTTTTGCCTTTTTTTCATTCTGCAGATTCTTCTCTAACAAACCGGAAAAACCCACAATTGCATTCATCGGAGTTCGGATATCATGGCTCATATTGAATAAAAATCTTGTTTTTGCCTCGCTGGCGTTTTTTGCCTGTTCAGCAGATTTTTTCAGCTCCGCTTCATATTGTCTTTCCCTGTGTTTTTTGCTGAATATCAAATAAAATACTGTAGCAACCAATAATGAGTATACATAAGAAACGACAATACACATAATCCAGTAAGAACGTGGAATCCATCCTTCTGAGGGTATAATGTCAAAATACCATGTGTTATTGGGAACTGTGCATTCTACTGTCAGAATGTTGTCCGGCATATCATCCTGACTTTCTGCCAGAATAATCCTGTCGTTGCCGTCTCTATCATATGTCCAGATTCTGTAGCTGAAATCTGCATCACTTAAATAATCAAGATTTATTTCATCAATGAAACGATTCCAGTCAATCACCAGAATCACAAATCCCCAGAACTCCCCTTTGTCTGAATTACTATCCTGATAAACTGGATTAAAAAGCAGTGCTCCTGTTCCTCCCTGCTTTAACTGGTATGGTCCCCCAATCGTATATTTTCCGCTATCCCTTGCCACAACTGCATCCTTTTTTCGCTCATGCTCCTGTAGCATATCCAGTCCAAAGGCTCCCTCATTTTCCTGTTTCGGATAAATGTCTGTAACAATACCCTCAGGTGCCAGCTCAAATGCCTTTATCACACCATCTTCATTTGGAATCTTTTCTGCCAGTTCAGAAAACGTATTCTCATCCAGATTTTCTCCGGCACTGATATAATTTCCCAAAAGATTAGAGAGAATAATATACTGATCCAGTCTTGCCCTAACTCTTTTCTCCGTAATCTGCGCCATATATTTTCCAGTTGCCTTTTCATTTTTTTCCAGATTATGGAGCAGAAAAACGCTAATAAAGAATGCTGTCAGAAAAGCAATCAATCCTACAATATAACAATATATTTTTATCTTTTTATACAGTCCGCTATCCTTTTTCATTCTGCTATACCTCTGTTATTCTTTACCCGATTACTGACACATCTGATTACCAGCACAGAATTCCCTGCAGATTCTGTATCTGTGGTTCAATTCCTGATGCACACCATTCAAATGTATTTTTAAAACTTTCCTTCTTTTCTGAATTCCATTCAAAAATATACGCTCTGTCTGCTGCTGTGTATTTTCCAACACTCTTCAGTATAGATGGTGTCATGTCATCCAGCTGCTTTTCATTCTCTGCCTGACTCATAAAAGAAATCTTATGAAGGATTTCATCCATGTAATGCAATTTACTTTTTATATCATCTCTGTATTCTTCCATATAACTTTTCCCCGGTTTATAATTATTAGCTGCCTGTCCCCAACCAATATTCTCAAAACAAAAAAAGCACTGTCTTTTCAGGCAATGCATCTTAAACGTTGTAACTGGCTGCTATTTTGCAGACCATATAGCTTTGTGTCCCAGACTTTCGGCTGATTTGCTGACGAATCTTTTTCTTTTATTATACATTTTTTCTTGAAATAAGTCTATTGCAAATTTGTCCGTAAAATTTGTCCGTAAAAAGAAAAAAGATGGCTAACGACAACCATCTTCTCTCTGTTCTATATTATAATGATAAGAAAAAAACAGTGCTTTACTTCACACACTCCATAATTATCGCTTCACATCTGTCATATCCAAGCTGTGAACTGTTCAGGCACAACGTGTAATTGCTGGCTTTTCCCCATTTTTGATCCGTATAAAAGTTATAATTTGTCATACGTCTTTTATCTATGTCTGCCATCATTTTGACAGCTTCCTTCTCTTCTACATTATGTAAGTCCATGATACGTTGTATTTTTTCCGGCATATCCCCATGAATAAATACATTCAATACATCGTTCCAATCTCTTAGGATAAAATCTGCATTTCGTCCAATAATTACACAGGACTCTTTTTCTGCCAATTCCAATATAACCTTTCTCTGTGCCTCATATACCATATCCTCAACGGATTTTCCTGTAATATCACGTCCGGCAAATGCATAGGCAAATAATCCTTTTTTGGGAGATAACTCTGCGCTTTCCTGAATATATTCTGGTGATAAACCAGACTTTTCTGCAATCTCACTAATGATATTTTTATCATAGTAAGTAATTCCAAGTTTTTTTGCGACTTTCTCCCCGATAAAACGTCCACCGCTTCCAAATTCTCTGCTGATTGTAATAATTCTTTTTGCCATTTCCAGTTCCTCCTTAATTTAAAACATTGACCTTATTTTTTCTGATTTTCTTTAAAAATACATATCCTGCCAGACATGCAATGACTTCGGTAATCGGAAACGCCCACCAGATCAGGGAGACTCCCATCTGACCATTTCTGACAAATAAAGAAAAGACTCCTGCCAGTGGCAGAATGATAATAAGCTGTCTTAGAAGTGAAATAACCAATGATTCCATACCACCATCCAGCGCCTGATAAATTCCCTGATAAGCAACATTAATTCCCGCAAACAGAAAACTAATAGAAATCACTCTCATCGCACTGATAAAATATTCTCTTGACTGTCCTGCATTAAACAGCGTTGCAAAAGCTCCAGGGAAAATCTCTGTAATTGCAATTCCCAAAACCATTAATACAATCGTATAGAGAAGCCCATATTTGATTCCATCCTGAATTCTTTTTTTACTTCTCATTCCATAAGCAAATGCAATAATCGGAGTGATCGCATCTCGCAGACCAAACGCAAGGAAGAGAACAAACTGCTGAACTTTATAAAACAACCCATAGGCTGTCTGCGCTGACGGATTGAACTTCAAAATCAGATTCATTACATAAACCATAATAGACATCAGAGCCTGAGCAATAATTGCCGGAAGTCCGATTGCATAAATTTCTTTTATAATGCCAATATCCGGCTTTATATATTTCGCATCATGTTCAAATTCCTTATTCAATTTCATATGAAAAATTAACAGTAACACTGCGGATGCTACCTGACCAATTACCGTTGCATAAGCTGCACCTTTTACACCCATTTCAGGAAAAGGTCCTATACCATAGATCATAATAGGATCAAGAATAATATTTACAACTGCACCAACTACCTGTCCGATTGTAGAATAAAGAGAACGACCTGTTGCCTGTAATAACTTTTCAAATAGTGAAAAGAAGATAATACCAAAAGAAATCACGCAGCATATCCTCAAATAGCTGACTCCCATCTCAAGCACTTCTGTATCTACTGTCTGCGATGAAATATATGCTTTTACTCCAAAGATACCAAATAAGAAACAAACCACATAAATAATCACACCAAGAAACAAACTGTTTCCTGCTACCTTTGCAGCTTTTTTGCTGTTTCCCTGTCCAAGTGTCCTTGCAAGAAGTGCATTGGTTCCTACACCTGTTCCGATTCCTACCGCTACCATAAGCATCTGAACCGGAAATA
>ENA-ORTU01002323-ORTU01002323.1-human-gut-metagenome-genome-assembly--contig:-NODE-2323-length-17380-cov-2.692929_pt1 | contig 17380 bp, 8 predicted proteins | sample MGYA00241910_ERZ509184 | MGnify/ENA primary metagenome ERZ509184 (study PRJEB26280, sample SAMEA2338847) | human gut metagenome | biome: human gut; feature: human-associated habitat; material: faeces... | reverse complement strand
CGCCGGTTCCTCCAGCTCCGCCAGCACCTGCCGGGCGGTCTGATCCAGCGGGCTGCGGGAGATGGTGGGGTGGTGGTAGGTGTGACAGGCGACCTCATGGCCCTTGTACAGCTCGACCCACTCGCTCTCCGGGATACGCTCGGGGCGGGGCAGACCGCCGTTCAGGTTAAAGGTGCCCCGGATGCCGTAGCGGTTGAACAGCTCGACAAGGCGGCGGTCCTCCAAACGGCCGTCATCATAGCTCATCGTCAGCACTTTATGCTTGCCGCCGGGGAAACAGGTGTAAATGACCTTCGGTTCGGTGTAGTTCATAAACAAAACCTTCTTTTTTGTCAAAATTTATTTGAAATTCGCCCGCAGCACATCCAGTGCCGGGGTGGTATCCTGCAAAAGCTGCTGCACAAAGGCCTGTGCCGTGCGGCAGGCACCGGCGTTTTGCTGGTGGGCGTTGTCCTGCTTTGCGCCCACCCACATATAGCGGGCCTTGCAGCGCTCGGCGCCAAAAGCGGTGTTGGCGGCGGCGGTAGCGGCGCCAAGGTCGATAAACGGTGCGCCGACCTCGGCGGCAAAGGCGCGCATCGCCTCGCGGTAGGCGGCAAACGAGGGGTGGCAGACACCGGCCTCGTCAAACTCGCGCATCGCCACGGGGGAGGCAAAGATGCACACTGCGCCGTGGCTGCGGGCAGCGTCCCAGAAGGGGCGCAGGCTCTCGCCGAAGGCATCCGCCGGGACATAGCGCTCGGCCTTTGCGCGGTTGGCATCGTTATGGCCGAAGCTGACCACCAGCAGATCACCGGGGCGGATATGCGCGGCAATGTCATCCAGCCGCCCCTCCTCGCGGAAGGTCTTGCTGCTGCGGCCCGCCATGGCGCAGTTGTCAATGACAAGGCCCGGCAGCTCGTAGCGCATCTCCTGCGGGAAGGGGCAGTCCGCGCGGTGGGCGGCTTGGCATACAGCATCCCCCTGCGCCAGCGTGTGGAGCATCTCGCCCCAGCCGGTCACCGGCTTATCGCCGGGGGCGTAGCTCTGCATGATGGAATCGCCCGCCATCCAGAGGGTAGGCTTGGCGTTCAGCTGCGGCAGCACATTGGCAAAATCCATGTCGCCTGCATAGTAGAAGGACGGGTAGCACGGCTGGTTGTAGCAGTTGTTCTGCCATGCCACGCCGCAGCGGTACTGTGCATCGTGCATCAGGGTAAACAGCTTGTGGGGGGTAAGATCGGTGGTGGTGTAGATGCGTATGGCGGTGTCGTCCGCCGTGCGCACCAGCAGCTCCTCGCGGAAATCACCCAGCACATCGGCCACCAGACAGGGGTTGCCCTTGGTGCCGTTGTTGGTGGCAGTGCCGGCGGGCTGCAGCATAACACCGTGGGTCAGATCGTTAATGACGCCGTATTGATCGCCGTGCAGATAGTCCGCACCATCGGTGATCTGGGTCGAAAGATCGCCCGCCCAGTAGATTTTCATGTTGGTGCCGGGGGTAGGAACCTCCAGCTTGCGACCGTTTACATCGTACACATCCTTGACCCAGACCTGCAGACCACGGGTGTTCGGGTCGATCTTGCCGATCATGCAGCGGCCCAGATCCTCCTCGGCATATTCGCCAAAGCGGACATCGCCGGTCTCGGCATCGCGCAGTGCCCAGCCGTAGGGGGCGCGCTCGCCCTCCTCATAAACATTGAAGATCTCCAGACCGGGGCTGTCGGGGTCGATGTCCGCCACGTGCATGGCGTCGCCGTGACCGAACTTGGCGCGGGTCTTGCCGTCGGGCAGGGTGCCGTATTTGGAGTAGAGCAGGCTTCCGTCATGGTCGATGGCTGCTGCGCCGTACACAATTTCCATGCAGCCGTCCCCATCAATGTCAGCAGTCGAAATACTGTGGTTGCCCTGCCCGGCCAGAATGCCGTACACAGGGTCGGTGCCGACAGCGAGGTGGCAGCCGCTGTCGTTGAAGGGGTTCGCCATCGGCACAAAGCCGGAGTCGATGCCCCATACCTTGTGAAAGCGGTTCTCAAAAAAGTCGTAGGCCGCCAGCGTGGCGCGGGTGTAGTAACCGCGGCAGGCGATCAGATAGGGGCGCTCACCGTCCAGATAGGCTACCCCGGCGTTAAAGCGGTCCACGCGGTTGCACGGCTCGATGCGGGGCATTGCATAATCGCCCCACAAAAGGCCGTCATCCACGCGGGGGTAGGGGTAGTCGATCGTGTCCAGCTCGGCGCCGTCCCCGCCGAACATCGTCAGGTACTCGGGGCCGTCATAGACAAAGCCCTCGAACTTGCGCAGCTCGTTTTTGGGGCTGCGGCTCGGCGCGTACACATCAAGGAAATAGTCGGCCAGCGCAAGGGCATCAGCCTCGCACAGGGGGTAGGCGTACTGCGGCGTAAGGCCGAAGCACTGCTCCACCGTGGCGGGCCAGCGGCCGTTTACGACCTCGGGGTGGGTGTGCCAGCGGCGGAACACCTCGGCCATATGCAGGCGGTAATCCTGCGCCGTGCAGACATAGTTGTCCGCGTGGCTGTACCCGGCGTCCAGATCCTTCTGCGGCATCGTGATATACCGGCGGGACAGCACGGTGCCGTCCCGCGCAAAGCGGGTCATCACGGTGCCGGGCGCGGTCTTGACAGCCATCTCGGCCCTGCCGTCCCCGTTGAAGTCGTACACCATAAACTGGGTGTAGTGCGCTCCGGCGCGGATGTTCTGCCCCATGTCCAGCCGCCAGACCAGCGTACCGTCCAGCTTATAGCAGTCGATAAAGCACCGCCCGGTGTAGCCCTTGATCGACACATCGTGGGAATTGTCAGGGTCCCACTTTACAAAATACTCGTACTCGCCGTCATTGTCAATATCACCCACACTCATATCGTTGGCATGGTAGGCAAAGGGCTCCCCGGCCGGGGTCACGCCGTCCGCCGGCTTTTGCAGCGGAAGCTCATAGTACCCCTTCTGCCACGGCTTTACGCCCCTGCAGGCGGGCCCTTCTACGCCGTTTACCAGCGGGGCCACGGCGTAGGTATCCCCGCTTGTGCCCTGCGCGTCAAGATAGTTTGTGCTGTCGGTCACGGTAGCCAGCCTGACCCCGTTTTTATAGAGCACAAAGTCGGTGCCGGTCAGGCCGGTGGCGTTGTGGCCGGTGACCTCGCTTTTAAAGAGCCGCCAGCTGATAAACACACCGGTGTTTGCCGTGACAGCCACCAGTCCGCGGGACAGCGCTTCCAGCTGCTGCTGCAGCACGCGGCCCACAGGGGTCTGCACGGGTGTGCTTTCCTCCAGCATGGCCCCGTTTTCTGCCAGCGCCTGCACCTTGATGTAATAGGGGATATGCGTCGAGCGGCAGAAGGTGAAAAGGCTTTCCCCGCTCTCGCCTGCCGTTTTGAACCGCACGGTCTCGCCAGAGCGGTCGCTCCACAAAATGCGGTAGCGGGCGGCCCCGGCCACCGGCTGCCAGCTAAGGGTGGTTTGGGCAGCCGTCTGGCTGCGCACAGAGATTTGCATGGACTTTCCCTCCATCATAAAAGAGCGCCGCAACATCCGCTGCGGCGCTCACATTCAATTAGGCTTTATCTGCTGCGTACAGGGCGTTGACTTCCTCAACGACCTGCGTGCCGCCGCGGGCATTCCACTGGTCGAAGGCAGCCTGCAGACCGGCCTCGTCGATCTGGCCGCAGATATACTGGGTGCGGGCGTCGTCCAGAATTTGGACAAGGTCGTTGCCGCACTCGGCGTAGGTGTCGGACTGGGTCAGGTAGCCCAGCGCGGGGTTGAACACGGCATACTGCACGTTGTTGGCAATGCTCTCCTCGTAAGCCAGCTGATAGTCAGCCTTTTCCAGCTGGTAATCGGGGTTCTGCTCAGTCAGGTAGGGGACATAGGGCACAGCCTGATTCAGACCTGCGTGCGGGCAGTTGGTGGTGTCGTACTTGCCGTTGGGAACAATCTTGCCGTTTTCGTTGATGTCATAGCAGATGTCCTTCAGGCCGTAGTCGGCCAGCGCCATCATCTCGGGGTCGCACATCTTGTCAAGGAAGTGCAGGCAGGCCTTGACATCCTCCTCGGTCTTGGCACCGGACTTGGTGATGAGGTAGAAGCCGTTGTAGCCGGTGGTGGCAAGGGTGTGGCCGTTGATGGGGCCGACAGAGGTCATCGTTGCAATCTTGGAGGCATCGTTTACATCGGCAATGGCGTTGTCCTCAAAGTATTTCCAGATGCGCTTGGTGCCGTCCATCGTGTCGACAAAGACACCGGTGACGCCCTTCTGGCTGTCAACCTGGAAGTTGGCAGTGTCTACGGTTGCCCAGTCGGGGCGGACCAGACCATCGGCGTAGATCTTGCGCATCCAATCGAGGGCTTCCTTATACTCAGCGGTCTGGTGTACGGGAACCAGCTTGCCGTCCTGCTCGACCCAGCCGTTGCCGCAGCCGAACCATGTCTGGATAATATCCCACGGGCCGGTGTATTTGCACATTTCCAGACCGTAGGTGTCGTTGGCACCGTTGCCGTCCGGATCGTCATAGGTGAACTTATAGAGCATGTCATAGACATCCTCGACCGTCTTGGGGGCCTCGGTGATGCCCACGGCCTCGGCCCAGTCGGTGCGGTAGCCCAGCCCGTTGCGGCCGATGGCGCGGGAGCGGGGGATGCCGATGATCTGGCCGTCCACGGTCAGGCCCTTCAGAACATCGGGGCTGATCTGGGACAGGTTGGGGTATGCCTCGCTGTCCTGCAGGTACTCGGTCAGATCCCAGAAGGCGCCGCGCTTGGCAGCATCGGCTGCGTTGGCGTTCTGGTCCAGCGTCTTGGTTGCGGTCAGGATCATCGGCATGTTGTCCTTGTCCATCAGGGTCAGGCCGAACTTCTCGCTGTAGGTGTCGTTGGCCTCGGTGCGCCACTCGACATGGGTGCCGGTGTAGGCCTCGTACTTGGCGATGACCTCATCGGAATGTTCATTGCTCAGCACATGACCGGTGAAGTCGGGGATCATAAAGCTGACGGTGGGGGTGCCGGAGGCAGCGCTGTCCGCAGAGGAAGCAGCGTCGGAAGCGGAGGTGCTGTCGGAGGCGGAGCCGCCGCAGCCTGCGAGCATGGCGGCGGACATCGCCAGCGCCATAGAGAGGGCAAGTGCCTTTTTCATTTTCGTTTTTCTCCTTTTTGTATAAAAGTGGTTGTATTGCTTGGTATCAGCCCTTGACCGAGCCGACCATGACACCTTGGGTAAAGAACTTCTGCACAAACGGATAGATGCAGAGGATCGGCAGGGTGGACAGCACCGTGGTGGCCATCTTGACAGCCTTGATGGGCGGCATACCGGCTGCGCCCCAGTCAAAGGTGGAATCCTCAGCTACCTGTGTGGTCAGGAACACCAGACGCCGCAGCACGATGGTGATGACCTCCATGTCGGAGTTGTTGATGTACAGCATCGCATTGAAGTAGCTGTTCCAGTGGCTGACCGCGTAGAACAGGCTGACCGAGGCCAGCACCGGCGCGGACAGCGGCAGGATGATGCGCACGAAGGTGATCAGATCGTTGGAGCCGTCAATGATGGCGGCCTCCTCCAGCTCCATGGGGATACCCTGGAAGTAGTTCTTGATGATGATCATGTTGAAGGCGCTCATCGCCGTGGGCAGCCAGAGTGCCCAGTAGGTGTTGCCCAGATGCAGCACATTGACCACCATAATGTAGGCGGGGACCATGCCGCCGGTGAACAGCATCGTGACGATGACCATATTGATAAAGCCGTTGCGGCCCTTGAGGTAGGGGCGGGACAGCGGGTAGGCGATCGTGCAGGAGACGAACATATTGATCAGCGTGCCGATCACGGTGACGATCACCGAATTTTTCAGTCCGCGGAACACATCGCCCTGCTTGAGGATGTACTGGTAGGCGTTCAGCGATACATCCTGCGGGATCAGGAAGAAGGGACGCTCGGTCAGCTCGCGCTCGGTCGCAAAGGAGCCGGCCACCACATAGATGAAGGGCAGCACACAGGCCAGCGCCACCAGCGCAATGATGACATACAAAAGAACCTGTACAGCCTGATCGCCGGGGGTGCGGGCTTCCAGCGTACCGGTGGCGCGCACCTCGTCTTTCTTATGGGTAAAGGGCATTGTCATTGTAGCACAGCTCCCTTCTTTAGTACAGGCCGGACTCGCCGCACAGCTTGGCGATCTTGTTGGCGGTGACGACCATCAGCATACTGATGGTGGACTTGAACAGGCCGGTGGCGGTTGCCAGTGAGTACTGGCCGCCCGTGATGCCCTTGGTGTAGACATAGGTGTCAAACACATCGGAGGCTGCGCGGTTCATCGAGTTCTGCATCAGGAAAATCTGCTCGTAGCTGGTGTTCAGAAGCTGGCCGACCTTCATGATCAGCATCAGGACAATGGTGCCGCGGATGGCGGGCAGCGTGACATGCCACATCAGCTGCCAACGGCCTGCGCCGTCGATCTTGGCAGCCTCATACAGCTGCACATCCACACTGGACAGCGCCGCCAGATAGATGATGGTGCCGTAGCCGGTCTCCTTCCAGATATTCTGGCCGACGATCAGCGCGGGAAAGAGCTTGGGGTCGCTGAGCAGGTCGGGCGCATTCGCGCCGAAGATCTGGGTCAGCACATGGTAGATGGCGCCGTCCGTGGTGGAGAACATCTGGAAAGTCAGCGCCGCCACAATAACGATGGAGACAAAGTGGGGGATGTAGACCAGCGTCTGCGCTGTGCGCTTGAACCATTTGCAGCGCAGCTCATTTAAGATCAGCGCCAGAATGATGGGGGCCGGGAAGGCGAAGAAAAGGTTGGCCAGCGAGATAGACAGCGTATTGCGGAACAGCGTCCAGAAGTCCGGGCCGGTGAAGAGCTTTTTAAAGTACTTCAGCCCGACAAAGGGGCTGCCGAACACAGATTCCAGAATCGTGTCACCGTTGAAGGGGCTGAAATCGGTAAATGCCATATACAGGCCCGTCATCGGCAGGTAATTGAAGATGATCATGTAGAGCAGCGCCGGCAGCATCATGATATATAACCAGTAATGCTGCATGAACGCCTTGCGCCATGTGTTGTGGCCCAGCTGTTTCTGGGCGCGGGCATTGGCCTTGCTCTGCTTGACCGCAGCGGTTTGTGCCATAAGCGTTTCCTCCTTGCTTTGTGTTCTCATCAGCCGGCGGCCGCGGTGCTTTGGTCGGGATCGCGGGCCCTCGTCATCCGGCGGCGGCTGTTTCGTTGTTTCCATTGTATCCCCTGCTCTGCGGATTTGGCTACAATCAAAAGCATGCGAAAATTTTCATTATATTTCACGATGCAGCGCAATTATCAATGTGAATGACACACAAAACAATCCTTATATCTACCGGCACTATCGTTTGCTGTTTCGGGTTGAAATTGTGAATATTTTATACATGGTGCCTGCCTGTTTTGTGCATTTTGATAAAGAGCGTTCTTGACCCTGCTGCAGCCTTACGGACTGCGGAGGCTTTACCGCACAGCCTTGCCCTGACTGCCCCGCTTTGCCGGCGGGGTTGGGTCACTCCGCCCTGCTGCCAATAAGCAGGCCCTGTTTCCATATCTTGACATTTATCGCTGCACCGCACTTTCAAAACCTTCTGCCCATCAAATGACACTTGTTTTTCGCCGCGGCAGCGCGTATGATAAAGATAAGATCGCGGGCCTGCAACTGTATACAGCACATCTGACAGGGAGAAAACGCTATGTCTACACTGCAAGGCGAAAGCTTTTATTTCCACCACGGCTGGCACTTTTTGCGGGCAGATACCTTCCCCATGGCAAAGGCCGTTGACGCCCACCGGGACGCTGAGGGGCACGCCTTTTACGAGGCCGGCTACCGGGAAACCGGCTGGCAGCCCGTCACGCTGCCCCACACCTTCAATGATGAGGATCTGTTCCGTGACCGCATTCAGGACGGCGGCAGCGGCCAGCGCCGCACGGCGGCCTTCTACCGCAACATCCTCACCATTCCGGCGCGGCACAAAAACCACAAGGTGCTGCTTGCGTTTGAGGGGCTGCGCCAGACCTGCTACCTCTATGTAAACGGTACGCTGGCCGGCTACTACGAGGCCGGCGTTGCGCCGTTCGGCTTTGACATTACCCCCTATGTGCGGTACGATGCGCCGAACCTCATCGCCATTGCGACCGACAACACCGCCACCCGCAATGCGCCGTTCTGCATTGCCGAGACCCCCAACAAGCCCGATGCTGTCCCCGGCAGCTATCTCTTTCCGCAGGAGCAGGCCGTCCCCGCCGACCGCGTGGGCGTCCCCTTTTTCTGGAACTGCAACGACTTCAATCCCTCGGTCGGCGGCATCACCCGCCCCGTGCAGGTGTTTTTCAAACCCGATGTCTATCTGACGCTGCCGCTCTACTCCAATTTGCAGACCAAGGGCCTCTATGTCTACGGCCGGAATTTTGATCTGGACAACGCCACGGCGGATATCCGGGTCGAGGCCGAGATCCGCAACGAGGGCAAGGTCCCTGTTTCCGCCCAGCTGCGCATCACGCTGCGCCGCCCGGACGGCAGCGTTGCCGCCATCTTTGACGGCGCCCCGGCCACCGCAGCCCCCACGGGCCGCGCCGTCCCACCGCTGAGCATCACCCCGGCGGACGCCTATATCCCCGATGAGGCTGTGCCCGGGCATTACCGCCCTGTGGAGGACGAAAGCCTGCCCGCACCGACCGCTACGGATTCCATGGCGGTCACTGTGCTGCACGCCGGGGCCGATACCCTGCCGCTGCGCTTCTGGAGCATCGACGACCCCTACCTCTACACCGTAGAGGCCGAGCTGTTTGTAAACGGCGAAAAGACCGACACCCAGCAGCTGACGACCGGCTTCCGCGCCGTAAGCTACGACAAAGACCGGGGCCTGCGCATCAATGGCGCGGTGCAGTGGCTGCGCGGCTACGCCCAGCGCGCCGCCAACGAGTGGGCGGCCATCGGCATTGCGCCCGAGTGGCTGCACGATGAGGACGCCGCCCTCATCCGCGAGAGCAACGCCAACCACATCCGCTTTATGCATGTGGCGGGCAGCCCCGCCGATGTCCGCGCGTTTGACCGCCGCGGCATCGTCTGCACCCAGCCTGCCGGTGACAAGGAGAAGGAGAGCTTCGGCCGCCAGTGGGACCAGCGCGTAGAGCTGATGCGCGATGTCATCATCGCCTTCCGCAACCACCCGTCCATTCTGTTCTGGGAGGCCGGCAACAACTCGATCTCCCGCGAGCACATGCGGGAGATGCGGCTGCTCAAGCAGCGGCTGGACCCCCACGGCGGGCGTTTTATGGGCTGCCGCACCCTGAACACCGAGGAGGTCGTCAACGAGAGCGAGTATGTCGGCACGATGCTGAACCGCCACGCCGCCCGCTTTTTGTCGCAGCACAGCCCCGTCACCGAGACCGAGTACAGCCGCGAGGAGGCCCCCCGCCGCATCTGGGACGACTTCACCCCGCCGGATTTCGACTACCGCAACCGCTGGGTCGGCAAGGGCGGCAAAAAAGCCATGGGGTACGACTTCTACGATCTGACCAGTGAGGAGCTCGCGCTTGAAAACGCGCGCGGCTACGCCGAGTTTTTCAACGATCGGATGGGCGGTGCCTCCGGCAAGAACTACTACAGCGCCTGTGCGGCGCTCTGCTGGACGGACTCTGCCCAGCATGGCCGCCAGTCCTACAGCGAAAACGCCCGCATGAGCGGCCGCATCGATCCCTGCCGAACCAAAAAGCAGAGCTTTGACTGCTTCCGCGTTATGCAGAGCGAGGCCCCCGCCGTCAAGATCATCGGCCACTGGAACTACCCCGCCCCCACCGCTGCCAACTATCGCTATGAAGAAAAGCGCTTTAACGGCACCTATTGGGAGGGCACCGGCGTCTGGCACACCCGCGACCCGCACCATAAGACGGTGTATGTGGTGGCAAGCTACCCTGTTGCCGCGGTCGAGCTGCTCGTCAACGGGCGCCGTGTCGGTCGGTGCGACAAGCCGCAAAATACCTTTGTGTTCGCCTTCCCCGGTGTGGATGTGACCCAATCCGGCTGGGTCGAGGCCGTGGGCTACGGCTATGACGGCGCACCCTCCGCGTCCGACCGGCTGGAACCCGCCGACAGCCCCGCCGACCTGCGGCTGACGCTGCACACCGCACCGGGCGGCCTTGCCGCCGACGGGGCCGACATCGCCTATGTCGATATTGCCGTGCAGGACAGCGCCGGGCGGGGCTGCCCGCTCTGCGATGCGCGCATCGACTTCACATTGGACGGCCCCGCGCAGTTTTTGGGCGGCTACAACAGCGGCCGCTTTGCAGGCTACGGCCACGACGACAGCGTCATCCACCAAAACCATGTCTATGCTGAGTGCGGCACCAACCGTGTATTTCTGCGTGCGGGCACAGCGCCCGGCACCATCCGCCTGACCGCCGTGATGGGCAGCCTCCGCAATGTCATCACGCTGCAGAGCAAGCCTGCCGACCTCGCACCGCTGACAGCCGCACCGCTGCCCTGCCGCCTGCCGGACTATGCCGCCTGTGCGCCGCAGCACCGCGATGCGTTCGTCCCCATCCCGCAGGCCGATGCAGCGAAATACCAGCCGGAGGACAAGTGCTACACCAAGATCCTCGTCAACGGGCAGGAGCCGGACACCCGCGGCGTGCGCAGCGTCAACGAGAACGGCCGCGTCTGGGGCGCGGTGCTCTGCATTTTGGAGCGGCTGCAGACGGTCATCCCCAATGCCTTCCGCTATGATTGGAACGCCGCCGGGGGCTGCCTGACGCTGCACAGCGGCGGACACACCGTGACAGCGCAGGTCGGCGTCACCCACCTGCTGGTTGACGGCAAAGAAAACCTGATGGACGGCCAGCCCTATCTGACCGCCGAGGGCGCGCTGGTCATGGAGGTCAACGCCCTGATCCCCCACATCACCGCCACCCGCACCCAGTACGATGACAAGGTCAATGTACTGCGCATAGAAACCAAATAACAGCAAAGACCGCACCCGAAACGCATCGGGTGCGGTCTTTGCTGTCGGTGAGGGAAATTCCCCTCATTTCTTCTCGTTCTGGTAATCCTTGCGGTATTTGCCGGGGGTCATGCCGACCTTTTTGCTGAAAAATCGGATGAAATTCTGCACATTGGAATAGTTCAGCGTCTCGGCGATCTGCACGACCGTCATGTCGCTGGTCAGCAGCAGTTCCTTGGCCATCTCCAGCTTTTCATTGTTGGCCAGATCGCTGAAGCTGGTATCCTTCTCGGTGCGCAGCACCTTCCAGATATAACTCGGGTTATAGTTCAGCCGGTCGGCGCACTCGTTCAGCGTAATGTCGCCGCGCGTCTGCTTGATCAGCGCCAGCACATTCTTGACCAGCTCGCTGGAGCTGCTCTGGCGGAACTCAGTCAGCAGGTCCATAACAGGCACGGCCACCTCGTCCATCAGGAAATTCTGCATCTGGTCGGCGGTGTAGATCTTGCTGATCGTCTCAAACAGGTTGGCCTGCCGGTCTGCCAGCACCTGGTTGACCGAAAGCCCGGCGTTTTCCGCCACGGCCAGCATGGCCGCCACCAGCCGCTGGATGTAAAACTGCCGTTCATACCCGCGGATGTTCTTTTCCAGCATTTTGGCGGTAAAGCGCTCCAGCAGGTGGCGCACCTCCTTGGCCTTGCAGGCGGTTACGGCTGCCGTGATCTCATGCTCCAGCAGCGTATCATAGCCGTTGCGGGCGCACTGCTCGTCGGGCGGCTGGTAGTACAGCATCTGCCCGCTTGCCTCGGGGGCATCGGCCTCCGGCAGGCGCAGGGCCTCCCATGCCTCCTGCGCGGCCAGCTGCATGTGGTGCAGCTTGTGGAAGGGGCGGCTGACGCCCGCGCGGCAGCTGACCCCCAGCGCGGTGCGGATGCTGCGCGCCGCCGCCGTATATACCACGCGGCAGGCCTCGTTCAGATCAGCCTCCTCGCCGCCCACGACCAGCAGCAGGGTAAAGTTCAGCATTACGGGCTGGAACGCGCAGCGGCGCAGCAGCTCGGTGGGCATCGTCTGTATGGCGGTCAGCAGCATCGTCTCCCGCACCGGGCCGGAGGTGCCCGCCGGGGTATCCAGCGCCAGCGCGATCAGCCGATACGCGGGGCAGACTGCCAGCCCCAGCTCCTGCATCGTGTGGCCGGCGGCCTCATCGGTGACCTCGCTGCGGATCAGATTTTCCACAAAGCTCTGCTGCAGGCGGCGGTTTTGCTGCTGCATCAGGCTTTGCATCGCCTGCTTGTCCCGGGCCACCTGCTTGACACCGGCGGCCAGATAGGCAAACTCCTCCTCATCGCTGCCGGGCTGGCCGAACACACCGCTGGCCGCGTGCATCAGATCATCCACAGGGGCGTACAGCACACTGGTCGAGCGGCGGCAGATCAGCAGCACCGCCACCAGTCCCCCGGCCAGCACAAAAGCGATCAGAATCACCATGCCGGCGGTGGCCGCCAGCGTGCGCTGCGGCAGCGCCGCATAGTAGGTCAGCCCGTTCACGCCCATCTTGCCGCTGTTCAGCCGCCAGCCACCCAGCACGCAGCCGCCCTCGGCGGGGGTGTCGGCGTCCAGCAGGGCGGTCAGCGCAGCAGAGGTGCTCAGCACGGTCTTGCCGGTGAAATCCCGCGCGGCAATGCTGTAGCCGCCGGTCTGCCAGCTCTCGGTCATCTCATACAGCGGCGAAAGATCCAGCTTGACGATCAGCACCGCATAGCTGCCCGTGCGGTAGGAGCTGCTGCGCAGCACGAGCAGCTCGCCGGTCAGATCCACCGTGTTCAGCGGTGTGTCTGCCCGCGCGGGGGTGGGCTGGTCAGTGCGGTTGACCCACATCATGGCGGCATGCTGCTCCGCCCATTCGCTCAGCAGGTGGGCGACCTCATCCCGGTTGGCGGCATCAGCCAGCCGGTACATGCCGTTGTTGCTTAAAATCCACCCGCTGCGCAGGTTGATGTAGGTATACCCCTCGACATATTTATCCACCAGATTGCCGCCGCGCATGGCGGTCTGCATATCGCGCACAAGGGTGTACTCGCTGTACGGCGGCACAGTTTTTTGGCACAGGGTCTGGTAATTGTCCGTGCTGACGACCGCGCTGTAGTAGGCGCGCAGGTTGCTCAGCGCAATTTCCATCTGCGTCTCGACATTCTCCCGCACCGAGGCCAGCAGGGCATCGCTGCGCGTGACGGTCTGCCGGTAGTACACCACGCTGGACAGCACGCCCAACAGCAGCAGCGGGGCGGTGACAAGGGTCACGAGATAGAAAAAAATACGGTTCTGATAAGCAGAGTATCTGCGCTTGACGCGCGTGCTGTTCTGTCTTGTCAGAGGCTGCTGCATACAAATTTTACTTCCTTTTTACTGAATTTAATTTTAACGATAGCACATTTTGCGCCGCAGTGGCAAGCCCTTTTGCGGCAAATCTTGCTGTCAATGTTACCGATTTTGTCCATCTTTGTTTGTGGAACCTGCACAAAGCGGCGGAAAAGCACGCCCTCCCGCCGCCGCAAAGGGCGTGATTGTTTTTTACACCGCACCGCCGAAATTGTTCGCAGCATCGTTTATCCAAAAATCAAAGGATAATGATTGTTGCAACCGGCGCGGTTTCCTCGTACAATATGGATAAGAAAATCTGTCATACCGGGGGGATAGGGCTATGCCGTCTTACCGAAAATCCGCACAAGTTGATATGACCCATGGCTCGGTGCTGGGGCGCGCGGCGCTGTTTGCGCTGCCCATCTGCGCAGGCAATATTTTGCAGCTTTTGTACAGCACGGTGGACACGCTCGTCATCGGCAATTTCTGCGACACTACGGCGCTGGCATCGGTGGCGACCAGCTCCCAGCCGCTCGAAATTCTGCTCTGTGTCTTTGTGGGCATCGGCTCGGGCATCTCTATCCTCGTATCGCAGGCGGTCGGCCGCGCCGACCACGACCAGCTGCAAAAGCTCGTGCGCACCTCGGTCTGGCTGCTGTTTGCAGCGTCGCTGCCGCTGACCGTCATCGGGTTCCTGCTGGGTCCGTGGATGCTGCAGCTGATGCAGGTCCCGGCGGACGCCATGCCGGGGGCGGTGCTGTATCTGCGCATCACGATGCTGGGTATTCTGGGCAACATGGGCTATAACTTCAACGCCGGTCTTTTGCGCGGCATAGGCAACAGCTCGTCCTCGCTGCTGCTGCTGTTTATCAGCTGCGCCGCCAACATTGTGCTGGATCTTGTGCTTACCGGCGCGCTCGGCCTTGGCATAGGCGGCGTGGCGGCAGCCACGGCGATCGCACTGTTTTTGTCGTGGATATGCAGCATTTTTTACATTCGCCGCCACTGCACAGAGCTTGCGCTGCCTGTTTTGCCCTGCGGCTTTGATGCCGGAGCCCTGCGCCAGATTGTGCGCATCGGTCTGCCGCTGGGGCTGAACTCAGCGCTCTACTCCATCGGTCACATCTTTTTGCAGGTGCTGTACAACCTGCAGGGGTCGGTGTTTGTGGCGGGCTGCTCGGTAGCGGGCAAGGTCGGCGGGCTGGCCAACATCACGGTCACCTCGCTGTCGCAGGCGACCTCGGTGTTTGCGGGGCAAAACCTCGGCGCACAGAGCTACAGCCGTCTGCGCAGGGGCGGCTGGCTGCTCCCGGCGGCCTCGGGGCTGCTCTCCCTCGCAGGCGGGCTGCTGATGGCGGCCTGCTGCCGCCCGCTGCTGCTGCTTTTTACGCAGGACGAGGCCGTGCTTGCCTTTGCCGTGCGCTATATCCGCGTTGTGCTGCCGTTCCAGTGGTGCTATGCAGCCTTCAATGCTATTATGAGCTTTGCCAACGGCATGGGCGAGATCCGCTATTCCACCATCGTCAACATCATTCTGCTGTGGGGTGTGCGTATCCCGGCATCCTACCTGCTGGCGTGGCTGGGCTACGGCGGCTACGCCATGGCGGGTGTTTCGCTCAGCTTTGTTGTCGGGCTGCTGGCGATGCTGTTCTACTATAAATCCCACGCATGGGCGGACATCTGCGCCCGCGCCGAGGCACAGGAGGCCGCATAATGAAGTTTCTTGCCCAACTGCAAAACCCGCCCAGAGAATTTACCGCCATCCCGTTTTGGTTTTTGAACGGCGAGCTGACCGCTGAGGAGCTGCGCCGTCAGCTGGCGGACTTTGCCGCCCACGGCATTTACGGCGTGGTGCTGCACCCGCGTATGGGGCTTAGCCCCGACATCACCTATCTGGGTGAACGCTACTTTGCCCATATCCGCACGGCTGTCGAAGCCGCCGCCGCGCTGGATATGAAAATCGTTTTGTACGATGAAGGGATGTACCCCTCTGGCTCGGCCTGCGGCCTTGTGGTGAAAGACCACCCCGAACTGGCCAGCGAGGGCATCACGCTGACCCAAACCGTTTTGCCGGAGGACGAGCTGCTGGCACAGGCGGAAAGCGGCACGCTGGTCGTGCGCAAAAGCGGCGGCACGATGCGCGGGCTGCACTGGGGCGAGGATGACGGCGAGAAAAACGCCCCCAAAACCGCTGATATTCTGAACCCTGCGGCCGTCAGCCGCTTTATTGAACTGACCCACGAAGCCTACTATCGGGAACTGAAAGAGTATTTCGGAGCCGCGATCATCGGATTTTTCACCGATGAGCCGAGTATTCTGGGGCGCAATGTCAGCGGTATGTTCCCGTGGACGCACGGCTTTGCCGAGATTTTCCGCCGTGCGGGCGGCAACGCCGCCAACCTTGCCGCCCTGTTTGACGGCAGGGAAAACGACGATACAAGGCTGTATCACAAGCTGCTTCTGCAGCGCGAGGGCGAGGTCTACTACGGCACACTCTCCCGCTGGTGCAAGGCGCACGGCATCGGTCTGATGGGGCACCCCCACCAGAGCGATGATATAGAAGTAGAAAAATACTTTGCCGTTCCGGGGCAGGATCTGGTGCTGCGCTGGCTCGCCCCCGAAAAGGACGGCTTGGCGGGCATCGACTCCACGATGGCCAAGTGCAGCGCCGACGCCGCGCGGCTGATGCACCGCCGCCGCAACGCCAACGAGTGCTTTGGCGCCTGCAACAAGGACGACAACCCGTGGCAGCTTTCGGGCGGGGACATCAAATGGTACACCGACTGGCTGGCGGTGCGCGGGGTCAACCTGTTTATCCCGCACGCCTTTTATTACAGCATCTGCGGCAAGCGCAAGGACGAGCGCCCGCCCGATGTCGGCCCCCACAGCATCTGGTGGGCGCATTACGAGGCGTGGAGCACCTACTGGCGGCGGCTGTCCTGGTTAATGACCGACATCGACCTGCATGCGGAGGCCGCCGTGCTTTGCCGCAACCGCGACCTCTGCCCCGACACCGTGCGCCCGCTGTTTGAGCGGCAGATCGGCTTTCAGTATATTCCCGAAAGCTATTTCCCTGCCTGCACGGTCGAGGACGGCGCGCTTTGGTTACACGGACACCGCTACACCGCCGTGCTGGGGGACAAGGCGCTGTTCCCGGACGCTGCACATCCGGAGGTCTCGGCACTCGAGCCGGACTGCCGCTGCGACCCGCCGCAGCCCATGCTGCGCTGCGCCTATTTTAATAAGGAAGGGCGCGCCTGCTGGCTGCTGGTCAACGAGGGCAACACCCCAATCAAGACCCGGCTGACCCTGCCGGTGGATGCTCCGCTTTGCCGGTACGATCTGTGGAGCGGCCAGCCCTGCGCCTGCCCGGCCGAGCGTACCGCCAAGGGGGCCTGCCTGCCGCTGGAGCTGCCCGCGCGCGGCAGCCTGCTGCTGTTCACCTGCACTGCGCGGGAAAGCGAGGCCCTTCCCCTGCCGCCTACCTATCTGTCGCTGGCCGCACCAGCCTTTACCCTTGCGGACGAGGACGCGGCCCATCTCACCAAGACCTACCGCGCCACGCTGCAGATCACAGCAACGGAGCTGCAGACCGCCACGCCGCTGCTGACCCTGCCCGGGCAGGAGATGGCCGAGCTGACTGTCAACGGCCAGCCGGCGGGCGTCTCCTTCTGGCCACCGCACAAATTCCCGCTGGCGGGGCTTTTGACCCCCGGCGAAAACACCCTGACGCTGACCCTGACCGGCAGCCCGGCCAACCGCTACGGCAAGCACCCGGTGCCCTACGGGCTGGAAAGATAAATCGCTTTTATTCAACAGGAGGTACTTTTATGTCTGTCTGTACACCCAAATCCTTTGACCTGACCGGTAAGGTCGCGCTGATCACCGGCGCATCCTACGGCATCGGCTTTGCCATTGCCACCGCCATGGCGAACTGCGGCGCCACCATCGTTTTCAACGACATCAAGCAGGAACTGGTCGATAAGGGTCTGGCTGCCTACAAGGAAGCCGGCATCAACGCCCACGGCTATGTCTGCGACGTCACCAACGAGGACGCCGTCAATGAGATGGTCA